>ERZ780177.3438-NODE-3438-length-11895-cov-2.398057_pt1 | contig 11895 bp, 9 predicted proteins | sample MGYA00510973_ERZ780177 | MGnify/ENA primary metagenome ERZ780177 (study PRJEB29588, sample SAMEA2144396) | human gut metagenome | biome: human gut; feature: human-associated habitat; material: faeces | place: Denmark | collected 2008/2010 ...
ACGCCGACCAAAGGAATGTTTGCGGCGTATGCGAGGCCTTTTGCATAGCTGACGCCCACAAGCAGTGCGCCGATCAGCCCGGGCGTGCAGGTTACGGCAATTGCACCGATGTCATTCAAACCGACACCGGCACTTTTTAATGCCTCATCCGCAACGGCACCTATACGCTCCGTATGGCTGCGGGAAGCAATTTCCGGCACAACGCCGCCGTACAGCCTGTGAACGGGAATCTGCGTATGCACCGCCATGCTCAGCACTTTGCGTCCGCCGTACAGAACGGCGGCGGCTGTTTCGTCGCAGGAGGATTCAATCCCGAGTATAAGTTCATTTTCCCCGCTCATAAAGCGTTTCAGCGCGGGTTCACATCTTTCGGACCAATTCAAATTGATTTTCCTTTCCAAACCGCTTTTCACTTTCCATCCCGCTTCCGCAGGCAGTAACCGGAACGATTGATTTGATTAAGTGAAATTAGTCTTTGGCATCCCTAAGTCTGCTTTTCACGGTTCCCTTGCCTGCTCCCGAGGTTTTGCACACAATCCCCGCGAGAATGCTTATAGCCGCACAGGCACTCACGGTGTAAACTGCAATGCGAAGTATCAGATCGCTGAAAAGCTGCTGAACACAGATGCGAATCATCAAACTTTCCGCCGGGTCAAATATTGCAGACGGAACATCCAGAAATACTGCGTGAAACAGTATCCAGAACGAATAAAAATCCACGGCAGCCCAAACTGCAAGCACAGCCGCAATGAAGGCAATGACGCAAATCCCGATAAGCCAGCAGCGGGCAAGCACGGCGGCGGCACTCCGCCTGTAAACATACAAAGCAAGCGCAGCCGCAATTGCTGTAAAGGCGAACAGAATGTATTTCGCTGTTTCAACCCCGAACCAGAGCTTTCGGACATCATTCATGTGCGAAATTTCCCGCTCGCCGAACATTTCGGTACGTTCGCCGAACACCGTGACTTCCGTTTGAAGCTCGTCCGTCCCGCCCTTCATATAATCAACCATGCGAAGATACACGGTGCACATCTCGTCCGTGCTCATGCCGGTGTAATCGTTTATATCCAGTTTTTCATACTCCCTTTTAATCCAAACCTTATCTCCCGAAAGCCGGTCGATAAAGCTTATCAGCAGCGCGGCAGCAAGGCACGGCACGGCAGCATATGCAAGGATTTTTGAAAGCAGCTTCATGCTAATATTTTATCTTCCCTCCGGGTTTACAATTGCCGTTATCCTTTCTTCCGCCGCCTTAAGCTGCGGAATGATGCTATTAACGATCGTCACGTTCGTCGGCACAACAACATACCAATAGCCTTTAAGCTGCGGGAACACGCGGCAGGGATGATATTTCTCGCTTTCCACGCGCACACTTCCCCCCTCGCGAACGATGCCGATTTCCGCAATAAAAGTGTCGTTCGCGGTGCTTCTGCCCATGCTGGACACAAAGTTGCCCATTGAATATGCACAAAGCACCTGCCGTCCGTCCGCCGCCGTGAGCCAAACAACGGGCTGAACCGCATGGGAGTGTGAGCCGATTATGATATCAACGCCTGCATCCGCCATCTCCTGAGCGTGAGTCACGACCTTCGGTGTGGGTTGGTGCGTATGTTCCGCGCCCCAATGATTATAGGCCACGATAAGCTCCGCACCGGCAGCCCGCGCCGCCGCAATATCCTCGGCAATGCGTTCCTTTGAATAGGTGTTTATCATGTATTCACAGCCCGCTTCGCGAACGGCTTTATCTTTTGAATTATAGAATTCGGCATAGGAAAGGAGGCCGACTTTTATCCCCTTAACATCAAGGATTACGAACCGCTGCGCGTCCTTTTCGCGGAAAAGTCCGGTGTAGGGAAAGCCGTATTCCTCAACAGCCTGAGTGGTTTCGATAATGCCCTGAACGCCCGCATCGCAGCAATGGTTGTTTGCAAGCACAAGCGCGTCAAAGCCCGCAAATTTCAATGCTCCCAAATATTGCTTGGGCCCGTTGCAGTTGGGCATTCCGCCGATATTGCGCTGCTCCGTTGCATAGGGCCACGAATGCGAAAGCGATGTTTCAAGATTGCCGATGACGCAGTCCGCATTGTTAAAAACTTCCCTGACATATGCAAATGACGGAGAAAAGTCATAGCCGCTGCCGCCCGCCTGCTGTTTCGCGCCGCGCTGCTGGCTTGAAAGGCACATCAAATCCCCAACGAACATGAGCGTTGCGTGAACGGGCGCAGGGGTGGGCTCCGGCGTCGGTTCGGCCGTCGGCTCCGGTGTCGGTTCGGTCGTCGGCGACGTTGTCGGCTTTGCTGTCGGCGCAGGCGTGTCATGGCCGATGTCAACAACAACATCGCCTCCGCGGCAGGCGGTGCCTGCAAAAACAAAAGCCAAAGCAATCATCAGTGCGGCGAACCGCAGCAATTTTTTCTTCATTATCTGTCTCCTCAACAATCTGTCTCCTCAATAAAGTGCGCCGACGCTCGGCTTCGCCCCGAAAAAAGCAATTGCGGCAGCGGCGGGTTAAATTTTTCCCGCGAGAACTTCAATCACGGGGATGGTTTTCGGGCCTGTTCCCCTCGGGAATGTTTCCCGAGAAACAAGCCGACAGCAGGCTCAGCCTGCACAACAGCAAATTAAACAAGCCTGCCCGAGAACAGTTTGCCGTATTGCCTCGGACAGGCAATAAAAAGCGTTTCCTGTGCGGCACCGTCACGCGGACGGGCGCGGACGGCTTTTGCCGTTCTGCCTTCAATCCGGCTGAATAACTCCCGCCGCAACGGAAGCGGCAAGGCGCACGTTGTTGTAAACAAGCGCGATATTCGCCTTCAGGCTTGCGCCCTCCGTAAGCTCCGCAATACGCGCAAGCAGGAAGGGGGTAACATCCCTGCCCGTGATGCCGTTCTTTTCGGCCTCACGCAAAGCCTTCGTGGTTGCACGGTCGATCATGTCCTCGTCGGCTTCGAATTCTTTCGGAATCGGGTTCACAATAACCATGCCGCTGCGCATGGGAATATTTGCCATCGCGCCGACCATATCCGAAAGCTCCTCAACCGAATCGCATCTGCAAGAGGTGTTATAACCGCTGTCCCGCGTGTAAAATGCGGGCATTTTGTTCGTGCGGAAGCCGACAACGGGCACACCCTGCGTTTCAAGATACTCAAGCGTCAAGCCGATATCAAGCACACTCTTTGCGCCCGCGCAAACGACTGCAACAGGCGTTCTTCCAAGCTCCGTAAGGTCGGCGGAAATATCCATGGTTGTTTCCGCGCCGCGATGCACGCCGCCGATGCCGCCCGTTGCAAACACTTTTATGCCCGCAAGGCTTGCAATGAACATCGTTGCGGCAACCGTCGTTGCGCCGTCCGCACCCTTTGCCATGATATAAGGAATATCGCGGCGGCTGACTTTTGCAACATTCCGTCCTTCCCTGCCGAGATACTCTATCTGTTCCTCGGTAAGGCCCGCGCAAAGCTGACCTCCGATGATCGCAATCGTTGCGGGAACCGCGCCGTGCGTACGTGCCAGACGTTCGCACGCAAGAGCCGTTTTGACGTTCTGCGGATAAGGCATTCCGTGCGCAATAATCGTGCTTTCAAGCGCAATAACGGGTCTTCCCAGCGCAAGTGCCTCGCGAACTTCATCAGAAAGTTTAACGTTGTAATTCATTTTTATGACCATGACTTTCGCTTCGGCGAAAGTCTCCTTTCTTTTCTTTGCATTTTGCAGCCGGCTGCGGCCGGCTTCGTTGTAAAATCCCTGTCGGAAAGCTGCCCGAGGTTCGGATTTAAAGTTTAATGCTCAAATTTTTTCCCGGTTCCCTTTCGGTGCAAACTGTTATGACTCCGTTATATCCTCAACTTATCCACATTCAAAGCCGCGTTTAACAGGCATTTTTTGCAAAAAACTCCCCGATTCGGGCAAGTTATCCACATTTTTACACTGTTCGGACGTGTTATCCACACGAACCTGTGGATAATGTGGATTATTTTGATGCAGTCTTTCCGCATCGTTTTCAACACTCGAAGCTTTTGTTTAGTTCTCGTCGGTTTCAATAAAAAAATCCACAACTTTCCTGTCGGAAATCACACGGCGGATATAATTTGATATCTCCGCATGACGGGGAAAATCGCGGTACGCAAGCATATCCTCAACGCTTTTGAAGTCGGCAACAAGAGCCATATCAAAGCTTGCGGGGCTGCCGAGAACATCCTCGCCGATGCTGAGCTTCAGAAGCGTCGGCGCAACGCCGACAAGTGCACGAAGATTTTCCGCCGCAAAGCGCATGTTCTCCGCTTTTGTTTTGCCTTCCGCATTGTCAAGAAATTTCCACATCACAATGTGCTTCAGAATTTTCACGGGTATTTTCCCTCCAAAGGAATTATTCCGAAAGGCTGCCTTGTTTTTTGCTCGGCAGCAAATGCCTTTCGTATGCGGTTATTATACCATATTTGTATAGGGCGGGCAATGTTCAATTGGGAATCGGCAATCAATAATGAGCAGCTGCCTCTCGATTTTTGGCATTAATGTGACAAAATTGAAACATTATTCGTCTGCTGTTGCTTTTCGCGTCGGAGTGTTATATAATGTTAGCACTCAAAGAGAACGAGTGCTAACAACCCGATTTGAACCGCCGAACCTCAGCCCCTCGGCGGTCGGGGAAGCACCTTCCCGTGCCTCTCTGATAACGCCCCCGTTTCATTCGGGCAGCAGTTTGATGCAGCCCCGTTTGCACGGGACAATGTTCCTGATTAAAAGGAACACCGTTACGGAAACAATACCTCAAGGAGGTTTACCTTATGAACGCTAATAAAATGACCCAAAAAACCCTTGAAACCCTTCAGCAGGCGCAATCGCTTGCCGAGGAGCGCAGGAATACCCAAGTCGGGCAAATTCACGTTTTTCATGCGCTTCTTGACGATCCGGATGATTTGAACGCCCAGCTTATGGCATCCATGGGTATTTCCACGGATGAACTCCGCGCCGCAATCGACACGGAGCTTGACAAGCAGGCAACCTTCGGAAGCAGCGGCGGCGGACAGGTTTATATGACTCCGGAGCTGAACTCCGTGCTCACCCGCGCCGAAGAGGAAGCAAAGCGCATGGGCGACAGTTTCGTTTCCGTTGAGCATATCATGCTCGGCCTTATCGAGCGCGCCGACTATGTTGTGAAACCCCTGCTCAAGCGGTTCGGAATCGTCCGCGACAAATACCTTGAAGCGTTGAAAGCCGTCCGCGGCAACAGCAGGGTGAATTCCGATAATCCGGAAAGCACCTATGATGTTCTTAACAAATACGGACAGGATCTGACCGAACTTGCCCGGGCGCAGAAGCTTGACCCCGTTATCGGCCGAGATAACGAAATCCGCAGCGTTATCCGCATTCTTTCACGAAAAACGAAGAACAACCCCTGCCTTATCGGTGAACCCGGCGTCGGCAAAACCGCAATTGCCGAGGGGCTTGCTCTCCGTATCGTGCGCGGCGACGTCCCCGACAATCTGAAGGATCGCAGACTTTTTGCACTGGACATGGGTTCCCTTGTTGCGGGCGCAAAATATCGTGGTGAATTTGAAGAAAGGCTGAAGGCGGTGCTTAACGAAATCAAGCGCAGCGAAGGCAGGATCATCATGTTCATCGACGAACTTCACACCATTGTCGGCGCCGGCAAGACCGACGGCGCAATGGATGCGGGCAACATTCTGAAGCCCATGCTTGCACGCGGCGAACTGCACTGCATCGGCGCAACAACGCTTGACGAATACCGCAAATACATCGAAAAGGATGCTGCACTCGAGCGCCGTTTCCAGCCCGTGACCGTTGCCGAACCCTCCGTTGAGGACACCATTGCCATCCTTCGCGGTTTGAAGGAACGCTATGAAGTTTATCACGGCGTCAAGATTCACGACTCGGCACTTATCGCCGCCGCAACGCTTTCCGACCGTTATATTTCCGACAGGTTCCTTCCCGACAAGGCTATTGACCTTGTTGACGAGGCATGTGCGCTCATCAAGACGGAAATGAACTCCATGCCTTCCGAAATGGACGAAATTTCCCGGGAAATAATGCGTTTGGAGATTGAAGAAACCGCTCTCACCGGCGACAATGACGAACACACGCAGGAACACCTTGCCGAAATTCGCCGCGAGCTTGCCGAAAAGCGCGACAAGTTCAACAACATGAAAGCGCGCTGGGACAACGAGCGCAATGCAATTTCCAAGGTTCAGCAGCTCCGTGAACGCATTGAACAGGTTAACGCGGATATTGCCCGCGCAGAAAACGAATACGATCTTAACCGTGCCGCTCAGCTGAAATACGGCGAGCTGCCCGGCCTGCAAAAAGAGCTGCAAAAGGAAGAGGCTCTTGCCGCAAACCGCGAAAACAGTCTGCTCCGCGACCATGTTTCCTCCGAAGAGATTGCAAAAATCGTTGCGCGGTGGACGGGCATCCCGGTTTCAAAGCTCATGGAAAGCGAGCGCAAGAAACTTCTGCGGCTTGACTCCCAGCTGCATAAGCGCATTGTCGGACAGGATGACGCCGTTCAGCGCGTTTGCGATGCAATTTTAAGATCCCGTGCAGGCATACAGAACCCCAATCGTCCGATAGGTTCGTTCCTGTTCCTCGGCCCCACCGGTGTCGGCAAAACGGAGCTGTGCAAAGCGCTTGCCGAGGCACTGTTTGACGATGAGCGCAGTATGGTTCGTATCGATATGAGCGAATACATGGAGCAATACTCCGTCTCCCGTCTTATCGGTGCCCCTCCGGGATATGTCGGCTATGACGAGGGCGGCCAGCTCACCGAAGCCGTTCGCAGAAAACCCTATGCAGTGCTTCTGTTTGATGAAGTTGAAAAGGCGCATCCGGACGTTCTGAACGTTCTGCTCCAGGTGCTTGACGACGGCAGAATTACGGACGGACAGGGCCGCACCGTTGACTTTAAGAATACGATCATCATTTTGACGAGCAACATCGGCAGCGATTTGATCCTGAGCAGCATGGCAAAGGACGGCAGGATAACGACCGAAACCGAGGAGCTGCTGCACAAGCTGCTGCGCACGAAATTCCGCCCCGAATTTATCAACAGGCTGGATGAAATCGTGTTCTTCAACGCCCTTTCAGATGCGGATATGCACGGCATTGTTGACCTGCTTATTGCAGACCTTGCAAAGCGTTTGCAGGCAAACCGCCTGAATCTCAGCGTTTCCGAAAGTGCAAAAGCCGCCATCATCAAAAACGGTGCCGATCCGCTGTTCGGTGCCCGTCCGCTCAAGAGATACATTCAGGGGCATATCGAATCCCTGCTTGCGCGGTTCATCATTGAAAATTCGCCCGAGGAAGGTTCAACCCTGACCGTTGATGCGGATGAAAAAGGCAGCTTCATTATCGGTCAAAAACAATAACGGAAGCGCGGCGGGAACCGTATGAATTTCTCCCTTGTCAACCCATCGGTTCCCGAATTTCCGAATTCCGATTTTTTCATCCCGATTTTTCATTACGAAGAAAAAGAAATCCCCCGCGTGCAAGGGAGGCATCCGCGGGGGATTTTTCCGGCTCAGTGCCGACAGCCGGTGCAGCTCGCGGAACACGCAAACACGGAATCCGCAGAAAAACACCAATCATTTATGTTGCTTTTTCAGTCCTCGTTCACAAGCATACTTATTGCAGCCATGACTTCTTCCAACGACTGTTTTTTCAGCGAGTAGTACGGTCGTCCGCTTTCTGCATTGCATTCCACAAGTCCAAGCGTTAAAAGTTTTGACATATGATAAAAGACTTTTTGTCTCGTCAATCCGAATTTATCGGCAATCTCGCCCCCGGACATTGTCTTTCGCTGCGCTATCGATTTTAAAATTTCAAAGCGAATCTCGTCCGAAAGTCCGCTGAATATTCCGACTACGCGTGACGTACTGCTTTCGTTTGAAACACTTTCCATATAATCCCTGAAACCCAAACCAAGCCACATCTCCCCTGCACAACCTTTTTCACCGATGCAAATTCTTTTGTCCCAATAAGACATGGCAAGCATAAGTCCGTTGTGTATCGAAGGGAATATTGTGAAATCGCACTTCGGCATTTTCAAACGTGAATGTTCAGATACATAGGTGCATACATCGCCAACCTCTTGAATATCACGTTCCCACTTTTTAACATCCTCTTCAAAACGCACCAGCTTTTCATCGACAATTTTGACAATCGGACTCATAAAATGCTCAAGCCGCATGCAATTCTGCTCGTAGTTGCTGCAGCATTCCACAATACTCAGCTTGTTCATGCCGCTTATCGGCAATTTCATTACATACTCCACAAGGCTCTCGTAATCAAAATTCTGTGAGCTGTCAAAATTTTGCATATGACAGCACATTTTTTTGATACGCTGCTGCGGGTTCATATTCAAAAGCTCCTCAAAAAAGAACTTGCCCGATTGAGCTTCGCCCATGAAGGTATACGGCATTATGAGCATTCTGGCAATGCTGCAATGAGTCGAAAGATCCTTAAAAAAGTATTGCAGTTCCGATTCGTCAACATGAACAGCTTCATCCAATTCTTTTTCAAATTCTATACCTTTGCGCAAAATTTCCTTAATTTTTTTTCTCAAATACGGGTGTCTCTCGCAAGCCTCTTGTTCATTAATATAGATTCTTTCTCCATTCGCCCTGCCGCTGAGGTAATCGAAAGTTTCAATCAGCGGTATAAGCTCCGTTCTGATTCCGTATGTGTTGCGCTGCATCGTATTCAGCACGAATCATCCTTTCAGTATTTATTCTTTCGTAAATGCCTGCCCAATCCGGCAATGCATTTCTCAGGCGCAACGGCAAAGTCAAGGTCAAATGCAATCACATCTGACCTTGAGCTTTCCGTCCCGCAAGTTCTTTTTTACTGTATATGACTGATGGAGTTCACTCTGCCTGTCTTGACTTCCGTCAGTTCAAAAGTGATGGACACTTCAGGCAGAAACCCCGAGAGCATGACGGAGTATCAGAATCGCATCCTGCGCATCCACCGTACCGTCTGAGTTAAAATCGGCTCGTTCAATTTGTTCGTCCGTCAGTGCCGCCAACCCCATTGTGTATCTCAGCACGATAATTGCATCCTCTAAGCCTATTGAATTATCTCCGTTCACGTCGCCGAGGGTTATGCCGCCGACAAAGCGCGCTATCAACTCCGGCTGTTCACACTCGGAAAACCAAGCCCAATTCGCCATGTTGAATATTCCAAGTTCAAACTCCGGTTCGGATGAAACCAGAGTTCCGTCCGGGGTGTACCAGCCGGCAAACTGAGCTCCCTCACTCGGTGTCGCAACTGCATTCGTGTAGCATACGCCGCCGGCATAAGGTATCGTGTCTGAGAAAAAGCCCACATAGCCACTGCCTTCAGACATAAGATTGTAATCCACTCCATACCTTTCGGAACGCCAATGACTCTGTTCAAGCCTGTTGTTGGATGTGGCAAGCGTCCAGATGTTTCCGCAGCCGCTTATGTCAAGCTCGCTGAGATAGTTGTTTTGGCAGAATATCGAATCAATTCCATCGAGATTTTCCGGAAGAATCAGCGATGTAAGCATGTTATCATTGCATCCAATGGATCTGGCCGACGCATTGCTTAAATCCAGTTCAGTCAGATTATTACCCATAACAACTATGTCCAAAAGGCCGGTGCAGCCCGTCAAATTGATTGCATCAAGACTGCATTCTTCCACCGAAAGATAGTTCAAAGTATCGATGCCATGACAATCGAGCGCGCCGCTCAATTCCTGATATGAAAGATCCAGACCGTACAATTGCGTTCCTCTGTACATTTGTGCATCGAATGAAGTTATCCGGTTCCCGGGTGCGGTTATAAGTCCGATATTCGGGCAGTTTGGCAATTCCAGCTCTGTAAGAAGGTTGTAGTCGAAAGCAGCTATATAAAGAGCCGGAAGGTCTCTCACGTTTGCGGTGGAAATCTGATTATTGTTCAGTGTTAAAGTATACAGTTCGTTGCAGCCGGACACATCAAAACCTGTGATTCTGTTCTCGTAAGCGGCAAGTGTATACAGTTTTGTACATCCGCTCACGTCAAGCTCACCAACGACATCGGAGGCTTGGAAGTATACCGAACGCAAATGTCCGTCCGAAGTCCATACGCATTCCGTCGAATAGCCGTTGCTGTCTGTACCGGTCCATGTGGTGGGATCATAAGGGGAATAGTTTTCGGAAATCTTGTTACCGTTCTTGATATTGTTCTCGTCCGCAATCTCCAAAAAATTACGGATTTTCCAATAATCATGCTCGTCATAGCCCTCCGGCGTTTCCCCAACGCCTGCAACCGGAACGGCAGCCACGATGAACAACACGGTGAGCACAAGTGCAAAGATGCGTTTCTTCATAGTCTTTTTCCTCCATTCAACTCTGTTTTCATTTCAACGTCAATTGTTTGAAAAGACCGCACAGTGTCCTTTCATGTATTTCTGAGGCACGCGGAAGCTTGGTACAAAACGAAACGCCGTACGGCTATGTCTGCATGCTGTTGCCTCGAGGGAAATATAACCCTGACGGTTTAACGTATGCCACAGCTGCCGCCCCTCATGTACACATTATATGAGACATATTTGGGCATGTCAAGTTTTTTTGTTACATATTAATAATATATTTTTCTGCTGTCTCTGCGGTGTGCCGACCGCTTGTTTCCGACTTGGTTTTATCATGGCAATGGTTTATTCTTCACTTCCGATTCCCGATTTTTCGTTACGAAGAAAAAAGAAATCCCCCGCGTGCAAGGGAGGCATACGCGGGGGATTTTTTCACGCTGTGAAGCTGAGCATGGCTGATGTAACCTTTTCAGGTTATATAACGGTTACAGAGCGTTTCTCATTGCCGTCAATGCGTCGGCTGCGGAGATATCGCCGCTGTTGTCGAAATCGCAAAGTGCGATCCTGTTCTCGGGCAGTTCCGAAAGACCCATCGCATGGCGCAGGAGCATCAGTGCGTCGGACACCGTCAAAGCACCGTCGTCATCGGCATCGCCCATAAGGCCGTAGCGGGCGAATACGCTGATATTGCCGACAACGGGGCTGTTATCGTAATTCCAGCCGAGGAAGAGCCAGCCCTCATGTGCCGCTGCTTCGGGCATTTCCGAAAGGACGGTGCCGCGGGCAACATTCTGAGTGTTGACAACTTCGCCGGTAATGCTGTCAATGAAGCTTACGGTAAGAGTCTGCATATCGTTCGCGGGAACGGTAAACATGCCGACAAGCTCCGTGATCTGACTTCCGCCAAGGTCGCCGAGATAATTTGCTTTTGCATTTACAGGGTTTATCTCATACAGGCCATCGGCAGTTACCTGAGTTGTTCCGTCGTAATAATAACGTGCCCAGAAGAGCCTTCCTGTGTTGAGATCAAAGGTCAGGGAGAGATTCCTTGCGCCGACAAGTGCTTCGCCGGTCTCGCCGTCGGTGATGCTTCCGATAACGGTTGCTTCACCTGTTGTGAGGTTAAGGCTGTAAAGCCTGTCGGTGTAAAGCTCGGTGCAATATGCATTGCCGTTTGCATCGATTGCAAGGGACGTTGCCGCAAGATTCATGCCCGTGATTGCAGTGCGCAGAGCCACCGCACCGGTTTCGGTATCAAGGGTGAACACAGCTGCGCTGCGCAGACCGGAAGCGGCAAGCACATACATTGTGCTGTCGGCATAGTTATAAGTCATATCAAGCAGCTCAACATCCGCCTGGTATTCTTCGTGGAGAACCTCGGGAACGGGGTTGTCGAGTTCCATCGTGTATATGGTGCAGTTGCGTGCCGCATATACCTTTCCGTTAAAGTACTCCATTGCGGTGAAGAAGCTGTTGGGAAGGCTTGCAATCGTTGTTATTGTTCCGGGTTCGTTTTCACTGAAAGAAACAAGGTCATATTTTGTTCCCGTTGTGTCGCTGTAGCG
>ERZ780177.3453-NODE-3453-length-11860-cov-2.606946_pt1 | contig 11860 bp, 10 predicted proteins | sample MGYA00510973_ERZ780177 | MGnify/ENA primary metagenome ERZ780177 (study PRJEB29588, sample SAMEA2144396) | human gut metagenome | biome: human gut; feature: human-associated habitat; material: faeces | place: Denmark | collected 2008/2010 ...
GACGTTAAAAACGATATTTTATTATGAGCGAAAATAAACAAGCATTGCAAGTAGCTGCCCTGAAAAACGGGACAGTGATTGACCATATCCCATCCGAAAAGCTCTTTACCGTAGTGCAACTGCTCGGTGTGGAACAGATGACTAGCAATATCACTATCGGATTCAACCTCGACAGCAAGAAGCTGGGTAAAAAAGGGATCATCAAGATTGCAGATAAATTCTTCTGCGACGAAGAGATTAACCGTATTTCAGTAGTTGCCCCGCACGTCAAGCTGAATATCATCCGCGATTACGAAGTAGTGGAAAAGAAAGAGGTGAAAATGCCGGATGAACTTCGGGGCATCGTGAAATGTGCCAATCCGAAATGTATCACCAACAACGAACCGATGGCCACTATCTTTCATGTGATAGACAAGGATAATTGTATCGTAAAGTGCCATTATTGCGAGAAAGAGCAGAAACGTGAAGAGATTACAATCCTCTGAATAAACGTATAGGCCTATGAAACAGGACTGGAAACCAGGAACGATGATCTATCCGTTGCCGGCTGTACTGGTCAGCTGCGGAAAAGAAGAAAGCGAATATAATATGTTCACAGTAGCATGGACGGGTACGATTTGTACAAACCCGCCCATGTGTTATATATCCGTACGTCCGGAACGCCATTCTTATGACATTATCAAAAAAAATATGGAGTTTGTCATCAACCTGACAACGAAAGATATGGCTTTTGCCACCGACTGGTGCGGAGTTCGTTCGGGACGTGATTATCATAAATTTGATGAGATGAAGCTGACACCCGGACAGTGTACGGTGGTCAGTGCTCCGTTGATTGAAGAATCTCCTCTTTGCATTGAATGCCGTGTGAAAGAAATCATCTCTCTCGGCTCACACGATATGTTTATCGCTGACGTAGTAAATGTGCGTGCGGACGACCGGAACCTGAATCCTGAAACCGGAAAGCTGGAACTGGCCGAAGCCAATCCTAAAATTGTAGGTGTTACCCCGGCCATGCCCAGTGGCTGTTCGATGAACATACTGATGTCTAAAATGCCTAAACGGGCTTTCGATGTAGGAATTGCCGAAGGACACGCCGTCACCTTCTCCGGTGGCATGGCGCAAGACGGCCTCATCCCGTTCTGCAACATTTATTCCTCCTTTGCCCAACGAGCCTATGACAATCTCATCCACGACATTGCGATAGAACGCCTTAACGTGGTGTTATGTTTGGACCGCGCAGGACTGGTGGGTGAGGACGGTCCCACGCATCATGGAGCATTCGACTTGGCCGCACTCCGTCCCATCCCCAACCTCATCCTATCTTCCCCACTCAACGAGAAAGAACTGCGCCTGCTCATGTACACGGCACAACTCCCAGACCAAGGCCCATTCGTCATCCGCTACCCGCGCGGACGGGGTGTGCTGACCGACTGGCAATGTGATTTTGAAGCCATCGAAGTGGGGAAAGGACAACTTCTCAAAGAAGGAAAGGACATCGCACTGCTTTCGTTAGGCCCCATCGGAAATACGGCGGCAGAGGCCATCCGCCTGTTCGAGCAGCAACAGGCACAAGAAGGGCATCCTCTCACGGTAGCCCATTATGACATGCGTTTCCTCAAGCCGTTGGATGAAAACATCTTACACGAAGTTGGAACGCATTTCTCCCGAATCATCACGATAGAAGACGGAGTCATCCGCGGAGGATTAGGGTCTGCCGTATTGGAATATATGTCCGACCACGGTTTCTTCCCTAAAGTAACACGGATGGGACTGCCCGATTATTTCGTAGAACACGGCACGGTGGAACAACTACGGCAAATCGTCGGAATCGACCGGGATGCCATTGTATCACAACTCCGTTCCATTTCACAAAAGTAAATCCATGAAGATTATCATTGCCGGTGCCGGGGCTGTAGGCACACATTTAGCACAACTCTTAGCCAAAGAGAGCCAGAATATCACGTTGATAGACGAAAGTGAAGACAAACTTTCAAAAGTCGCCGACAACGTAGACCTCATGACCCTCAATGTAAAACCGACTTCTATCAGCGGCCTGAAAGAAGCCGGAGCCGCACATGCCGAATTGTTCATCGCCGTCATGCCCGACGAAATGAAAAATATCACCTGTTGCATGCTGGCCCATACACTGGGAGCGCAGAAAACAGTAGCCCGTATCGACAATGCGGAATACTTGGACGAAGAATACAAAACCTTTTTTAAAAACATGGGAATCAGCTCCCTCATCTTCCCGGAAATACTGGCCGCACGAGATATCATAGAAGGCATCAAACACAGTTGGGTCAGACAGTGGTGGGAAGTGCACGACGGGGCACTCGTCATGCTGGGCATCAAGTTGCGTGAAACCGCTGAAATCCTCAACATCCCGCTGAAAATACTGTGCGGACCGGACACTTGTTATCACGTCGTGGCTATCAAACGAGATGACATGACCATCATCCCGAACGGCGATGCCACGCTCCAACTAGGCGACATCGTGTATTTCATGACCACGAAGAAATACATTCCTTACATCCGCAAGATTGTAGGTAAAGAGCATTATGAAGACGTGAAAAACGTCATGATTATGGGAGGCGGACGCACGGCCATGCACACCGCCCTGAATGTCCCAGGGTACATGGAAGTGAAAATCATAGAAAGCGACCCCGCCCGCTGCAACGAGCTGAACGAGGCTTTAGGAGACAGCGACGTGATGGTTATCAACGGAGACGCACGTGACTCTTCACTACTGATTACAGAAGGCATACAGCACACACAAGCTTTCGTGGCCCTGACCGGACAAAGCGAAAGCAACATTCTGGCTTGCCTTACGGCCAAACGGCTGGGAGTGCGGAAAACCGTGGCGTTAATAGACAATCTGGACTATATCTCCATGGCCGAAAGATTGGATATCGGCACCATCATCAACAAAAAGACGATTGCCGCCAGTCATATTTACCAGATGATGTTGGATTCGGACGTTACCAACGTGAAATGCCTGACCGTGGCCGATGCCGATGTAGCTGAGTTTGAAGTAAAAGCCGGAGCCAGGGTCACCAAGAAACCTGTGAAAGACCTCGGCCTTCCCACCGGAGTTACTATCGGCGGACTGGTACGTCGCGGCGAAGGTATGCACGTAAACGGTATGACCCAAATTCAGGAAGGCGACAGTGTGGTCGTATTCTGCCAAAACATGTTCATTAAGAAGCTGGATAAATATTTTGCGTAGTTCCGGCATCCATGCGGTCTAACAAACACCGGATGTCCCGTTCAAGCAATTTATAAGGCGGTGCATCCTTAAAGCCTACATTCTTCCGAAGCATGTCTTCCACGGAATTCTGGCTATGTTGGTAACACGACAATTCGTTTTGCCGCTGTGTGTCGTGCTCGGCCAAATTACGGATTTCACGCTCACGTTCTTTACGCAGCAAAATACAAACAGGATCCAGCAAAGGGGAAATCACGTTGTCGAACAACGTATGTCCCTGAATATACAAATAAGTCGTCTCCGGAGTGACCCCCAAATCCAATAGCTCCGTCTTCAACATCTCGTAATCTTTTTTCGCCTGTGGGAAGTGGCGCTGCAGCCAAGCTATCTTCCGGTTGACCCTCCGCCGCACAAGTTCCAATGTCTGTTCGGGATGGTACACATTAATATCACTGAAACTCACATGATTGCCAAACTCTGTCAAAGTAAACTCCCGGTAATGGTTCCGCCGGTACACCCAAACCGACCATACGAACAACGGCCAGATGATTTGGGAATACTCCTGCATGAAACTCTCAAAATCTACAATCTGACGGTCGTTGAGCGTGGCCATCACACAGACACGGTGCAACGTCGCCGCATAACACTGGTAGTTCTCGATGGCGTATGCGTAAGTATGGAACACGAAAGGATTTTTGTTAATCAACCGTGAGGTCGGCGTGGCCCCCTGCAACAAATAATCGTAGTCCGCATCGACGCAGGCTATCATATAATTTCCCAGTTGAGGGCCGAGCTTGTTCGTCAACACCAGTTTTTTCCCTTTGCCCAACGTACTGCGGGAAGGCAGCATGATTTCAAAATAACGGCTGTCATCCTCGAAATCATCCAATACGGTCCGCCAGAAGAACACATCATCGTAACTTTCCACATACACCACGATTTTCCGCCGTGCCGTTTTGGGTTTCAACCTCTGCGCCGCTCCCAGATACAAAGAAGTCAGGTTCTCAGACAATCTCTTGGCCATAACGTTCCCCTCCCTTCCTCAGAAAATTATTGTGTAATGTCGGTCACTTCCGTCACGGCATCCATCCATCCGTTCATGATCATGGCCGGCGAATGCGTCGTCAGGATGATTTGGACATTCGGATTCAACTGACGTATCAGCGTAATCAGCTTCTGTTGCCACTCCACATGCAGACTGATTTCCGGTTCGTCCATGAATAGCACGTAAGGCTGACGGTCTTCCACCAATACGGTCAACAAAATCACGAGCATCTGCTTCTCGCCGGAAGAGAGTTTGTAAGGCGAAAGTATCTCACCGAACTGCTCCAGTTGTATTTCATTGCTGCTGCGGACGATTTTCTTTCCGGTCTCGCTGAACAGCTCGTCCACCATATCTTGAAACTGCACCCGGGCCTGAGCCGCCATTTTCGCCTTTTCCCGTGCCTCGGGGTCGCCGCTCGTCAGCAATGCAATCATACGGTTGCCCACATTGACCTGATAGTCCAGGAAACGCCGCTGCCAGAGATAAAGCTGCCAGTCCAGCTCGGTAGCCACCCTGTCATCCGCTAATTTTTCCAGCAAATTGCTGTGAACCAAAGGACGGTCGAAGCTCCGCACCACATCGAACCTTACCGTCACGGCGTCTGCCGGTTCGTATGTCAGTTTCACATCGGGCTTGGCCGGACATCCTTCTTTGACCACCTGCAAAAGCCTTAATATCACTTTGTTCAGAATCGTACTCTTGCCGACCCCGTTCACACCGCTCAGGATATTCACCTTACGGTTCAATTCCCACACGATATGCTTCTGCCCGCTCCAAAGCGAGTCGATCTCGATACGCCGTATGTACTCACCTATCTTATCCATAGTCTGCGTTTTTCAGAATCCTTCTTACCCGAAGATAGCGAACGGTCATGCCGAATCCTATCTTCGCTTTAGCAAAGATAAGTTTTCCCATAGAAAGAAGCAACGGAAAGATGCTAAAATTTGTGATGAAAGCACTAACTTTGCAGTTGTTTTCCCGATACATGTAATTTCAAGAAAGATGTATAAAGATAAAAACCTGACAGGCCACCTTTGCATGTTTGCGGCCTGTGCGGCTTGGGGACTGATGTCACCCTTAGGCAAAGATGCCATGGCACATGGCATCAGCGGATTGGCATTGGTAAGTTTCCGGGCGGTCGGCGCAGCTTTATGCTTTTGGCTCACTTCCCTTCTCGGCCGACATAAAGAAGATGTCGCTCCCCGGGACTTACTGATGTTTTTCTTTGCCGGTATGCTGGCCATCGTGTTCAACCAATGTTGCTTTACGATAGGGCTATCCCTGACATCCCCGGTCAACGCCAGCATCGTCACCACCACCCTTCCCATCGTGACCATGATTTTGGCCGCCCTGTTCCTGAAAGAACCAGTGACCAACAAAAAGGTCTTGGGGATTTTTTGCGGAGCCATCGGCGCCCTGCTGCTCATTTTAGGCAACGGGCACGCAGCCCAGAATGGCAACGGCAACCTGACGGGCGACCTGCTGTGTCTTACCGCCCAATGCAGCTTTGCCGTCTACCTGACCATATTCAAGAAACTAATACAAAAATATACCGTGGTGACTTGTATGAAATGGATGTTCACTTACGCCACCATCGTCATCCTGCCTTTCACTTATAAGGACCTGGCCATACTGCCATGGGCTGAAATCCCGGCAACCACTTGGTTTGAAACGGCCTTTGTGGTCTTCGTGGCTACTTATCTGGCTTATATCATGATGATGACAGGACAGAAACTGCTGCGCCCCACCATCGTGAGCATGTACAACTACGTGCAACCCATCGTGGCCTGTATTGTCAGCGTAGCCACAGGGTTAGGAGTATTCGGATGGAGTCAGGGGGCAGCCGTCCTTTTGGTTTTCGGAGGTGTATGGTTGGTCACCCAAAGCAAAAGCCGTGCCGACCTGAAAACAGAACATCCATCCCATACCGATCCCGAATCCTGAACCGCCATGCCCGCATCATCCATCTTATGGCTCCAACAGCAACGCCGCTTGCTCGAGCTGGAATACGAATACGAAAAGGCGCAGTTCCGCGCCCAAACGGAAACGGCCGGCGTAACCCGTAAAATCAAACAAGGACTATGTTGGTATCCGCTCTGCTTAGGACGAAGTTACTACAACTCGCTCAACCAATTAGTCATAGAGGTGGAACGCACGGAATACACGGACACAGACCACGGGTTCGAACCGGGAAAACAAGTATGCTTCTTCACTCAAGACGCTTCCGGAGACTTACGACGAAACGGACACGGCGGCCAACTGCATTATTTTCACTTCACCGGCACCGTAAGTTTCGTAGACGGCAATAGGATGGCGGTAGTCCTGCCGGACATGGAAGCCCTTTCGCATCTGAGGGAAGACGGCCGCATCGGCGTGCAACTCTACTTGGACGAGACTACCTACCGCCTGATGTTCGAAGCTCTGGACCGGGTGAGCGCCGCACGGCACGGCCGCTTGGCCGAACTGCGCGACATTTTTCACGGCACAGCGCAGGCCGGACATTTCTCCTTCCAACCGATACGTTTCTCTTGGCTGAACCCCACGCAAGAAATTGCCGTCAACGAAGTGTTGCGTGCCAAAGACGTGATGATCGTGCACGGCCCTCCGGGAACGGGCAAGACCACCACCCTTGTGGAAGCCATCTACGAGACGCTCCACCGCGAAAGCCAAGTATTGGTATGCGCCCAAAGCAACATGGCCGTAGACTGGATTTCGGAGAAACTGACCGACCGGGGTGTGGCTGTGCTGCGCGTGGGCAACCCTTCGCGCGTGAATGACAAGATGTTGTCGTTCACCTACGAACGGCGTTTCGAAGCACATCCTTCTTACCCCTCGCTTTGGGCCATCCGCAAAGCCATCCGCGACCTGTACGCCCACCGCCCGTCGTCGGGCCGTGAAGCCTTTCACCAAAAGGTAGCCCGCCTGCGCGACCGGGCTACCGAACTGGAAATCGCCATCAACGAAAGCCTGTTCAACGAAGCGCGGGTCATTGCCTGCACGTTGGCAGGCAGTGCCAACCGCGTACTGGCGGGTAAGAAATTCCCTACCCTGTTCATCGACGAAGCCGCCCAAGCCCTCGAAGCTTCCTGTTGGATTGCCATCCAAAAGGCCAGACGCGTCATCCTGGCCGGCGACCATCGCCAACTTCCTCCCACCGTGAAATGTCCCGAGGCCCTGAAGGGCGGACTGGACCGCACGCTGATGGAAACCATTGCCGCCCGACATCCTTCTGCGGTCAGCCTGCTCCGCACGCAATACCGCATGAACGATGCCATCATGCGCTTCTCCAGCGAATGCTTCTACGACGGAAAGGTGGAAAGTGCCCCGGAAGTGAAATACAGGGGCATTCTGGACTGGGACACGCCGATGGAATGGATAGACACGGCAGACGAGGAACAGACTGCCCTATACCTGACGGAAGAACCTTCCGGCGCGGTGTGTGCACCGGTTCTCCCGACGGTTGAGGTACCCGACTTCAGAGAAACCCGCAATCCGGACAGTACCAGCCGCTCCAATCCCGAGGAGGCACGGCTCACCCTGAACATCCTGAAAGCCTATTTCCAAAAGATAGGCAAGGAAAGGATATTGGCGGAACGCATCGACACCGGTATCATATCCCCTTACAAAGGCCAAGTGCAACTGTTGCGCGCCTTGCTCCGCCGGGATGCCTTTTTCAAACCCTACCGCCACCTGCTGAGCGTAAACACCGTAGACGGGTTCCAAGGGCAGGAACGCGACGTCATCCTCATTAGTCTGGTGCGGAGCAACGAGAACGGACAAATCGGCTTCTTGCACGACCTGCGCCGTATGAACGTAGCCATCACGCGGGCTCGCATGAAACTTATTCTCGTGGGCAACAGCCATACGCTATGTCGTACACCATTCTATAAACTGCTGCACGGCTACATCAAATCATTAGACGCCCAATGATTTCCCCGCTCCCACGAGGATACTAAAAACCGCCTGTTATCCTCACGACAACAGGCGGTCCAACCTTAACTAATCAAAATATACTTTCCCATACGGAAAGCCTATTTCATTCGATTCTCCACTACTTCCCAATTAATGATCTGCCACAAAGCTGCGATATGGTCGGCGCGCCGATTGCGATAGTCTACGTAGTAGGCATGCTCCCAGACATCGAATCCCAACAAGGGCACATAGCCCATCGTCACAGGATTTCCGCCATTAGGGCATTGTACGATAACCAATTCGCCTTTCTCGTTTTGTGCCAGCCAAGCCCAACCCGAACCGAATAAACCGGTGGAGGCTGCCGCCATCTTCTCTTTGAATTCGTCAAAGCTTCCGAATGCAGTCCGGATGGCCTTGTCTAACTTGCCTTCCGGCACTGCCGGGCCTCCAGCCCCCACCGGACGGAACTGTTCAAAATACAGTGTATGGTTGAGCACCTGGCCCGCATTGTTAAACAACGGACCGGCCGGTGCATGGCGTACGATTTCTTCCAGATTCATCTTTTCATACTCGGTGTCTTTCACCAACGTATTCAACGTATTCACGTATGCCTGTAAATGCTTGCCATAGTGATAATCTATGGTTTCCTTGCTGATAACAGGTTCTAAAGCATTGGTCTCGTAGGGTAATTGAGGCAGCGAAAATACGGCCGTCATAGAAGTGATAATAATTTGCGTCAACATGATTTCTTCATTTTTTAATTAATATATTGGGTTTAGTATGCTTCCTTTCCATCTCTCACATATCCGGGAATCTCATATCACAAAGGTATGTTTAATTTTTCACAAGAACAAACTTTTCACTTCATATTTTCCCAAAATTATATTTTGAGAAGAAATATGGATTTTCAGCCGCATAAAATACAGCTTTATTATTTTTTGTGTACATTTGTTCACTGATTCTAAAATATCAAGTTTATGGACTTTAAAGAAATCTGCAAGGCACGTTATTCCGTGCGTGCCTATAAGCCGGACACCATTCCGGCAGAAAAAATGGATTATATCAAAGAATGCACGCGTCTGGCTCCCTCGGCAGTCAACAAGCAGCCATGGAAATTCATCCTCTTCACCGGCGAAGACGACCGCGCACGCATGCAGCAATGCTACGACAAGGAATGGTTCCGCGAGGCTCCGGCTTATATCTTGGTCTGCGAAAATCACGGGGCGGCCTGGACACGGCGGTATGACGAGAAAAACCATGCCGACATCGACGTGGCCATTGCCATAGAACATTTGTGCCTGGCGGCAGCCGAACAGGGGTTGGGCACCTGCTGGGTGTGCAACTTCCGCGTGCAACTCTGCCAAGAGCTTTTCAAACTGCCCGAAGAGTGGTATCCGGCGGCCATCATCCCCATCGGCTATCCGGCCACACCGGACATCCCTGAAAAGACACGTAAGGCGACGGCCGAAATATGGGAAGACCGCTAAGACCGGTCCAAGGGCATAAAGATTTACAAACGCCTCCCACAGGAGGGCTGAAAAACAACATGCTGAAAACAAAAAATCAATCTCAGCCAAACGATTTTTCATTCGGCTGAAATTGATTTTTCATTTGGCGCAAAGAAATTCACGACTCTGTGCAAAACATTAAACCCCTGAATGACAACCTTATACAGAATCGCATTCAGGGATTTCGCTTTTCATCCGGAAACCTTACAAGAAAAGTTCCCGAAAATATTCCTTACGCCACCTTTTCGAGCTTCTTCATGATGGAGAAAATGAACAGGGCTGAAAGCAGACAAAGCACGATGAGCACGCTCCACACCATCCACAACTCGATGCCGCCCCACAGGTAACCGATAATGGACACCATGTAATTGCCGATGGCCGTGGCCACGAACCAGCCACCCATCATCATACCCTTATACTTCGGGGGAGCCACTTTCGACACGAAAGAAATGCCCATGGGCGACAACAATAACTCGGCAAACGTCAAGACAAGATAAGTGGAAATGAGCAGGTTGGGCGAAACCAAGTTGACATCGGCACCCTGTGCCAACGCATCGGGCGTAGGCAGCCCCATGGAACCGAATGCCATGACACCGAAACCGCAGGCGGCAATCAGCATTCCCACCCCGATTTTACGAGGTGCCGAGGGCTCCTTTCCTTTCTTGGCCAAGAAACCGAATATCGCCAACGAAACCGGCGTCAAGGCTACCACGAAGAATGGATTGAACTGTTGGAAAATCTGCGGCAGGGTTTTCACCGTACTTTCCTGGTTCGCATACTGCACGCCCAACGTGGCCACAGCAGCCAAAGCAACCAAGCCAGAAACCAACTTGCCACGTCCGGTCTTGCTTTGGAATACGGAAAACATGGAATATACCAAAGCAATAAGCAGCACCAGATTGAACACGTTAAACGTCATGCCCAGCAAACCCGAAGCCGACGCCTGCGTATAATCGCGCGCGAAGAACGTAAGCGTCAAACCGTTCTGATGGAAAGCCATCCAGAAGAAAAGCACCACGGCAAACACAAGACAAAGCGCAGTGATGCGTTGGCGCGTCTCGGACGGAGACAGTTCCTCTACGGGTGCATGCCCGTCGACCGCCGTCTTCGCGTTATAATCGGCATGCTTGAAAGTGCTGCGGAAGCCATAGTATATAAGGATGGATACGATAAGCGAAACGCATGCCACGGCAAAGCCGTAATTGTAAGCTTCGGACAACTTTTCGATGTAACTTTGACAGAAAACAGCCGTATCGCCCGTGAATCCCTGCGCAGCCTTGAGCGATTCCAACGTAGCGGCAGACTGCGCCGTCATTCCCGCCGCATTATCCATATATTGGTGGGCAAGGGCGGGAATCTGTGCATTATAAGTGAAGCCGTTCATGCCCAACACGTAGTTGGTCATCTTGGTGGCCGCTGTGGGGGCAAACAGTGCACCGATGTTGATGGCCATGTAGAAGAGGCTGAACGCCGTGTCGCGCTTGTCCTTGTACTCAGGAGCGTCGTAGAGGTTTCCGACCATGACTTGCAGGTTGCCTTTGAAAAGCCCCGTGCCGCAAGCAATCAATGCCAACGCACCGAACATCATGGACTTACCGGCCACATTCGCACCCGTCGGGATGGCCAGCAACAGGTAACCGATGAACATGACGAAGACACCGAGCGTAACCATCTTGCCGAATCCGTATTTGTCGGCCAGCATTCCACCAAAAAGCGGCATAAAATAAACCGCCCCGAGGAACACACCGAAAATGGTGGATGTCTCGCCGGCGGAATATCCGAACTTCGCCTGTAAAAACAACGTAAAAATGGCCAGCATCGTGTAGTAACCGAAACGCTCGCCCGTATTTACGCCGAACAGAAAAAATACGACCGCTCGGACCGACAGCCAGCCGGACTGCTCGGGACCGGAGCATGTCAGCACCAGAACGCAACTGACGCCTTGCGACACGCCTCCGGTTCCGAGGAGAACCGAGCAAAACTCGGACGAGGTCGTCCCCGAACGGACCGTCGAACAGGATGTCACCGCGATCAATCCGGACATCAACAGCATGGACAGCCGAGGATAACCCCTCTCGATTATTTAACGTAAAAAACATAGAATCATGAAAAAAGAAGGCCCGTACGAGTATCGCAGCGACAGCTACGAAGACCGGCTGAGCGACCGGATAGACGAATTCGACCGGACGG
>ERZ780177.3463-NODE-3463-length-11839-cov-7.501697_pt1 | contig 11839 bp, 10 predicted proteins | sample MGYA00510973_ERZ780177 | MGnify/ENA primary metagenome ERZ780177 (study PRJEB29588, sample SAMEA2144396) | human gut metagenome | biome: human gut; feature: human-associated habitat; material: faeces | place: Denmark | collected 2008/2010 ...
GCCCAGCCGGTCGAAGCAGTCGTCCAGCGGCAGGTCGGTGCGGAACTCCGAAAGGCCGGCGGGGCCGTACTGGCTGCGGCGGGTATTCTCGCGCCGGGACAAAAGAAAAACGATCACGCCAAGTACGGCGGCAAGCAGGACAATGGAAACTGCGGCGTTCATGAAGATCCTCCTGAAGAGTTTTTCTTATTGTAACACAACCCGCATACTTTTGTGCTATAATATTTTTAATTCTTTGAAAAATTCAGCAGGCCCGCTGCACGCTGCACCGGGCGGGAGGAACGCAATGAAGCTCAAATTCACACGCAAGACCTGGTACTTCTTTCTGCTGGCCGCAGCGGCGGTTTCCATGCTGGGCGGCTTTGCCGTGCTGGGCGGCATGGATTTTTCTTTTCTGGAGATGGTCGCGTTCTGCATCACCGGCATCACCATCCTGTTTCTGGCCGCTGAAAAGGGCTCTGACCCCAAGGACAAGCGCAGCTATTTCCTGATCTTTGTCCTGCTCATGCTCAGCTATGTGCTGAACGGCTGGGCAGCCTACTTATTCTCCGCACTGGTCTGGCCCGCCCTACTGGCATTGGAATACCAGAAAGGCAGGCCCATCCAGTGCCAGCTGCAGCTGGTGGGTGCCGCCGAAGCGCTCCACCTGTTCTTCCTGCTGATGGCGAAATACGGCGGCATGGCCGCGCTGGGCTTCTGGACGAACCTGCTCTGGGTGCTGCTGGCCTGCGCCCGGGGCTGGGCAGCACTGAGCCTCTATAAGATGCAGGAGGACGCATGACCCAGCGGCGGAGAAGAAGCCGCGCCCGGAGGGGCCGGTTCGGGCGGCGGGCGTTCCTGGCCGGGGCCGGCTGTGCCGCGCTGGCCGGGGCAGCGGTGCTGCTGGGCCGGGGACAGACCGCCTCGGCGTCGTCGGTGCCGCCGACGGACGAAGCAGAGCCCAACGCCGCCCTGCCCTCGGGTGAATGGCGGGCCGTCTGGGGGAGCTATCTGGAATGGGCCGGGATGGACTTTTCGTCCGAAGAAGCTTTCCGTGCCGGTGCGGCGGAGCTGATGGACAACTGTCTGTCCATCGGGCTGAACACCGTCATCGCGCAGGTGCGGCCTTTCGGGGACGCGCTTTACAGGAGCAACCTCTTCCCGTGGAGCCATCTCTGCACCGGCGAGCAGGGGCAGGACCCCGGCTTCGACCCGCTGGACGTCCTTATCACCGAAGCACACAGCCGGGGCCTTTCGCTGGAAGCGTGGGTGAACCCCTATCGCCTCCGCTCCTCGGCGAAGATGCCGCCTGCACTGGCGGAAAATAACCTTGCCAATGTACATCCCGAGTGGGTCTGCGCCGTGGGTGAGGGGCTGTACCTGAACCCGGCGATCCCGGAAGCCGCAGACTATGTGGTGAAGGGCGTGGCCGAGCTGGTGCAGAACTACGCTGTGGACGGCATCCACTTCGACGACTACTTTTACCCCACGACAGACGCTGCGCTGGACGCGGCCCAGTTCGCCGCCAGCGGCGCGGGGGATCTGGCCGCATGGCGGCGGCAGAACGTCACCGCGCTGGTGAAAGCGGCCCACGACGCCGTCAAAGCCGCCGACGCCACCCTCCGCTTTGGCGTCAGCCCGCAGGGCAACCCCGACAACGACCTCGGCCAGCAGTACAGCGACGTGAAAGCATGGCTGGCCGCCGAAGGCGAAAACGCCGTGGTGGACTACCTCTGCCCGCAGATATACTGGGGCTGTGGCTATACCCTCCAGTCGGGCAGCACCCGCTTCGCCTTCGAGAACATCGTGCCGGAGTGGCTGGCCATGCCCAGGGCGGCATCCACGGCCCTCTACTTCGGGCTGGGGGCCTATCGCATCGGCGAGGGGGACGGCGGTGCCAACGAGGACAGCCAGAGCCAGTGGTGTACGGGCAGCGCTCTTGCCCGGCAGGTGGAAAGTCTGCACAGCCTCGGCGCGGGCGGCTGGGCGCTCTACCGGTACGATTCGCTGTTCCGGTCGGCTCAGCCGGAGCTTGCCGACGCCGAACGTGCGGCGCTGGCCGCTCTGACTACAGCCTGAACTCTTGTATGGAAAAGCAAAATGCGGTATACTATATAAATCGTGCAAAACCTCGTGTTAAAACAAAATTTGAGGATAAAAGATCATGAAAAAGATAAAGCGAATCGTCCTGCTCGTCGTGGCGGTACTGGTACTGCTTGTGGCTGCGTCCGGCGTCAAGACTGTGCTGGACATGAAGAACAGCGCGGACAATGAGGTGCAGGAAGAGGACAGCACCCGCTGGGCCGAACTGACCAGCGACCCGCTGAACCTCGAGGGCATTGCTGACGCCTCGGCCAAGTATGCCTCGGCGGCGGTGAACGGGAGCCTGAACATCGTGTTCAACGGCATCTGGAGCCGCCAGACCGATTACTTCACCGTTCCGGGCGGCAGCCTGACCATCACCGGCTACGGCACCGCCGAGGGTACCCAGCGGTACAAGGTGTCCGTCTGGCAGAAGGTGGCCGGCGGCGCACAGTACGTCAACGGAAGCACCTATTATATCAAGACCGATGGTCAGAACTACCGCTGCGTCATCTCCGGGCTGGACCCGGCGGCCAGCTACCGTCTGACCATCTCCTACGATTCCAGCCGTTACTACCTCTATGGCGGACTCAAAGTGGAGGGCATCGCAGGATGAAGACACAGACCAAACATTCGCTCATGCTGATGCTCTGTGCCTTTATCTGGGGTACGGCTTTCGTAGCCCAGAGCGCAGGCTCCGGCATGGGGGCCTATTCCTTCCTCGCAGGGCGCAGCTGGCTGGCTGTCCTCGTGCTGATCCCCACCGTGTTCGCTTTCGACGCCGTGCGCAAAAAACAGGGCCAGCCCTACGGCTGGCCGAAGGAGAAGTCGGAGTGCAAGACCCTGCTGGTGGCGGGCCTCGTCTGCGGCACCTTCCTGTTCGCGGCCTCTGCGGCTCAGCAGATCGGCATCACCATCAACCCGTCCACGGCCAAGGCCGCGTTCCTGACGGCTATGTACGTCGTAATGGTGCCGGTGTTCGGCCTCTTTCTGGGCCGGAAGGGCAGCGCTCAGCTCTGGATCAGCATGGTCATCGCCGTGGCGGGCCTGTATATGCTCTGCATGAAGAACGGCTTCGGCGGCATTGAGACCAGCGACTGGATACTTCTCAGCTGCGCCGTGCTGTTCAGCTTCCAGATCATGTCCATCGACCACTTTTCGCCGCTTGTGGACGGTGTGCGGCTGAGCCTCATCCAGTTCATCGTGGTGGCTGTGGAGAGCTCTGCGGCGGCGCTGATCTTCGAGACGCCCACGCTGGCAGAGTACGGCGCAAACTTTCTGCCTGTGGTCTACTGCGGCGTCATGTCCAGCGGCGCGGGCTATACGCTTCAAATCCTGGGCCAGAAAGATCTGAACCCCGCCATCGCCAGCCTTATCATGTGTTTGGAAAGCGTATTCAGCGCGCTGGGCGGCTGGCTGCTGCTGGGCCAGAACCTTTCGATGCGGGAGAGCGCAGGCTGCACCCTCATCTTCGCCGCCGTTGTGCTGTCTCAGCTGCCCTTTGCGGAGCTGCGCAGATGCAAAAAGGGCGCGTGATGCTGCGGGCGGCCGGGGGCATCCCCTATGAGCTGACGCGGGGGCGGGTCAAGCGGCTCAACCTCCACGTCCGGCGGGACGGCACCGTGGCCCTCAGCATCCCCCTGCGCACGACGCTGGAAGCAGCTGACGCCTACGTCATCGCCGAGGCGGAGTGGATACGGGCCGCACAGGCCCGGCAGGCCGCCCGCGAAAAGCGGCAGGAGGAACTGCCCGACAAGGCGGCCGCCCTGGCCCACTTCACGGCCATGAGCGACAAGGTCTACCCGGCCTTTGCCGGGGTACTGGGCGGGCAGAAGCCCACCATCAAAGTGCGCAGCATGACCAGCCGCTGGGGCGTCTGCCATATGGCGAAGCGCCAGATCACCTTCGCGCTCCAGCTCTACAATATGCCCGAGGCGGCACAGATCTATGTGGTAGTGCATGAGTACTGCCATTTTTTGCAGCCCAACCACAGCCCGGCTTTCTGGGCCGAAGTGGCGAAGCTGATGCCGGACTGGAAAGCCCGGCGGGATTTATTAAAATAGGAGAGAAAATCTTTTGGAAAGCGAAAAGACCTCCGGCGGCGATAAATATTCGAAGCTCGCCGGCAATACCATCATCTTTGCCATCAGCAGCTTTTCGTCCAAGCTGCTGACGCTCATCGTCCAGCCGTTCCTGACCTACGCGATGGCTGAGATTTCCGACCTCGGCCTGTCGAAGATTTTGAGCCAGTACGCCAACCTGCTCATCCCCTTTGTGTCGATGGGCATGTCCAACGCCATCATCCGCTTCGGCCTCGATAAGGGCAACAGCGAAAAGCAGGTGTTCACCAACGGCCTGCTCACCATCCTCGGCGGCTTCGGCATCCTCGTGCTCTGCTGGCCGGTGGCGCAGTTTTTGCCCGATATGGCTCAGTACGGCCTGCTCATTTATATTTATGTCCTGATGAGCTGCCTGCGCACCCTCTGCACCCAGTTCGTGCGCAGCCGCCAGTGGAACAAGCTGGTGGCCGTGGACGGTGTGCTCTGCACCGTGGCGACCATGGCGTTTTATGTGCTCTATCTGGTGGGTTTCAAGTGGGGGGCCAACGGCTATCTGCTGGCCATCATCAGCGGCGACTTTGTGAGCGTGCTCTTCCTGATGTTCACCGGCAAGCTCTGGGATTTCATCGAGCTGAAGGGCATCAACAAGACCCTCTGGAAGCAGATGCTCCACTTCTCGCTGCCCATGATACCGGCCCAGATAAGCTTCTGGATCATCAACGCCTCCGACTTGTTCTTTGTGCGTGAGATGTGCGACGGCCTCGACGGCCACAGCGGCGACGCATGGAGCGGCCTGCTCTCCACCGGCTACTTCCTGCCCACCATCCTCACGACGCTGGGCCTTATCTTCTACGACGCATGGCAGCTGTCGGCTGTCACCGAGGAAGAGGGGAGAGCCAAGTTCTTTACCCAGATCTTCCGCACCTATTCCAGCGTGCTGTTCTGCTGTGCAGCGGGCATCATCTGGCTCTGCCGCCCGGTCATGCACGTCATGAAGTCCAACTACTATTACGCATGGCACTTCGTGCCGTTCCTCGTGCTGGCGTCTACCTGCAGCTGCTTCAACCAGTTCATGAACAGCGTCTATGTCGTGAATAAGAAGTCCCAGCGCAGCATGGTCACCATGATGGCCGGTGCCATCAGCAACTGCCTCATGAACTACTTCTTCATCAAGTGGTGGGGTCCTGTGGGTGCGACCTATGCGTCCTTCCTCGGCCTCGGGCTGGTGTTCACTCTCCGCGCCATTGATGCCCACGGCATGATCGGGATGCATGTCCACCCGGGCCGTGTCCTCGTCAACGCCGCCGCGCTGGTGTTCGAGGCTTTCGTGCTGCTGGCCGAGACGCCGCTGTACGGCCTCTGGACGGGCATCATTACCGCCCTCATCATCCTGTACAACTTCTCCGGCGTCTGGGCCATGGCCCGCATCCTGCTGCCTAAAATTCTGGGCCGCCGGGGCAAGGCCCTTGTGGCTGTCGTGGACGGCTGGGCAGCCAAAAAGTAAAAATGAATCTATAAGCGCTCTGTCAGGCGGCTTTCGGGCCGCCCGGCGGGGCGCTTTTCCGTAGTCCAGAAGAAAAAGCCCCCACATCGGCAGTCCGATGAAGGAGCTTTGGATTCAAAGATGCAGTTGTTTTTCGAGCCAGCCGGCGATGTCCGCAAACACCTCGGCTTTGTTCGTCTCCACCAGCAGCTCGTGGCGGGCGCCGGGGTAGAATTTTGACTCGATGTTCCCGACACCGGCGTCCCGGAGGCTTTGGATGGCCCGCCGGACTCCGGCGGTGCGCTCGCCCACAGGGTCGGCGTCACCGGCGAGGAAGAGAAGGGGCAGGTCCTTCGGCACCCCGGCCAGAACGGCGGGGTCGTACAGCCGCAGGATGCCTGTGAACATGCTGTAGTAGGCGTTCAGAGTGAAGGTAAACATGCAGCGCTCGTCGGCGCGGTACTTGTCCACTTCGGCCTGGTCACGGTTGAGCCAGTCCTGAGGCGTGCGGCCCTCGAGACCCCTGTTGTAGCCGAGGAAGGAGAGGTTCGCCACCAGCTTGCTGCGGTGCTCCCAGCCGAAAAAGACGGCCAGCACCCGGCAGAGCGCCCGGGCCGTGGCGACCAGAGCTTTGGGCTGGAAGCCGGTACCCATGATGATGGCTCCGTCAAGCTCACCGCCCCACTCGCAAAGGTACTGCCGGGCGTAGAACGAGCCCATGCTGTGGCCCAGCAGAAAATAGGGGACGCCGGGATAGAGCTGCTTCGTCAGCGCAGTGACAGCGTGGAGGTCGTCGAGGACGGCGCGGTTGCCGTCGGGCTGGGCGAAATAGCCGTAATCCGCCTTGGTGCGGATGGAGCCGCCGTGGCCCAGATGGTCGTGGCCGGTGACGAGGATGCCCCGGGCGGCCAGATACTCGGCCAGAGGCTTGTACCGGTCGATGAACTCCACCATGCCGTGGGAGAGCTGCAGGATGGCCCGCACCTCGCCCTCCGGCACACAGCGGAATGCATGGAGCGTCCGGCCCGGTACGCAGGAGGGCAGGGTGAAATCGGTCATCTGACTCATGTGATTCTCCTTTTCCGTTTACAGCGCAGCGATCTTGGCCCGGCAGGCGGGGCAGATGCAGTAACCCTCATACTGGGCCATGTCAGCCGCCAGCTCACCGCAGAAATCGCAGCTTCCGGCGGGACGGTGCTTTTTGAGGATGATCTGATCGCCCTCCACGAAGATCTCGAGCTTCGAGTCCTTGTCGATGTGCATATTGGTGCGCAGCTCCTTGGGGAGGACGATGCGGCCCAGAGAATCGATGCCCCGAACGATGCCAGTTGTTTTCATATTCATTTCTCCTTTTCAGTGTGTCCGGAAAGATGGCAGAATGAGCGTCGTTTACACCGACACAACGCAAAAAATGTTCCTGTGCAGGAAAAACAGGAAAATTCTGTCAACTCCGTGCCTGTTCAGTATACAAAAAGTTGAGCCATTCGTCAATCTAAACGGGCGGATTCGACAAAAACTTCTCAAAGAAGCAAAGAGGGGCCGCTTTCCAGCAGTCCCGTCTCGTTTTTCTGATTCACTTTCCAGTGGCAGGCGTCTGGCGATAGATGCCCAGGCTGTTGTCCGGCATTGGCATCTCCACCCGGGAGGCACGGTCGTTCACGGCCACCATCATCGCGGCCATTGCGGCCAGCACCACGGCAATGATGAGCCACTTTACAAAATTCGGCAGTTTTTTCATTTGTTGCATCCTCAGTTGGCTTTCGGTCGGCAGAGGGTGCGGGCGTGGGCCAGCAGTTCCACCGCCTCCGGCCCGGAAAGCTGTTTCACCCACGCCGGGCGCTCTGCTGCGCCCGGGCCGGTGTTGTCAGCTTCCGCAAAGCTGGCAAGGCCGGTATCGGTGCGGTCATTCCATGCGATAAAACCTTCCGGTGCGATGTGGGCGCCGAGACGGCAGTCCAGCACCGCCGTCTTGCCCTCGGGACGCCACGGACGACCCAGATAGATGCTGCCCGGCGGGCAGTCGGAGACGAAATCGCAGTTCCAGAACACAAAGCCCAGTCCATCGGCTTTGCCCGAAGGAGCTGTGACATAGCTGTGGGGGATGCGGTTGTCCACCGTGCGGATGACGCAGTTTTCGAAGAGGGCGTCGCCGCCGCCGAAGATGAAATCAATGTCGCCCGCGATCTCACAGTCGGTGTAGTACTGGGCGGTCGGTTTGCGGGGCGCAAGACCGCGCGGGCCGAGAAAGCCGTCCTTCTCCCGCTCCTTTTCGGGCAGCGGGGCGCAGAAGAGCGTGTCCTGACTGCCCAGCAGCTTGACCCGGCGGAACACCGCCCGGGTGCTGTCCACATAGGCCGCGACGGCCTGCCCGGCTTTCGCGCCCGGGCCGGCGTCGTTTTCAATCGTCATGTCCTCCACGCAGAGCGTTTCGCCGCTGAAAAAGGCGGTGTAGCTGCGGAAGGTATGGGTGGGCCGCCCGTCCTTGTGGGGCAGCTTGCCGCCGTCGCCCCACACGAGTTTTGTCTTATCTGCACCCGCCCCCCGCAGGGTGATGCAGCGCTTTTCGCAGACCAGCTTTTCCCGGTAAATGCCGGGACCGACCTGCACCAGTGCTTCCTTCTCATAGGGTACGGCCAGCACCGCCTCCGCGATGGACGCGAAGTCGCCGCTGCCGTCCTGTGCAACTGTAACTGTCAGCATATATGTCTCTCCTATGATCGTTCTAGATACTGACAAGTATACCCTCTCGCCGCCTAAAAAGCAACTCAGCTGTTTTCGAGCCGGAGGACAGCGGCGGTAATGTCGTCGGGACGGCCCCGCTGGACGGCTCGGGCGCGGGCGGCTTCCACCAGCTTTTTCGCCAGAACGTCGGGCTGTTCTGCCTTGGCAGCGGAGAGTTCCAGCTGCTGCATCACCCAGCCGGGGCCGTCCACCAAGAGGCCGTCCGACACCAGCACCACATAGTCCCCCGCCGCCAGATGCACCACCCGGCTCTGTCCGCTGACGCCGCCGAGGATGCCCATCGGCAGGCTGGCTTCGCCCACAGCCCGGGCCTTGCCCCCATGCACGAGAAAGCCCGGGGCCGCACCGGCCTTGAAGAGCCGGGCCGTGCCGGTATAGAGGTCTACGCTCACGAGGTCGAGGGTCGCGCCGCTCTCCTCGTCGCTCTTGAGCGCCAGCGCCACGTTCACGAGCCGGGCCGCAAGCTCTGCGGTAAAGCCCGCTTTGAGCAGGCGTGCCGTCAGCTCTGCGGCGAGGTTGCCGTCTACTGCCGCCGGACGTCCCGTTCCCATGCCGTCGCAGAGTATCATCTGGGCCGCTGCCGCGCTGCAGAACTGCTGGACTGCGTCGCCGGAGATCTCGCCCCGCGCCGCCGCGCCCGCCGTCCCGAATACGGCCCGGAGCAGGGGCTTTTCGGCAAAGAGCAGGGTGGTCATCCCCTTGCAGGAGAGTACCTGCGGCGGCTCGAGGCTGCGGCGGCAGATATGCCCCACCTCCCCGGCCAGAGCGGCCAGCTCTTTTTCATTGAAGCGGGTGCGGGGCAGCGTCACTGCCGCCCGGGTGCGGCCCAAATCGTCCAGCGTCACAGCACATTCCAGCGGCGGCGTCCCCAGCTGAGCGAACAGCGCCGACACCCGGCCAGACTTGTAGGGCTCCGGGCTTCCGGGACGGCCCAGCTGTTCGCTGAGGACGCCCAGTGCATCGGCCACGGCGCTGTACTGTTCAGTAAGGGCCGTCCGCATGGCCTCGGAGTGGACGCGGGCCTCCCGGCGGCTGCGATAGAGTGCAAACGCCTTGTCCCCCGCCGCGCAGAGCGCCGCCGGGTGGATGCACCGCGCCAGCTGACCGGGCAGAAGTGCCGCTTCCAGATGGCCTTTTTCTTCCAGAATGGGGCGCAGGGCCTCCATTCCTTCCAGCGTGGAGGCGTGCTCCTGCTTCCAGCAGACTTCCCGCCGTCCGCAGTTGGCGCAAAGGCCGTCGTGGATGTTGTCGATGACCCATCGGAAACCCTCGCACCGGCGTGGAAAAGCGTCGTATACCTCGTTCACCGTTTCCGCCAGCGAGGAGAGGCTTTCGGCCACCGCTTCCAGCCGGGTCGCGGCGGCAGAGAGGCGCGGCCGCTCGTCGCCGGGCGGGTCGTCCTCTTTGAGGGCAGGCATCAGCCAGCCTGCAGGCAGCAGGGCGCAGAGCCCCGCACCCGCCCCGGCACTGAGCAGAAAGCTGAACGCCCCCGCCAGCGGCTGGGTGCAGAGCACCCCCGCCACACAGCCGCCCGCATAGGCCGCAAGCCCCTCCACCCGCCGCGCCGGGGCAAGCACTGCCGCAGCGGCACACCCACAGGCAAGCCCGGCGGCGGCAGGCGCAAGGGCAGGGTCTGACGCGGCCAGAGCCGCACCCGTCACCCCGCTGAAAGCCAATGCCTCCAGCGGCAGGCCCTTGCAGCAGAGGGCCAGCTCTGCCGCCGCACAGGCCATCACCCCGGGCAGGAAGAAGCCAAAGCTCATCCCGCCCAGTGCGGCGGCCACAGCGGCAGACAAGATCAGGCTGCCCATGCCCGGTTTTTCGGGCGGGAAGCGCCGCAGGCCGTATCCCGCCGCTGCTGCCAGCAGAGCGTCGCCGCCGCAGAACAGGATGGTCTGAACGCTGTTTTCCTCCCCCGCCGCGAAGCAGACTGCGCTTCCCACCAGTGTGCCGCAGCCAGCCGCCACCGCCGGGACGAATCGGCCGGGCCAGAGCCACCGTGCCGCTACCGCTGCACCCAGTGCGCAGAGCAGGCAGACGCTCTCCACGGTCAGCGTTCCGAAACTCCGGGCCAGCACCCCCAGTGCGGCCCCGGCGGCTCCCACAGCGAAGCAGTCCTCCGCAAAGCCCAGCGTCAGCCCCAGCCCGAAAGGCATCAGCGCACCGTACAGCACGGCCCAGCCTCCGGCCAGCCCCAGCAGGAACGCGCCCCCCTGCCGCAGGGCAGGCCGCACTGCCGCCCGCGCCCGGAGCGCACCGTTCACCCGTTTTTTCCCGTCTGTGAGCTGTATCGTCCGAAAAGACACCTGCATGAAAAAATCCCCGCTTTCCGGCGGGGATCTTTTGCAATATCACGCTGTGCTGTTCTGTTTCCCGCGCCTTCTGCGTATACTGTAGCGCAGAGTGCGCGCAGTTTTTGGCGGGGTGATGGGATGGGATAAAATCTCAGCAGAAGTAGTGCGCTTCGCCAAAAAGCGGCTCAGCCATTCAGCTTCTCGATAGCGGCCTTCACCCGCTCGAGGGTCGTTTCGCGGCCCATCATGCAGGCGAGGTCGGTGCCGCCGCCGGGGGTGCGCTGCTTGCCGGAGAGGGCGATGCCCAGCGGGTAGAGCAGCCAGCCATTCTTCTTGCCCAGCTCCTCGGCCTTGGCCTTGCAGGCGTCGAAGACGGTGTCACGGTCATTGAAGTCCAGTGCCTCGTCGCTCAGCACGGGCAGCAGGGCTTCCAGCGCCTCCTTTGCGGACTCAGGGGTGGTCTTCTGCTTCTTGTTGGCGTAGAGGCTCACGTCATACTCGGGCATGGCGTCGAAGAAATCCAGCTGCTCGGGGATCTCGCCCAGGACCTCGCAGCGGGGCTGCAGGTTTGCACAGAGCAGCTTCTTGTTGATGGGGGTATGGACGGCGCTGTCGATCCAGGGCTCAGCCTTGGCGAGGAATTCCTCGGGGGACAGGCGGCGGATATACTCGGCGTTGATGGCCCGCAGCTTGAGAGGGTCGAAGATGGCGGGAGACTTGGAGATGCCGTCCGGCGTCCAGATCTTGACCAGATCAGCCAGAGAGAAGATCTCCTGCTCGGCGTACTCGCCCTTGGGGCTCCAGCCCAGCAGGCAGATGTAGTTCAGGATAGCCTCGGTCAGGTAGCCCTTTGCAACGAGATCCTGATAGCTGGCGTCGCCGTTGCGCTTGGACAGCTTGTTCTGAGCGTCCTTCATGACCGGCGGGCAGTGGATATAGTTGGGGATGTTCCAGCCGAAAGCCTGGTACAGCAGGTTATACTTCGGGGTGGAGGACAGATACTCGCTGCCGCGGATGACGTGGGTGATGCCCATGAGGTGGTCGTCCACGACATTTGCGAAGTTGTAGGTGGGCATACCGTCGGTCTTGATGAGGATCTGGTCGTCCATCTCGCTGTTGTTGACCTCGATGTGGCCGTAGACCATATCGTCGAAGCCGGTCACGCCCTCGCGGGGGATCTTCTGGCGGATGACGTAAGG
>ERZ780177.3464-NODE-3464-length-11827-cov-3.261638_pt1 | contig 11827 bp, 7 predicted proteins | sample MGYA00510973_ERZ780177 | MGnify/ENA primary metagenome ERZ780177 (study PRJEB29588, sample SAMEA2144396) | human gut metagenome | biome: human gut; feature: human-associated habitat; material: faeces | place: Denmark | collected 2008/2010 ...
AACCGCATTTGTTCAAAGCGATACGGCCCCTTTCAGTCTGTAAGAATCAATGCGGTGTCGTCGGTGACCGGGTGCCGATGTCGGAAAGCACGTACCGTTTCGGAATGTACGTACCGGGGTCGAAGGCGGATGCCCTCGTCCCGATATGTCATATCCTCTTCGATTGCCAGTCGGCCCTTTTCAGGTAGAGATAGGAGAGGACCAGCAGTCCGAGGGCATATACGGCGTCGCTCGTCCAGCAGAGGGCGATGTCGGAGCGGAGCCGGACAGCGATGATGCAGATGTAGATGACGTAGAGCGTCGTTGAGGCGAGCTCCATCAGGAATGCCTGGCGCGTATTGCCTGTTCCCGATACGGCGAGGAAGAGGACGTAGGCCGGCACGTTGAGGATGTAGATGAGCAGCATGACGCGCATGGAGGGTACGGCGGCGGCTATCAGGTCGGCATAGCGCTCCAGCAGGCTCTCCGCGCCGCCCTCGACGGCGCACAGCAGCTTGAACGCCACACCCACCCCGGCCAGACCCTTGTTGGCATAGGGGCAGTCGGGACGCTTGGGGTCTACCACGGCCAGCGCGTCGGGCAGCGAGCCTGCGGCGCACTCGTGGTGGTCGGTTATGATGAGGTCAAGACCCAGCTCCTTTGCGCGTCCGGCCTCATTTACCGCGGTGATGCCGCAGTCCACGGTGATCATCAGCGTGGCGCCCTGGTCCCGCAGGCCTTGGATGGCCTCCTTGGACAGGCCATAGCCCTCCTCGATCCGGCGGGGGATATGCCGCAGGCAGCGGACGCCGCAGCTTTTGAGATAGTCCATCAGCAGAACCGTGGAAGTGATGCCGTCCACGTCGTAGTCGCCGAACACGGCGATGGTCTCCCCCTGGCTGATCGCCCGCTGGATGCGGGCGACGGCTTTGTCCATATCCCGCATCAGCATGGGGGACATGCTGAGGCTCCTGTCCCGCTCCAGCGCCTCGGCCGCCACGACCCGTCCGGGCATCGGCAGCGAGTCGCGGATGCCCTGCGCGAGCTGTACGCCGAGCGCGGCGTCGGTTCCGCGGAGGATGTTGAAGTTGTGGAGCGCGACCTCGTAACTCTGCTCGGCGCTCACGAGCGAGTATTCGGCCTCGCTCAACCGTGCGTCGATCATCAGCACGTCGCCCTTGGCGATATAGCCCTCCGAAAAGCGGCGGTCGACGACCTCCTTGAGCGAACGGATGATCGCGACATACTGCCGCATCGAGGCGGCATAGAGTTCCACGGCCGAGAGGTTCCAGTAGGCGTAGTCGGCGGCATAGCGCACGTCGAGGCGCGAAAACTCCTCGTCGCACAGCGCGATGCCGTAGCCCAGTTCGGCCTGCCGGGCCGCGGCCCGCACCGCACCGCCGCCGTAGACGGTCTGCACCAGCTGCGGCAGGAGGCTGAACGTCCAGCGTTCCACGCCGTCGAAATGGCGCACGGTCGCCGTGAAACTGCCGTCCATCGCGAGCCGCGGCAAGTAGCCCGTGCGGGCCTGCCCCGCCGTCTCGGCCGCCGCATCGCTCTTCGAGGCGGCGATCTTCAGCTGCCAGCTGTAATCGGCGACGGCAGCGCGGTAGTCGGCGAGCGAAGTCTGCCCCAGCGCCGGGACGCAGAGCCAAAGGGCGATTATCGAAACTGTTATCTTCATGGCTTGCGGATATTGTAGAACAGCGCGTAGACCACCGGCAGGACGCAGACCGTCAGCAGCGTGGCGACCAGCAGTCCGCCCATGATCGTGGCGGCCATCGCGCCGAACATCGAGTCGAACAACAGCGGCAGCATGCCCAGAATGGTCGTTCCCGAGGCCATCGCCACCGGGACGATACGGCTGCGCGTCGCAGAGGTCAGGGCCTCGTAGGGGTCTTTGCCCGCGGCCCGCAGCACGCCGATCTGCTCGACGAGCACCACGGCGTTCTTGATGTTCATGCCGACGAGTCCCAGCAACCCCAGCAGGGAGAAAAAGTTGAACACCTTGCCCGTGACGGCCAGTCCCAGCACCACGCCGATGAAGATCAGGGGGATCATCAGTAGAATGACGACCGGCTCGCGGTAGTTGCGCAGCAGCAGCAGCAGGACGATGAGGATGAGCACCAGCGTCAGCGGCATGTATTCGGCCAGCGCCTCGTTGGACTCCTGCTGGCTCTCCTGCTCGCCGAAGACCTTCATCGAGTAGCCCTCGGGAAGCACCACGGCGCGGTCCACCGAATCGCGCAGCGCGGCGAACAACTGCATGGTGTTGACCCCGCGGCCCGGGTCGCATTGGGCCTTCATCACCCGCTGGCGGTTGAAACGCTTGATGACGCCCGGCCGGAAATCGAAACGGAATCCGTCGGTCGCCTGCTCAATCGAAAAGACCTTGCCCGAAGGATTGAAGATCGGCAGGGCCTGCAAATTGGTCAGGTTATACGAACCGATGTTCTCGTCTTTCAGAAGGATCGGCATGAACTGGTCGCCCTCGCGGTATTCGCCCAGCGTGTAGCCCTGCGTGGCGATGGTGATGCCGCGGGCCATCTGGCTGCGGGTGATGCCGATGCGCTGGCCCTTCATCTGCGAGTAGACCGGCTGCCACATCGGCACGCGGTTGCCCCAGCCGTTGCGGATGTTTACGGCTCCGGGGGTGCGCCACATCACCTCTTCGGCCCGGGCCGCGAGACGGCGCAGCGTGTCGACGTCGTCGCCGATGAAGCCGAATTCGATGGCCGCGTCGGGCACGGGCGAGAGCTTGAAGAGCGACGAGCGCAGCCACACGTCGGGAAAATTCGCGGTGACATAGGCGTTGAAACGCTCCTCGACAGCCTCGGTCTGCCGCTTGTCGTGCAGTTCGACGAGGATGTTGCCGAAATTGGGACGCAACGAAATGCTGCTGCTGGCCAGGTAATAGCGCGGCGGCGTCGACCCGAGCGTCATCGAGACGGTCTTCACCTCGGGCTGCGCGCGCAGCCACTCCTCCATGGCGAGCAGATTACGCTCCGTATCGCGGATATTATACCCGTCGGGCAGCAGTACGTCGGCCCGGAAATAGGGTTTGTCGAGCGACGGAAAGAAGTTCTGGGGCATCAGCCCCATGACGGCCAGCGACAGGACGAACAGCCCCGCGACCGTCGCCGCGACGGCCCACCGCCACCGCAGCAGGGCGGCCAGCAGGCGGTCGAAAGCGCGGTAGAAGCGCGTGTCGTAGGGATCGCCGGCAACGGGTTTCACCTTAAGCATGAAATTGCCGAACAGCGGCGTCTGCGTCAGAGCCAGCACCCAGCTCAACAGCAGCGAGAGGGCCAGCACGACGAACAGCGGCTTGACGATCTCGGCCACCGACGAGGGGGCGAGGTACAGCGGCAGAAACGAGAATATGGCGATCAGCGTGGCCCCCAGCAGGCTCCACCGCGGGGCGTTGGCTCCCTCGACGACGGCCGTGCGGCGTGCCGCGCCCCGCAGCATGGCCTGTTGTGCATTGTCGGTGACGACGATGGCGTTGTCGACGAGCATGCCCATCGCGATGATGAAACCGGCCAGCGAGGTGCGGTTGAGCCCCTCGCCCAGAAACTGCATCAGGAGCAGCGTGCCGCCGATCGAGAAGAGCAGCGAACTGCCGATCAGCACCCCGGCGCGGAAGCCCATGACGAGCATGATGATCAGAATGACGATCGCAACCGACTCGGCGAGGTTGAGAATGAACGTGGAATTGGCCTCCCGGGCGATGCGGTTCTCGGGATAGAGCACCGTCAGCTCCATGCCCAGCGGCATCTGCCGCGTGAGCGAAGCCAGCAGGGATTCGATCTCCGCACCGGTCTTCACCACGTCGACGCCCTCCTCGGTCGAGACGCCGATGCCCACGGCGCGGCGGCCGTCGACGCGCATCATCGTCTGCGGCGGCTCGGCGTAGCCCCGCTCGACGCGGGCGATGTCGCCCAGGCGGTACTGTTTGCCCGAAGAGGAGATCAGCAGCTGGTCCGAAAGGTCGTCGAGCGTCTTGTAGGTCCCGTCCTCGAGAATCTGTATCTGGAGTTTTCCGGCCTGCTTCTCACCGCTGTCGACGATGGAATTCTGCTGGCCGATGGTCGCGACGATGGTTTCGGGACGGATGGCGAAATTGGCCAGCGTCGCCATGCTGACATAGACGTTCACCACGGGCGTCTGTTCGCCGTAAAGGGCCACCTTCTGCACGCCGTCGACCGTCACGAGCGCCGTTTTGAGCCGCTGCGCCCAGTCGCGCAGTTCGGACCAGGTGAAGCCTCCGTCGACCGAAAGCCCGTAGTAGATGCCGTACACGTCGCCGAAATCGTCGGCGACGGTCACCGCCGAAGCCCCCGCGGGCAGGCGCGGCTGGACGTTGAGCACCTTGCGGCGCAGTTCGTCCCACAGTTGCGGAATTTCGGCGGCGGGTGTGGCCGGGTCCAGTTCGACCTGTATCTTCGAAAGCCCGTAATAGGATTCCGAAGTGATTTTATGCACGCGGCGCATCGACTGCACCTCGCGTTCGATGGGTTCAGTGACAAGCTCCTCGACCTGCTGCGGCGTGGCCCCCGGATAGGAGCAGACGAGCGACGCCGACTTGATGACGAAGACCGCATCCTCCTTCTTGCCCAGCGTGGCGAACCCCAGGGCGCCTCCCGCCAGCAGCACGGCGAGGAAGAACCAGATCACCTTGGCGCTGCGCAGCGAATATTCGGGCAGGTTCATGGCGGCGTCAGTTTAAGATCCGGACCCGTTCGCCCTCGCGCAGCTGGTAAACGCCCGCCGTGACGACCCGTTCGCCGGGCGCGACACCGCTGTCGACGACCACCCGGTCGCGGCCGAACAGCTCCCCGAGCGTCACCTCGCGGCGCATGACGCGGTCGCCCGCGCCGACGATCCAGACGTAGGTCCCGCCCCCGGCCGGGGCGTAGACGGCCGAAACGGGCAGCGACACGGCATCGGGAACGGGATCGGCGCTCAACATGGTGATCGTGCACGACATGCCGGGCGAGATGCGGTAACGGGCCGGATCGGGGTTTTCGAGAGTCAGCGACACGGGGAATCCCGAGGCGTCGGACGAGGTTTCGACATACTCTTTCAGGCGGGCCGGAATGGCCGCGCCCCGGTAGTTGTCGAACGCGACGGTAAAGCGCGTGGAGCTGTCCCGCAACAGCGGCAGCGCGTTTTCGGGCAGCGTGAACTGGACGGTCGAGGTGACGGGATTGACCAGCCGGAGAATCGGCTGTCCGGCCTGCACGCGTTCGAAATTATCGACGTACTTGCGCTCGACGACCCCGGCGAACGGGGCCTTCAGGCGGGTGTCCTTCAGCAGGTCGAGGGTGTTCTCGTAGGTCGAGCGGGCCTGCGCATAGCGCGTCGCGGCCGCTTCGGCCTCCTGCCGCGACACCGCCTCGTGCTCCAGCAGCCGCTGCATGCGCTGCTGCTGCGAGCGGGTCTCCTCGAAGGCCGAGCGGGTCGCCGCGACCTGCAACTCGATGTCCCGGGGGTCGAGTTCGGCGAGCAGCTCCCCCTTCTTCACGCCCGCGCCCTGCGAAACGGGCACGTCGAGGACCTGCCCCGCCACCTTGAAGGCGAGGTTCACAGCGTCGTCGGGAGTAGCCATGCCGGCGAAATCCTTGTCGATAAGTCCCGCGCCGGCAGCCGTCGCCACCTTCACGGGGCGTACCACCGCAGGTGCGGGCGTCTTACGGGAACACGCCCCGGCAAGCAGGGCGATCGCTAAAATGGGGATGATTCGCATACGAAAAAAGTTGACACCGTTTCCGGCGTCAACTTTCATACCAGCGTCCCGCAGGATGCCCCTACGGACGAATATCGCGACAGTTCTTTTTAGAGGTGATGGTTCCGTCGTCCAGCACGACAAGCCCGTTATCGGCGCGGAGCATGGTTTTCATCGTCGAGGCGTCGATGTTGTAGCACCGCACCTCCACCGTGCCGAACTCGTGCCACGTGACGCCGTAAAGCGGATCGGGCGTCAGGCAGACCACGTGCGCACCCTCCTCACGGGCGCGCTCCGCAAGCCGGGCCATGCGCCGTGCGCACGAACGCGGCAGGCGGTCGAAAGCCGTGACGCAGAGCATGTAAACCCGCCCCGGCATCGTCAGCACCTCCTCCGTGGCGTCGCCCTCGGCGTCGCGCAGGGCGAATTCGCTCACAAGAGGTCTCACGGCCGGGACTTCGCTCGTGGTGCGGGTGTCGACCCACTCCCATTTTTCGGCATCCTGCCACTCGGTGTCTTCCAGCGAGAACTCGCGCTCGCGGCCCGTCCGCCTGTTGCGGTAGACCAGCACGGTTTCCGACTCGCCCGGCTCGACGATGGGAGCCTGCATCGCCTCGCGGATATTGACCCCGACCTTATAGGGCAGGAAATCCACGAGCGGCAGGTGAATGTAACAGTAATAGCCGAGGTACATCGCCAGAAAGAAGAACGTGCAGGTAAGCACGATCTCCAGCGGTTTGAAGGCGAAAATCTTGTCGGGCCGGTAACGCCACCACACCACGAAGGCCATCGGCAGCAGCACGACGTTCTTGACGAAAGTCTCCCACGGGGTAAGTTTCAGCGCCTCGCCGAAGCACCCGCAGTCCTCGACGGGGATGAGCGTGGCGCTCAACAGCGTCAGCAGCGTGAAGAAAACCATCGACAGCACGGCGAAGATCGAAATCAGCCGGATACGGACCTTGAACAGCAGCATGCAGCCCATCATCAGCTCCGCGCCGCACAGCCAGATCGAAAAGACCATCGCCCCGGGCTGCAGGTAGTCGAGTCCGTAGATCGAAAGGTACTCGTTGACCTTCAGCGCCGTGCCCCACGGATCTATCACCTTCGTGAAACCCGAAACGATGAACGTGCAGGCGAGGATCAGCCGGCAGACGTTGGCCGCGATTTTGAAAGTCCGGGTCTTTCTCATCGCGCGTCGAGTATCGGGGCCAGCACGGCCCGTATTTTTTCGAAATTATGTTCGGGCGAACCCATCGCCCCCGACGGATCGCTGCAATCGACCACACGCAGCGAATCGTCCTTCGCCGCGGCGGCGAGGTACACCTCGCGCACGCGCCGTTGCAGGTCGAGAGCGTCTTCGTGAATGTCCCGGCTGCCTTGCAGGTAGTCGCGGTCGTCTCCCTCGCGGACCTCCGTGAGCTTTCGTTCGGTGAAGGCGAACGGCACGTCGAGGAACAGCGACAGATCGGGGCGCGGCAGGTCGTTGTAACCGAATTCCAGGTCCAGAATCCACTGCGCGAGGCGGTCGCGCCGCTCGCCGGCAGGTAGTTTCGCACACTGGAAACCCACGTTCGAATAGACGTAACGGTCGAGGACCACGGCTTTGCCTTCGGCGATCCACGCCCGGATCTGCGGGCCGGCCGCCGCCCGGTCGCCCGCGAAGAGCAGGGCCACCAGATAGGGGTCGACTTCGTTCACGCCGCCGAATTCGCCGCGCAGGAAGCGGGCGATCAGTTCGCCGTAGACCGGCGCATCGAAACGCGGAAAATGAACGTATTCGCTCTCCACGCCACGTTCTGCGAGCAACTGGCGCAACATCCGGATCTGGGTCGACTTGCCCGCTCCGTCCAAGCCTTCGAGTACGATGAACATAGGTAGTAGTTTTTAATTTTCAGTTGCGCAGCATCTTCACGGCCCGTTCGACCCCGGCGGCCAGCGCATCGGCCTCCGCAAGCGTATTGTACAGCGCGAACGAGGCCCGGCACATGCCCGTCGTCCCGTAGTGGTCCATCACCGGCTCGGCGCAGTGCTGGCCCGTGCGGACCGCAATGCCCAGCTTGTCGAGAATCATCCCCATATCGTAGGGATGCACCCCCTCGACATTGAACGAGAGGATGGCGCATTTGCCGGGCGCCGTGCCGTAAATCCGCAGTCCGCCGATCCCCTCCAGCCGCTCCGTGGCGCGGCGCAGCAGCGTCTCCTCGTGGGCTTCGATCTCCGCAGGGTCGAACCGCTGCATGAACTTCACCGCCTCGCCCAGTCCGATGGCGCCCACGAAATTGGCCGTTCCGGCCTCGAATTTCAGCGGCACGGGGGCATAGGTGGTCTTCGCGAACGTCACCGTGTCGACCATGTCGCCGCCGCCCATGAACGGCGGCATCCGTTCCAGCAGTTCGCGCTTGCCGTACAGCACGCCGATTCCCGTCGGCCCGTAGAGTTTGTGGCCCGAGAAGGCGTAGAAGTCGCAGTCCATCGCCCGGACATCGACCCCGCCGTGAACCACGCCCTGACAGCCGTCGACAACGACAACGGCCCCCGCGGTATGCGCCGCTTCGACCACCGTCCGCAGGTCGGGCCGCGTGCCGAGCGTGTTGGACGCCTGCGTGACGGCCACCACGCGCGTACGTTCGTCCACGAGCGACGGCAGGAGGTCCGTGCGCAGCGCTCCCGCCTCGTCGAACGGAAGCACGCGGATTTCGGCCCCCTTGCGTTCGGCCAGCATCTGCCACGGCACGATGTTCGAGTGGTGCTCCATCTCGCTGACGAGGATGTTGTCCCCCGCTCCGACGAAGGCGTCGCCCCAGGCGTAAGCCACCGTGTTGAGCGACGCCGTGGCGCCCGCCGTGAAGACGATCTCCTCCTTCGCGGCCGCCCCGACGAACGCAGCGATCCGCTCCCGGGCGGCTTCATACAACACCGTCGCCTCCTCCGAGAGGAAATGCACCCCGCGGTGAATGTTGGCGTTCAGCTCCCGGTGAAGGCGATCGACCGTCTCGATCACCGTCCGGGGTTTCTGGGCCGTAGCCCCGCTGTCGAGGTAAACCAGCGGCTTGCCGTAGACTTCGCGGTGCAGGATCGGGAACTCCTCCCGTATTTTTTCAACGTCGAACATTTCTCACAGGGTTTCGATTTTCGCCGCGGCCCGTTCCAGGATCGCCCCGCACAGCGGCTCGATGCCGCAGCGGGTCACCACGTCGCCGACGAATCCCTCGATCTGCAACCGCCGGGCCTGGGCTTCGCTCAAACCGCGCTGGCGCATGTAAAGTATCGCCTCGGCATCCATCTGCCCCACCGTCGCGCCGTGCGAGCATTTCACGTCGTCGGCGTAGATTTCCAGCTGCGGCTGGGTCGTGATGCGGGCCGTCCGGCTCAACAGGATATTGCGGCTCTGCTGCCGGGCGTCGGTGCGCTGGGCGTCGGGGGCCACGTAGACCATTCCGCAGAACTCCCCGACAGCCTGCCCGCCGGCAACACCTTTGATGTAGGAATTGCTGCGACAATCGGCGACATTGTGCGCCGTATGCAGTTTCAGCACGCAATGCTCTTCACCCGCGGCGAGGAACACCCCGCCCAGCTCGTTTTCGGCATCCGCGCCGTCGAGGTCGATGCGGTACGAGGCGTTGGCGCTCGACAACTGCACCGTCGTCAGGCGGCAACGGCTGCGGGCAGCCTGCTTCACCGAGACCTCGGCAAACGCCTCGGCCGTAAACAATTCGGTCAGCTCCAACTGCGCCTCCTCGCCCAACTCCACCTCCACGACCGACATGTCGGCCGCGGTGTGCAGCACGACGATCCGCGCCGAAGCGCCGGCAACGGCCTCGATGCGGAGCTTCCGGGGATCGACCGCCGCAAAGGGTTCGGCCGCAGCCCCGTCGATCCGGAGCACCTCGCCATCCGCCGGACGAAACCTGCGGATGATGTCGAGAATCGCCTCCATTACCGGTCGTATTCGTTGATGAGCCAATCGTACCCCTCCTTCTCGAGCCGAAGGGCCAGCGACTTGTCGCCCGAATGGATGATGCGGCCCTTGTAGAGCACGTGCACCACGTCGGGCACGATGTAGTCCAGCAAGCGCTGGTAGTGCGTGATGACCACCGTGGCGTTATCCGCCCGGTGGAGTTTGGTGACGCCCGTGGCGACGATGCGCAGGGCGTCGATGTCGAGCCCCGAGTCGGTCTCGTCCAGGATCGCCAGCTTCGGATCGAGCATCGCCATCTGGAAAATCTCGTTCTTCTTCTTCTCGCCGCCCGAGAAGCCTTCGTTCACGGCCCGCGAGGTGAGTTTCGACGAGAGTTCCACCACGGCGCTCTTCTCGCGCATGAGTTTCAGGAATTCGGCGGCCGAAAGCGGCTCCTCGCCGCGGAACTTGCGCTGTTCGTTGACGGCCAGCTTCATAAAATTAGCCATCGTGACGCCCGGGATCTCCACCGGATACTGGAAGCCCAGGAACAGCCCCAGCCGTGCCCGGTCCTCGATGGGCATCGACAGCAGGTCGCGGCCCAGAAACTCGGCCGACCCTTCGGTGACGGTGAACTTTTCATTGCCCGCCAGCACCGACGCCAGCGTCGACTTGCCCGAACCGTTAGGTCCCATGATGGCATGCACCTCACCGGCCTTCACTTCGAGGTCGATGCCCCGGAGAATCTCCTTGCCGTCGACCGAGGCGTGCAGATTTTTTACCTTTAACATATCATCAACTTACTATTATTCTCGTTTCCTTTTTTCGCTCTCGCAGGTCGTTTCCACGGCGTTCCGCCGTGTTTGCAAGCCTGACCCCACCCTAAACCCCTCCCTCGGGAGGGGCTTATCGCATGCGACCGGATTGCAGACGCAAACAGCAAACTACCCTACGCTGCCTTCCAACTGGAGAGCCAGCAGTTTCTGGGCTTCTACCGCAAACTCCATCGGCAGTTTGGCCAGCACCTCGCGGGCATAGCCGTTGACGATCAGCCCCACGGCGTCTTCCGTCGAGAGTCCGCGCTGGTTGCAGTAGAACAGCTGGTCGTCGGAGATTTTCGAGGTCGTGGCCTCGTGTTCCACCACACCCGTCGGGTTACGCACGTCGATCACCGGGAAGGTATGCGCCCCGCACTTGTCGCCGATCAGCAGCGAATCGCACTGCGAGTAGTTGCGGGCGTTCTCCGCCCCCTTCGCCACGCGGACCATGCCGCGGTAGGAGTTCTCGCTCCGGCCCGCCGAAATGCCCTTCGAGACGATGCGGCTGCGGGTGTTGCGGCCGATGTGGATCATCTTCGTACCCGTGTCGGCCTGCTGGAAATTGTTGGTCATGGCCACCGAGTAGAACTCCCCGACGGAGTTGTCGCCCGCGAGGATGCAGCTCGGATATTTCCACGTGATCGCCGAACCCGTCTCGACCTGCGTCCACGACAGCCGGGCGTTCTCGCGGCAGATGCCGCGCTTGGTGACGAAGTTATAAATGCCGCCCCGGCCCTGCTTGTCGCCGGGATACCAGTTCTGAACGGTGGAATACTTCACCTCGGCGTCCCGCTCGACCACGATCTCGACCACGGCGGCGTGCAGCTGGTTCTCGTCGCGCTGCGGCGCGGTGCACCCTTCGAGGTAGCTCACGTAGGCGCCCTCGTCGGCCACGATCAGCGTGCGCTCGAACTGCCCCGTGCCGGCGGCGTTGATGCGGAAATAGGTCGACAGCTCCATCGGGCAGCGCACCCCCTTGGGGATGTAGCAGAACGAGCCGTCGGAGAAGACCGCGGCGTTCAGCGCAGCGTAGAAGTTGTCGGTATAGGGCACGACGCTCCCGAGGTATTTTTTCACCAGCTCGGGAAAGTCGCGCAGCGCCTCGGAGATCGAACAGAAGAGGATGCCCTTCTCGGCCAGCACCTCCCTGAAAGTGGTCTTGACCGACACGGAGTCCATCACGGCGTCGACCGCGACGCCCGCAAGAGCCATCTGCTCTTCGAGCGGGATGCCCAGTTTGTCGAACGTGCGCTTCAGCTCGGGGTCGACCTCGTCCATCGAACCGAGCTGCTTTTTGGGCTTGGGAGCCGCGTAGTAGATAATGTCCTGAAAGTCGATCGGGGGGATCGTCAGGTGGGCCCAGGTCGGAGGCTCCAGCGTCAGCCAATGGCGGTACGCTTTCAG
>ERZ780177.3467-NODE-3467-length-11822-cov-4.799609_pt1 | contig 11822 bp, 8 predicted proteins | sample MGYA00510973_ERZ780177 | MGnify/ENA primary metagenome ERZ780177 (study PRJEB29588, sample SAMEA2144396) | human gut metagenome | biome: human gut; feature: human-associated habitat; material: faeces | place: Denmark | collected 2008/2010 ...
GCCGAAAGCATTGTGCTGCTGAAAAACGAGAACAACACGCTGCCGCTGAAAGCCGCCCGCCGCATCGCGGTCATCGGCCCGATGGCGCAGAACCGGCTGCACCTGCTCGGCGCGTGGTCGGCACACGGCCGCGAAGAGGACGCGGTGAGCCTCTTCGCCGGGCTGGAAAACGAATACCGGGGCCGCGCCGAACTGCTCTACGCCCGGGGCTGCGACTTCGACGGCGAGGACCGCTCCGGATTCCGTGAGGCTGTCGCCGCGGCCGCGGCTGCCGACGTGGTGGTCCTCTGCCTCGGGGAGAAAAAGCAGTGGAGCGGCGAGAACGCCTCGCGCTCGACGATCGCGCTTCCCGAAATCCAGGAGCAGCTGGCCGCCGAACTGACCCAGACCGGAAAACCGCTGGTTTTGGTTCTGTCCAGCGGCCGGCCGCTGGAGCTGTGCCGCCTCGAACCCCTCTGCGGGGCCATGGTGCAGATGTGGCAGCCCGGCATCCGGGGAGGCAACCCCCTGGCGGGAATTCTGTCGGGGAGGATCAACCCCTCGGGACGCCTCGCCATGACGTTCCCCCGCTCGACGGGCCAGATTCCGATCTACTACAACCGCCGCCAGAGCGGCCGCACCCATCAGGGCAAATATCAGGACATCCCCAGCACGCCGCTCTATGAATTCGGACACGGCTTGAGCTATACGACGTTCGAATACGGCGACCTGCGCCCGTCGGCAACCACGCTGCGCCGCGGGGAAAAGACGACGGTCGAGGTCTCCGTGACCAACACGGGCGGCATGGACGGCGCCGAGACGGTTCACTGGTTCATATCGGACCCTGTGTGCCGCATCTCACGCCCCGTCAGGGAGTTGAAACACTTCGAGAAACAGCCGATCCGCCGCGGCGAGACCCGCACGTTCCGGTTCGAGATCGACCCCGAAAAGGATTTGAGTTTCACGGACGGCGACGGCAACCGGTTCCTCGAACCGGGCGACTACTTCATCCTCGTAAAGGACAAAAAGGTGAAACTGACGCTGACGGACTGACCCCCGCTCCCATTAAAGGACAGAGCTGTAACCTGAAAAGTTATAGCTCTGTCCGTATCAGGCCGCAGTCACCCGGAGAACGGGACGCCCCGCCGATTCGCAGGAAAGCCGCCCCCTCACAGGCCCTTTGTCCACACGGGTACGGGCTGGGGCGAGGTGGTCGGGGCGAAGACCTTCAGACGACCGTCTTCGGTCACCTCCATCGGGTCGATGAAGACCATGCGCGCATCGCCCGTCGGGGCCGTCCGGCCGTGGTAGACGCAGTACATCCCGCCGCCGGGAAGCTTCAGAACCATATTGTGCCCCGTTCCCGTGACCTCGCCGCCCTTGTCCGCATTCTTCTCGAGGACCGGATTGTCCGACGATTTCACGAAGGGACCCAGCGGCGAACCGGCCGTAGCATAGCCCACCGCATAATGCTGCCCGCCGTAGAAATTGGCGGAATACATCATGTAATAGGTCCCGTTTTCCTTGAAGGCGTACGACCCCTCGGTCCAGCGCCGGTTGACCTCTCCAGCGGTGACCGAACGGCTCTCCCACCCGGTTTGCGGGTCGGAGGCAGACTGCGGGGGCGTCAGCAGAGCGACCGGCTCGCCGATGACGCCGCTGAAATCGGGCTTCATCTCCACACCGTACACCCAGCTCTCCTCGATCTCGTCGAAAAGCCCCTTGTCGCGCGCCCACGCCGAAAGCTCGCTTTCGACGGGATGCTTGTAACAGCAGCGCGAATAATAGAGATACACCCGGCCGTCATCGTCCCACAATACGTTGGCGTCGATCACCGGATAGCCGGGATCGAACACCGGACGGTCATACAAGTCGGAAAAGGGACCCGACGGCGAATCGGCAACCGCCACCCCGATGCGGAACGTTTCGAGGTCGCCGTTCGGGTTATGCCGCCAGTTGGCACTGAAAAACAGGTAATAGCGGCCGTTGCGTTCATACACTTCGGGCGCCCAGAAGCAGTCGGTTCCCCATGCCGAGGCATTGCCGTCGTAGACGACATCGCCCTTCTGCCAGGTAACGAGGTCGTCCGAGACGCAGACGCGAAAACCCCGGATGTCGCCGCTCGTTCCGTACATATAGAATTTTCCGTCAGCGGCGTGGAGGATGAACGGGTCGCCGAACGCAACGTCGAGCGGATTACGATATGCAGGCGAGTCGCATCCGAGCAGGATCGCCGGCAGGAAGAAGATGAGCAGTTTTTTCATACAGGTTATTTGAATGGTTTGAATCCGTCGTAAAATGCCATTTGGCGCGTACTCCGACAAAATTATTCGTTTTATCCGATTTTCAGCCATGCCGTCACCCGATGGGCCGCAATTGATCAAAGAGTTATACATTATGGAAATATTTTTCCATTTTGCGCCGGGCCGGACACCTATCTTTGCAGGGTCCGGAGACTCCGAAGCCCGTTCGTCCGCGGCCCTCATCCCCGGTCCCAACCTTAAATCTTACGACCTATGAAACGATTGCTTCCATTAATCGCGACGTTGTTCGCCATCGCCTGCTGTGCGGCGCAAAACCTCCGAAAAGTGCCCCTGGCCGATCCTTTCATCCTGCTTTACGACGGGGTGTATTACGCCTATGGCACAGGCGCCGGAAGCGGCATCGAGGTGTGGACATCCCGCGACCTCTCCACGTGGGAGAGGGCCAAAGGCAACGCCCGCGACGGACTGGCCCTGCACCGCACGGATGTCTGGGGCGAAAAATGGTTCTGGGCGCCCGAGGTCTATCGGCTGAATGACAAATTCTACATGTATTTCACGGCCGAAGAGCACATCTGCGTCGCCACCTCCGACTCGCCGCTGGGTCCTTTCGTACAGGAGAAGCGGCAACCGATGATCGCCGATGAAAAGTGCATCGACAACACGCTGTTCATCGACGACGACGGCCGGGCGTACATGTATTTCGACCGGTTCAACGACGGGCTGAATATCTGGGTCGTCGAGCTGGAAGACGACTGCACGACGCTGAAAAAAGAGACGATGCGCCCCTGCATCCATGTTTCGCAGGAGTGGGAAAAGGTCTGGCCCCGCGTCAACGAAGGCTGCTTCGTGATCCGGCGGAACGGCACTTACTACATGACCTATTCGGCCAACAGCTACGAAAGTCCCTTCTACGGCATCGGCTGCGCCACGGCCGACTCGCCGCTGGGCCCCTGGACCAAATACGACCGCAATCCGCTGTTGCAGAATCCCGGCGAACTGGTCGGCGTCGGGCACAGCGCCCTGTTCCGGGACAAGGCAGGCAACCTGAAGATCGTTTTCCATGCCCACAAAAGCAAAGGCGCGATCCATCCGCGGGAAATGTATATCACCGACGTGCGTTTCCGCCCCGTCGAGGGCGGCTGCCGGATGGAGATCGACCCCGGATACTCGCCGGCCCTGATCGTTGAATGAACGACGCCCGGATGCAGCATGTGCATCCGGGCATCGTTTTTACAGGAGGGCGAAACCGGCCTCGCGATCAATAGAACGTCCCTTTCGGGGCGAAAATCGCATACCCGAAATTGAAGGTCAGGTACATGTTGCGCCAGTTTTTCAGGTCGTATTTCGTCAGCGCGAGGCTCACGGGACCGATCGGCGTGTGGTAGACCAGCGACGCCTCGGCGATATAATGCCAGCGCTCGTCGGGATTCTTCAGGGGGTTGAAGTCCCGTTTTTCACGGAACATGGTGTAGAACCCCGTCCGGAAGAAGCAGTTGGGCAGCAGGTCGAAGGTCGGCATCAGGCCCCACGCCGCAAAGCGTTTGCCCCGGAAATCGGGCATGTAGATCATCCGGGCATGCGGCACGGGCGCATAGTCGGGCATCGACATCAGGGTCGCGGATTCGGTCCGGAACCGCGGGTGGTTGGTCCACACGGCATCGACGTTCAAACCGAACGAGAACCAGCTGACGCCCGGCACATCGAAGAACTTGTCCCACGAAAAACGCCCTCCGAACCACTGTCGGGTTTCGCGCGAAATGAAGTCTTTCGCATCGTAAGGCTGGTATTTGTCGCGTCCGGCGACATAGATGGCCGAGAGATGCAGTTCGGAGCCGCGGCGGGGATAGAGGAACTTGTCGAGCGTATTGCGGGCGACCCCGGCCCGCAGGCCGAAGAACGAGAAGCGCGAATGGTCGGTGTCGTCGGCGAACAGCACGTCCGAATCGTAGCGGTAGTTGACGTGTCCGGCGTTGGCGCGCAGCGTCAGGAGGCTGCGGTGGGTCAACGGCATCCCCACGCCCGTCGAAAAGAAGCTCTCGCTGTTCTTGACCTGCTGGGCGTTGCGGACCTTGGTGACGTTGCCGAAATAGCCGTGGCGGAAATTCCGGACCGCGAAATTGTAGGAATAGTCGAGGAAAATCGGCTTCCACGCGTAGAAATCCGTCCGGCCCCCGATCGCTCCCCAGGTGTAGATCGGCCCCAGGTAGAGGTCTGCGCCCAACTGCTGCGCGACGCGGCCGATGTTCTTGTAATTGATGCCGATATAGGTCTGGTTGAAGGCCGTCGAGGAGATGTTTCCCCCAAGGATGATCTTGAAATTGGGCCGCGTGCCGAACTTGGCCTCGAACGAATAACGTTCCCGGACGGAGTCGTAGCGCACGGTGGGGAAGTCCATCGTGAAATCGCCGCCGGCAAGCACCTCGAAGAGATTGTCTTTCAGCTCCTCGAAGCCCATCGGCCGCTGAATGCCCGGCGTGCGGCGGTCCACCTGCACGAAATCGCGGATATACTCCCGCTGGGCGCGCTTCAGCCCTTCGAGTTTGTAGTCGTCGAAGACCAGCGGCGGACACTTGGCGCGGAACGCCTCGCGACGCCCGGCGTAGTAGGCCGAGTCGCGGCGTTCGGCGACTTTCTCCAACAGCTGCGGCATGGCTGCCACGGCGTCCTCATAACCTGCGTTCATAATCGCCTCGGCCTGGTCGAAATCGAGCATGTTGACCCCCACGGCGCGGCGGATCGTGACGCTGCGCTCCTCGGGCAGCGTGTAGTCGGTATCGTGCATGGCCAGCATGAAAGCCTGGTCCATGATGTTGCTCTCCTCGCTGGGCGGGGTGTTGCCCTCGGTGCAGATCGAGCCGACGATCAGATCGGGCCGGAAATCTTCGTCGAGGGGTTTCCACGGGAAGTTGTCGTAGATGCCGCCGTCGTAGAGCAGCATCGAATCTTTCACCATCGGCTTGAACACCAGCGGAATGGACATCGACGAGCGGACCGCCTCGCTCAAATCCCCCTCGCGCAGGACCACCGGCCCGCGGTGGTTCAGGTCGCTGGCCACGCAGAGGAACGGAACCATCAGGCGGTCGAAATCACCGTCCGCAGCGGCCGTCGCCGGAGCGAACAGCTCCGTGAGGGCCATGTCGATCTGCGTCGAGGAGATCAGGTTCCGGGGTACGCGCAGCCGCTTCCCGGAGGGACTCTCGACGTCGATGCGCAGGCTCAAAAACGCGGGATTGCCCCCCCCCTGCCGGTAATAGGCCATGTATTTGTTGGGGTCGATGCGCCCCGAGACCCACTCCTTGACCACCCCCGAGTTGACGATCGCACGCATTTCGGCCGGGGAATATCCTGCGGCGTACATCGCGGCGATGATCGAACCCATCGAGGTCCCGGCCACATAGTCGATCGGCACGCCGTTCTCTTCGAGCGCCTCCAGGACGCCGATGTGGTAAAGCCCCTTCGCGCCGCCGCCGCTCATCACGACCCCTACCTTCTGGGCCGCAGCAGGGAGCGCCGCCAGCAGCAGCATCCCGACAAATGAGCCGATTTTACGCAACATATCTCAATTTTTTTATAACTTTGCACGTTACTACGATGTCGTTCAAAAGTAGACAAAAAAGAAACACGATCAAAATATGACTGACAAAATCAATGAACTCCTGCGACGTGTCGAGGAGTTTAAGCCGAAAGCCGCCGCCGAAATCGAGGAGTTCCGCATCCGGATCCTCGGCAAGAAAGGCGAGTTGACTGCCCTGATGGAGGAGTTCAAGACGGTAGCCCCCGAACTGAAACGCGAACTGGGCCAGCAGTTGAACCGTCTCAAAAACGAGGCCACGGAGCGCATCAACGCGCTGCGCGAGCAGTTGCAGAACGCCGCGGCCGACGAGGCCTCGTCGTCGGGCGACCTGACGCGCCCCGGCACGGCCGAGCACCTCGGTTCGCGCCACCCGATCTCGCTGGTGAAAAACCAGATCGTCGAGGTCTTTTCGCGGCTGGGCTACACCGTGGCCGACGGACCCGAGATCGAAGACGACTGGCACGTCTTCTCGGCCCTGAACTTCCCGCCCGAACACCCCGCGCGCGACATGCAGGACACGTTCTTCATCGAGAAGGACCCCGACATCCTGCTGCGCACGCACACCTCGTCGATCCAGGTCCGCACGATGGAGCGTCAGAAACCGCCCATCCGCGTCATCTGCCCGGGCCGCGTGTTCCGCAACGAGGCCATTTCGTACCGCGCGCACTGCATCTTCCACCAGATCGAAGGACTTTACATCGACGAGGGCGTCTCGTTCGCCGACATGAAGCAGTCGTTGCTCTACTTCGCCAAGGAGGTCTTCGGCGAGCAGGCCGTGATCCGCATGCGCCCGTCGTACTTTCCCTTCACCGAACCGTCGGCCGAGGTCGACGTGTCGTGCAACCTCTGCGGCGGCAAGGGCTGCAACGTCTGCAAGGGCACGGGATGGCTCGAAATCATGGGTTGCGGCATGGTGGACCCGAACGTATTGAAAGCCAATAATATCGACCCCGAGAAATATTCCGGATTCGCCTTCGGCATGGGTATTGAACGCATCGCCATGCTCAAGTACGGCGTGAAGGACCTGCGTCTCTATTTCGAAAACGACGTGCGGTTCCTCCACCAGTTCGACGAAGCGCTCTAAACCCCCTGACGCCCATGAAACGCCTCACAGCGACAACGGTCCTCTGCCTTCTGCTCTTCTCCGCGGCGTTCGTCACGGGAAAGGGTCCCTCGGCGGCGCCCGAATACCCCGATTCGCTGCGCAGCGTATGGCTCTACACCGAAGGCGTCAAGCAGAATGCCATCGCCGGAGACTCGGTGCGCGCCCGGGAGCTGTTCCTCGAGGCGATCCGCAACGACTCGACCTACGCCCCGGCCTACTACGAACTCGCGGCGAACGGCATGTACGCCACGCCCGACGAGGCCGTGGAACTGGCCCGGAAGGCTTTCCGGCTCGACACGACGAACAAGTGGTATCACCAGTTCTACGGACAGGCGCTCATCTACGCCGGGCGTTACGACGAGGCGCTGAAGGTCTACCGCCGCCTGCAAACGGAGAACCCGAAAGACCCCGACAACTACCGCATTCTGGCGGCCCTCTACGAGCAGAAGCAAAGTCCCGTCATGGCCCTCGTGACACTCGATTCGGCCGAACTGCGCTTCGGGCGCATTCCCGTGTTGAGCGCCATGAAACGGCGTCTGCTGGTGGCGACGAACCAGATCGACAAAGCCGTGGTCGAAGCCCGGGCGATGGTCGAAGCTGCCCCCTATGAGGCGCAGCGCCACGTGGTCCTCGGCGACCTCTACGCCATCGCCAAGAAGGATTCGCTGGCCCGCGCCGAATACGACCGCGCGTTGCAGATCGACTCCACAAACGTACAGACGCTGATGGCGCTGGCCGATTTTCACGCCGGACGGCAGGATTACCGGGCGCTGCTGGCCGTCACGCGGCAGTTGTTCCAATCCGACGAACTGCCGCTCGAAACCAAGATCAAACGCTTCGGGCAGTTCACCTCCGACACGCGCTTCTACCGCGAATATTACTTCCAGCTGAACGACCTGGCCTCGACGCTGGCCATCCGCTATCCCGACGACAAGCGCGTCGTGGAGCTTTACGCCGGCCACCTGATCGCTTCGGGCGAACTGGAGCAGGCCCTCGCGCTCTACAAGAGCCACCTCGCCGACCAGCCTCCCGCGGAGGAGTATTTCCGGGCGGTGATCGACATCGAAAGCTACCTCCAGCACCCCGACTCGGTCGACAAATACGTCACCCGCGCCCTGGAGCTGTTCCCCGCGAAGGTCGATTTCCACCTCTCCAAAGGGCATGTGATGAGCAACTCGAAGCAGTACGTCAAAGCCATCGGCGCCTACAAGGGGGCGTTGCGCCATGCCGACACGGATTCGCTGCGCAGCGTGATCTGGGGCATGATCGGCGACGCCTGGCATCAGAAGGCCGAGGCCGGAGAACCGAACCTGGAGGAACGCCTGCCCCTGCAAATGGGTCTGCTCGGCAAAAAGGGCATTGCCCGCAAAGCCATGAAAGAGTGCTACAAGGCCTATGAGCGAAGTCTGCGCTACTGGCCCGACAACACAATGGTGCTCAACAACTACGCCTATTTTCTCTCGCTCGAGGAGCGCGATCTGGAACGGGCGCTCACCATGTCGAGCCGCGTCGTGGCGCTCACCGACAACAACCCCACCTACCTCGACACACACGGCTGGGTGCTCTTCAAGCTGGGACGCACGGACGAAGCCAGGAAGATTCTGCAAAAAGCCGTGGCGCTCGACGGACAGAAAAGCCCCGAACTGATGGTTCACTACGGTGACATCCTGCACCTCCTGGGCGAGCAGTTCATGGCTGAAATCTACTGGCGGAGGGCGCTTGAAAAGGGTTACGACGCCCGGCAGATCGAACAGCGGCTGAAACAACCCGCCGTCAAAAAGCCCGAACCCAAAGAATAGCCCTGCCATGAGACCGCTCCGCATCCTGACCCTTGCGTTCCTGCTCTTCACCCTCACCGCCGCCGCACAGACCGACCGCCGCATCGAGGAGCAGAAACGGGTCATCGCGGCCCTCGAAAAGCGGATCGCCACCGAAGAGCAGGAGATTTCGAAGATCCAGAAGGGCCGCACGGCCACCGAGGAACGGGTGCGCCGCCTGGCGTGCCAGATTGATTCGCGCAACCAGCTGCTCGACGAGACCGAAAAGCAGGCGCGCCTCCTGCGCGGAGAGATCGCCCGCACGGACAGCGTGGCCGGGAACCTTTCGGCAAAGCTCGAACGCGACCGCGCGCAGTACGGCGAAATGGTGCGCGAAGCCTACCGCAACTACAAGCACAACAACTACCTGACCTATATCTTCTCCTCGCGCGACTTCACGGACGTGGCGCGCAAGATCACCGCCCTGCGCGAGGTCGCCTCGCTGCGCGAACGCAAACTGCGCGACATCGAGGCGCTGACCGCCGAGGTCCGCACCGAAAAGGAGACGCTCGACCGCCGCAAGCGGTCGCTCGACTCGGTGACGCGCAGCCTCTCAGCGCAGCGCGAGAAACTCCAGCGCGACGCCCGCAACGCCAAGGCCAGCATCCGGTCGATGTCGCAGAAGGAAAAGACGGCCCTGCAACGCAAAATCGCACAGGAGCAGCAGCTCGACGTGGCCATCGGCGAACTGCGCAAGCTGACCAAAGGCAACACCGAGGGCGCCTCGTTCTCGGCGAAAACCTCCGGGTTGCGTCTCCCGGTGACTGCCGGACGCGTGAAGCGCTACAAGGAGAACATGGCCGAGATCACCGGTCCGAAGGGAGCGCACGTCATCTCGATCTACGACGGCAAGGTCGTCGACGTGAAGCGCAACCGCATCACCAACAAATACGACGTTTACGTCGCTCACGGCGAATACATAACCTCCTATGCCAACATGGGGACGATCTGCGTCGAGAAGGGCCAGAAAGTGGCAAGAAACGCACAGATAGGGACCATCGGCTCGGCGGTCAACGTGATGACGATGGAAACCGAATACAAACTCGTCTTCGGCATCTACCCGCCCAACCCCGGACAGAAGATGCGGGCGGAGGAGTGTTTCCGAAAATAAAACCGCCGTTTCATGCGGTTCCGTGCGGTGGCCGGCACGCCGTCCGCCCCGGGACGGACAACGACATAACAACAACGAAAAAAAATGGCTGTCAGATACTTTACCGACGACTGCACCTACCGACTCCCGCAAAAGCGCCTCACGGCACGATGGCTGCACGAAGTGGCCGCAGGGGAGGGCTACGCGCTGGGCGACGTCACCTATATTTTCTGCTCGGCGCAGCGGCTGCTGGAGATGAACCGCCAATACCTCGGGCACGATTACTTCACCGACGTCATCACGTTCGATTACAGCGACCGCAAAGGCGCGCGGATCGTCTCGGGCGACATCTTCATCGACGTCGAGACCGTTGCCGACAACGCCCGCCAGTACGGCGCGACGACCTTGCAGGAGATGCGCAGGGTAGTGGTCCACGGGGTGCTGCACCTCTGCGGGCAGGGCGACAAAACGCCCCGCACCAATGCACAGATGCACCGAAAGGAGGACAAATACCTGAAATTCTGGGAGGACCCTCGGCAGTGACCTCGATGAAACACGCCCGATTTATCGCAGCGACCGTCCTCGCGGCTCTCCTGCTGGCCGGATGTACGGGCCGCCGCACGGCCGGAGACGCCGCAGACAAGGCTTCCGCCGGCGACGGCACGTCCGAAACCGCAGTTTCCACGCCGGACCCGACAGGAAAGGAGACGCCGGCAGGGGAGAGGTCTCCGCTCGCCGCATCCCGTACCTGGACCGACAGCGACGGCAGCAGCAAACGGTGGGGACCCTTCGCGGAGAACGACACGACGTTTCTCTTCGTCCACGAGTACCTTATCGGCAGCGACACGAACCGCTATAAGGTCTTTATCCGAAAAGGTCCGCAGCCGAACGACATTCCCAATTTTGCAAGCCTTTCGCCGCAGAACGAGTCGGCATGGAAGGATTTCACCGACCTGCTGCACACGCTCAAGAAACGCCGTCCCGGGCCGCTTGCACACCATGCGGCGCTGGCCGGACTTCCGCACAGCTGGACGCCGGTCCGCTCTTTCCGGGAGAGCTACTACGTAAACTGTTTCAATCCCTACCCGGTGTGGATTTCGGATTCGCTTTTCGTCCGTCAGACAATGGACGGCCCGCGGCCCTCACGCATCAGCGCGGCGGAACGCATCGCCCCGACGCATTACCGCCTCCGGACAACGGCCGGAGACGCCGGCATCGACCGGGTGGACATATACCTTGTGGACACCGTGTGCAGGATGGCTGTGTTCGCCTTCAGCAATGACCGGAAAACAGAACGGTTTCAGTCGCTTTATGTTCCCTTTGAAACGGGACTTGAGATGGATATGATCGACTTTCACTCGCTGGAACTGCCCGACGAGAGCGAGGTGGAGTGGGACGAAACCGACTTCGAAGCGTTGATTTCCGGAGCCGTACCACTCCGGGAGACAGATCCGAAAACAGACAAAACGAATAACGAATGACACTCGATTACGACATTATCGTCATCGGCGGAGGACACGCCGGATGCGAAGCCGCCTCGGCCGCCGCACGGCTCGGCTCGCGCACGCTGCTGCTCACGATGGACATGGCCAAACTGGCTGCCATGTCGTGCAACCCGGCAGTCGGAGGAGTAGCCAAAGGTCAGATTGTCAGAGAGATAGACGCATTAGGCGGCCAAATGGGCCGTATCACCGACCTCACGACCATTCAGTTCCGGATGCTCAACCGGTCGAAGGGTGCGGCAATGTGGAGCCCCCGGGCGCAATGCGACAAAACCCGTTTTTCGGAGGAGTGGCGTCGCACGCTCGAAAACACCTGGAACCTCTATATCTGGCAGGATGCGGCGACCGAACTGCTGTTCGACGACGCCCTGGACCGCCTGGAAAAGGCCGTGGACGCCACCCAGAGCATCAACCCCCTGCCGCCCCTGTTCACCTCCCGGGAGGAGTACGACGCATTTGTGGCGCGGCAAAACCAGAACAACCTGCCGGAA
>ERZ780177.3471-NODE-3471-length-11818-cov-2.542379_pt1 | contig 11818 bp, 14 predicted proteins | sample MGYA00510973_ERZ780177 | MGnify/ENA primary metagenome ERZ780177 (study PRJEB29588, sample SAMEA2144396) | human gut metagenome | biome: human gut; feature: human-associated habitat; material: faeces | place: Denmark | collected 2008/2010 ...
AATAAAGCCCTTTTCTCGACAAATGAATGCAGTCTTTCAATAGAGAGTTGGTATCATCATACTCTACGGCTACCTTTTCTTCTGTAAACTCAGCCAATTCATTCATAAAGAAGTTTAAAAGGCTCTCTGTATTTTCTTTGCTTATACAGACAAATTCCGGAACATTTCCACATCCGGCTGATGTACACTCAAATATATGATTATTATTATCTATGCCAAACCACATTATATCTTCATATTGTAATTCGATTGCTGTTATTCTCATATTAATCCTCTTAATCCTCATTTATGAGCGATTTATCGCGATATAGTTTATATCTCATTCTCATACGGTTGACGAACCATGTTAATAAAGCGTTCTTCTGTAGCTCCAAACAACTTGTAATTCTTCCTAGCAGTATTCAATGACACCTTATTTGCTCCGATAATTCTATCGGGCATATTTTGAGCCACTTCATCATATTGCCAAAAGCACACATCGCAAATATCTGTAATTAATTCATCTGTATCATCAATAGTTAAGTAACCGCAACATGGACATCTTTTCATAAAACTTTATCCTTAAAATTTATTTTGGCGCATATTTTTCAATTTGCTCCAGCCAATATACAATTCCATTTTCCGGCTTAAAATAAGTGGATATTCCGCCATACTCATTTATTATACCAAACTCATTAGTCATTGTATCATATCTAAAATACGTTCCTTCATTAGATACAAAAGATTGTATAGTTGAAGTCGGTTTTTTCTCCAAAAAATTTCTTGCATCTTTTAAGTATTCTTCTGGAGAAGTATATCCATGTTTAGCCGCATGTTTATTTAATGTACTTTTCCCTTTACTATTTACAAAATCCACATCTGGATTCCTTGTACCATTATATAGTTGTCCTTTAAAGTTACTACCACTCTCTGTCTCACTCTCATCTTCAAAGAAGTTTCTGACATCAAGCTTTTCCAGTTCCTGTTCAAGACTGTCTACTGCGGAATCAGTTGTCTCCTCATCATATCTCTCCGTCTCTTCATATATGACTTCTTTCGCTGCCTGTGAAATGAGCGTCAGCAGATTCTTGAAATAATCAGTATTAAACCCGAAGCAGCTGATAACTGTGATAAGTAGCATAAATGATATTAATCTTTTCTTCATAATTATAATATCCTTTCGTTTTTTTATAATTACTGTATATTAATATCATTATATTACCACTTTTAGTTGTTATATTCAACAACCATATATCATTATACTATTCAGTTTATCATATCTAAAATGCCAACTATATACTGTCGTATAATCTAAGTGCACTTTCATCTCTCTTGTGTCGTTGCCCTCCCCATTTGTCATTTAAAAGATTTCATTGCCTGTCACCGAATTGACCTTTATACTGTCATTAGTATAAAGAAAGAAAAAGGTTCAGAACACCCTCCCGACAAGTCGTGTGCCCTGAACCCAATCAAAAACCATGTTCATTATAACAGACTATGTCCTTTTACACAATGAGAAAGATGATTTTTTTATGTAAAAAGTGATGATGTTGTTCCACCCTGCCCGGTTTGTCATGGCTGCATGCGGTACAGGGATTCCAAAAAGCGTGGAATGAAACTTGAAGGCGGAAGCCGCCAGTGGCTTATCATTCACCGCTTCAAATGCTGCTCGTGCGGCAGACTTCACAATGAACTTCCGGACTGCCTTGTTCCATACAAGCATTACCAGACTGAAATTATTTCGGGTGTGCTTGATGGTGTCTGTACTCAGGATGACCTTGAATGTGAAGATTATCCATGTGCCGATACAATGCTTCTGTGGCTGAAGTGGTTCAGCCTGAACCTCCAGCGTATTGAAGGATTTCTTCGCAGAGCCCTGTATAAAGTGTCATGCATCAAGGAAGGCTTTTCCCATGACCGCACATCATTACTTGAAACAGCACGAAAAAACACAAAACGCTGGCTCGAACAGATTATCCGCACCATTTATAACAGCGGCGGCAGGCTGATTCCGGTCGCCGGGTGTATATAATGCACCCACTTTTCATTCACTGTCAAAACCGAATGCTGTATAGCAGCCTCAAAAGGAGGTACTACAATAATGAATACAACAGACACAGTACAGAAATGGCAGGACGATGAAGCACTTAAACGCTTCACACTCATCTCACCGCTTCTTTCAGAAGGGCTTGATGATGCCGGACGCATTGCAATGAGAAAACAGATTGCCGAAAGTAACGGCATATCGGTGCGGTCACTTTACAGATATGAAAAAGCATACCGCGAAGGTCAGTTTACAGGGCTTAAACCGGCAGCACGTGAAAAAAGACGGTCGCAGAAGCTGCCTGACAGCTTCGATGAGCTTGTAAGCGAAGCCATACAGCTTCCTTAAAAAATATTTCAATCTCATCTTCTGTTGCTCCAATATTTACCTTTTCTCCATATATTTTTTTCTCTTGTATAATTTCTTGCAATTTATCTTTCCACATTTGTAATTCCTCCTAGTGTTGTGCTGGATATATATTTCCATTAGGCATTGGCCATTGTACTGCTTGTACCGCTCCAATTTTCATTTGTCTTGCTATACTGTTTTGATAATTTGTTATAACTTTGTGATATGGCTCATTTTGTATAAGAACTAAATTATCAAACGAATTCGTCCCACTATCATCTAACGGTAACTTATGATGGACTTGCCATCCATCTGGTACTCTTCCGTTTTGAATTTTTAAAATATCAGTTTCTGAAAATCCTGCATTTCTTAAATTTTCAACATTATTCCCTAAATCTTCTAAGAATGCCTTTCTAGCAGTTGTGTTAAATTCATCTCGTAAAGTTTTCAACTCGGCAAAATTTCGCTAGCGTCTATTAATTAACATCATGGATTCTTAATTGCTTCGCAACAGCCATGATGGTTAATTAATAGACAGACAGGAGTTGTAGGTTGTTGGGAGTCCGAAAGTATAACTCTAATATATTTTATATTATTTTCTCCATATAATGTTTCCATCATCCAATGCAATTAATGTTGGTTCATTTTCCATAGATATTTCAACTAGTCCACCTATGTGACACTCTTTATCTTTTAGATTATTAAGAATGTTTTCAACGCTGAATGCACAGGCATAGAATTCTTTATACCCATCATCTTCCTCCTCCAAGCCATTATCGCTTTCATAAATTGTATCAATTTTTCCTTCTAACACTAATTGACCATTATCCCATTCCACCCTTAGATATGTGCCATTAGCATATTTACTTATCACTTTCATCATTTCATCCATAACAACATTACCTCCTAATTTGGTCTAGCAGGCACTATATGTGCCCCTTTTTTTCCATAATGAATTATACCAATTGTTGTTTCCACTCCAACTCCAGTATCAGGGTCTACATATTGTCCTATGACTTGTCCGAAATTTACTCTTTCTTTATTTGCTCCAATAAAGTCACCTGTACCAGCCTTATCATTAAGTAAGTTTTGAATATCATTTGCATCTCCATACATTATACTTTTAGTTTGTCCATTATTTAATGCGTTTTTGTATTCATTAGTCCCTGGAATATGCTTATTCTGCTGACCAACATTAACTTTAGTATCATATCCATTAACAGTCTTACTACCACTCTTGACATAAACTCTTTACCCTTATAATAATCCAAGCCGATGATCCACTATCGAAAAAAGAGTAAACTCTCCAAAACCGACCTTTACATCTGCTTAAAATAATATCACATATTTGCCATTTTCACTATCTATTTTCGCCAGCGTTTTCCACTACCGGCATACGATACTCCGTACCGCTTTTCAACATTCCATAAATTATACTGATTAATCGTCTTGATATACAAATCAGTGCCTGCTGGCTGGTTTTTCCCTCTGCCTTACGCTTCTCGTAGTAGGCTCGCACTACTGGATTTCTTGGTGTGCCTTTTGAGGATAGCTGCACCATCTGGATTGCAAGAAAATAAATAGTTGCCTGCAGTCGTCTGTTTCCCTGCTTGGTAGCTACATCCTTCCCCTTACCGCCGGAGGATAAATGAAGTGGTGCAATCCCTGCGAACTGTGCCAGTTTATTGGCATTGCCGAAACGCTTGATATCACCAATCTCTGCAAGAATCTTAACTGCTGTAATGACATTTACACCGGGAATAGTTGTAAGCGTGCAGCCAAGCATCTTATACATCTGTTCCAGCATCTTGTCTACTTCCGTAAGCTGGCTATCATAGTGCTGTAAATCACTGACAATACTAAGTGTCACCATGTCTCTGGCATCTTGATAGTCAATATTTTTCACTTTATCACCAGCTACCGCATCTAAGATAGCTTGGCAGGTCTTGGTGGAACATTTATTATGGCTGACAGGAACAAGTTCCTCACGCAAATCTTCCACAGACTTACCCTTCAGATACTTTCTGGATGGATAATTCTCCCAGAAATACAACGCAGTAGGTCTGCTGATATCATTAAAAAAAGACTTGTAAGACGGATACGATATATGCAACTGCTCATGCAACTAATTTACCAGTCTGGTTCTCTGTTTCATGATATTATCTCTACGATGCACCAGCTGACCAAGTGACCAGTACGCATCATTGGGGCAGGCATCTGGAAGTTTGTCAAGCATGTTTAGAGTTGCAAGTGCAATGGCTTCCGCATCATCACTGTCACTCTTACGGTACATATCACCTCGATGCTTTGCCTGTCGATGTGAGATAGCAGTGTTTACATCCTTAACCAGATACCCCTTGTCAATCAACCAAACCGCTAAAGCTCTACCATAACCGTAAGCATTCTCCAAACCATAAACTACTTCTTTTCCGTCGGTATTACATTTTTTCACTTTCGTAACCAGCTTAGGAAAATCGGCTGGTCTGTTTGGGAATGTAATCTCTCCCAACTTTTGATTGTAACAGTCAATCATAACCGCTGTGTGAGTCTCCTTATGTAAGTCAATACCCACATAAACATAATTCTCTTTAATCATAAAAATCATCGCTCCAATCTCAATGTTTGGCAAAATAGTGGCAATCTCAACTGTTAAGCATCTTTCTCGGAATTACGCATCTTTTCAGCAACCAAGTGTGCAAGAGTGGTATAGCCTATCCACTTCTGGTCAGGCACAAAATATTCCGCAAAGGAACACAGCTGACTTTCATGGAGATGGATACATCCTGTAGAACACAGGACACGAAGCAGAAGAAATCTCCTTCGTGGTGTGTGATGTTAACTCTGAACAGAAAAGGTTGCAAGTTGAATTTTTATTTTGGAGCGAATTTTTTTATTTGAACCACTGAAAATGAGCAGAATTGGCTTTATGCTAAAGATCAAAAACAGAAGAAAAACGGTAATAATGCACAATTTCACTATCCGAGCATACAAAACATCTTTCTCTTGCCCTTGTGAGAGCCTGTGTCACCACTGTGTGCGATTTTAAGAGCGAAGTCGAGGAGTTACCCATGATAGACTTTTTAGGGCTTGTTGGGGAAATGTGAAAGAAGATACTTTTAGAAAATATAAGAAAAATATTAGGGTCGAAAATAGTGCAGGTTAAAGGGCTTATGCCGCCCAAGGACGGCCTAAGCCGGAAACACCCACCGGCAGAGCCGTTGGGAGAAATGTGGTATGGCCTAACTTTTCCTGCCACTCAAAAATTTGTTATGCTTTGGGATAATTTTATCGGGATTTCCATATAGCAGAAAATCGGAGATGTTCCAAGGCTTTTATTGCCTAAAGAACATCTCCGATTCTGTGTTTTTGTTTAGGTATTATGAGGAATTCTCATCCCCTTACACCCCCTGTTGCGTGCCATTGTAACATGGGTATTTATGGGGCGTCAAGGGAAATGTGACAAAATTATTACATTCTGTTTTAGATAACTTTATGTGCACCTACCTGGCAATTTTCGCTCAAAAATTTTCAAATTAATCTACATGGATTACATCACCTTCGGTGAGAGCCATTCCGATTAATTTAAAGACCGTGGGGTCGGTTTTCGGTAGTGGGCGTCCTTATGTGGAGACATAATTAAATAAATTTTGATAATTTGTTATTCTCGAAACAATTTCCCCATCCACTACACTCATTAAACGAATATTTCTCAAAAGGCTTAATATCAACTAAATCAACATTATTTTTTTTCATAATATCAACTGCTTGCTCTATTTTTTTTAATGTATTGATACTATGATCACATAATTTAGAATATAGTTCACATGTTCCACATTCGAATATTATTTTTAAAAACAAATGTATTTCTTGATTAGAGTTGCTATACAATCTATACAGATATTTGAATTCTTCTTCTGTAATATATTCCGCATCCTCCATAGTATCTTCTAATATACTATTAGGCATATATTCCGCAAGTTCGTACATCCAATCATCAATGTATTGAATCTTCGTATATGACCATAATTTTTCTAACAGCCACCTCCATTCTTCTTTATTGCAGTTATAATGCAACAATACGTTTTCAAATGAGCTTATTAAATATGCCATTCTGCCTCTAATTGATATATTTTTTAATTCTTCCATTTTGTTTTTGTCCGATACCATTTTTTTCTAATTTTGGGAATTAGAAATTAGGAACTTACGTTAACTTAACACACAACAAAGATGAAATATAAAACTTATCTGGTAACAGTCTTATGGGGAGCCCTTTTATCCCTGACTTTACCTGGCGCAGCACAAAATAATCTTCAACATCAAAAGGACTCTCTACGCCAAGTGATTGAGCACTCCGAAGGCATCGATAAACTGAGGTCGTACCACCGATTGTACTATCTATATATGTCCGAAATTGCCGACGACCGGAAAATGGATACCTTGCTCACCGTGTTCGACCAGGCGGAAGCCGAAGCCATTAGGCAGGGAAACACAAAAATGCAGGGAATGGTATATGGAAACCTCATCATCTCCCATATAAACAGAAACGAGTACGACCAAATCATTCAGAAAGCTCCCGCCTACCTCGATTTCTATATCAAGCACGAACAATGGAGACTCTATTATCAGATACACATGCAGCTTATCACCGCCTACAATCTGAAAGGAGATTATACACACGCGGCGGAAGAAGCGCAACTGATGTTCGACCGTGCCAAGGAACGGAAGGACAAGGCGGGAATGGCGACAGCGCTCTATGCCACAGCCATCACCTATAATGTGCAGGACAGATGGAAAGAGGAAGAAGACTGTTTCAGGGAGTGCATCAGCCTGCTATGGGAAGTTTCGGGATACGACAATATCCTGACACAAGCCTACGCATTCTTATGCAGTTCGCTTCGGGCGCAAGCCCAATATGATGAGATATTGAAACTCGTGCCCGAATACCGAAAAGCCATCGCACGATTTGAGAAAGCCGCCGGAAGAGAGCAACCGGAAGCATGGGGAAACCTCTATGTGGCATTGATGAATACCTATATAGATACAAAAGACTATGACAAGGCAGGCGAATATCTCGCTAAGCTGGACGGCATCGTCAACAACAATATCTCAAAATATGAACTGGCACGGGCAAGGGCGCTGATATTCCAGTCACGGGGAAATTATAGCAAGGCGCTTGCCGCAATAGACAGTGCCGCAGTGGAAGTTCCGGAATCGGACTTCGACCTCAACGCCACCCGGAAGATAAAGATGGAGATACTTGCCCGGATGGGACGCATCGATGACGCTTTTCAACTATTTGATGAAATCATCGCTACGAATGACAGCCTGAAGAATGTGGAAGTCAACGCCCGTTTCGACGAATTGCGTACCCGGTATGAGGTGGAAAAGCATATCGCGGAGAAGGAACGCAACTTCCATTACTTCCTTTTTGCCCTTGGCATCTGCCTGGTTCTGACGTTGCTGCTGGCAGGCGTTTTCTATTACAACCGGGTGATCGCTATCAAAAACCGTAAGCTGTATGAACGGATCAAGGAACAAGACCGGCTGGCGGACGAACTGGCAGAGCTGGAGCGTGCCCGCCGATCCGAAGCTTCCGCTGAAACTTCCGGCAGTGAACCGGACGAAACAGTGGAAACCGTGGGTGCAGATGCCCCCGGCAGTGAACAAAAGAATCTGGTCATGCGGTTGCAGGAGTATCTACTCTCCCACGACAACCTGTTGGATGCCGAAGTGAATCGCGACGACATTATATCCGCGCTCGGCACCAACAAGAACACATTGACAGATGCGGTGAAAGCCGTTACGGGAAAATCGCCCATGGAGTATATGCGCATCTTGAAAGTAGAGGAGGCACGCAAGCAGATGGACGCCCATCCCGAATTGACCATCGAGGCGGTGGCTTTCAGTTGTGGTTTTAATATACCAAGCACTTTCTACCGGATGTTCCGGAAACAATATGGCATTAGTCCGGCGGAATATCGAAAAATGGCAAAGACTCAGGAAAAATAAGAAGAAAGACTTCTTAAACTAAAAAAGCACGATGAATTCGTGCTTTTTTTATGTTTTGAAGTATTGAGAGAATAGCAGAAAAGGACAAAATGCAATAAAGTTGGGACAAAATGCAATGTTTTCCTGCACAAGAATCGTGTAATTTGCAACAAAAACAATAGCTATGAATGATTACATCTTTCTTATCACTTTAGTGCTTGTCTTTTGCTCGTTGGCAATTGTGACTTGCGTCCTTTTGTATTGCAGGAAGATAGAGCAGAAGTGTAACTATTATATAGCAAAGAGCATCCGTGAACAAGATGGCTTGGCCAAACAACTGGAAAGAACACGTATCGAAAAGGAAATGATCGAAAAGGTGGTTAAGACTGATTTGTCGGAAGTCGTTAAATCTCCCGAATTCTCAGAGGCCGTTAAAACGTCCATTACGGAAAAGAAAGCCGATAACAACATGACTGACGCAAAGAAAAAGGCGTCACGGATAGAGATTACCTATTATATATAACACACATATAATAAATGAACCTATGAAACAGTTACAAAAAATTCTATTGGCTCTCTTTGTCTGGGGAGTGACGGCAATCGGAAATTCTTTTGCGCAGTCATCCGCGGACACGACGGAATCTAATTTCATCACTGCCGCGCGTGCATACCATACTAATAAGGATATGGTGGTAGGCTTCGCTCTGCGCACCAACCTTTTGTATGACGCCTTCCTGCTCCCCACGCTTGGTGTGGAATGGCGGGTGAACCGCAACTGGGGCATTAAGTTGGATGGCAGCCTGAGTTGGTGGGGCAGTAGTAGCGATAAGGTGCAAAAAGTATGGCTCCTGAATCCGGAAGTGCGCTGGTATCTGCTGCGTGATAAACGCCTCTACGTAGGCGCATCGGGCAGCTACGGGGAATACAATATATATAAGTATCCCCTCGGCAGGCTTTTCTCAAAAGATACCGGCTATCAGGGTACGCTGTGGAGCGCGGGTGTAACGGTAGGCTATCAGCTTTGCCTCTCCCGTAAGTTCTCGGTAGATTTTAACCTCGGCATGGGATATACCCGCTCTAAGTACGACAGCTTCGGCATGACGGACGGCGTGAGGGTATCGAAGGAGCGTGACAAGACCAAGAACTTCTTCGGTCCCACGCAGGCAGGTATCAACCTTGTATGGACATTTGGAAACAACAAGTAGAAAAACTCTAAAACGCAAAATATGAAAAAGATTGTATTATTCTTAGGATCGGTACTCCTCCTCGCAAGCTGCGACGTGAAAGACCCGATCTACAACACACCGCACCCCAATCACGGCATTGTGATGGGGCTTACGGAATGGTCGCAACGCGGCGAAGGCGTAGAGGTTCCCGCCGAATACCTTGTCGAAGTATCCGGCACGACGAACACGGCAAACGCGACAGCTACAGCAACTGCGACGACTACGGCAAACGCGACAACGTTCACCATGCCCGGACTTTTTGAACCGGGCAACGTGGAAGTGCTTGCCTATAACCTCCCGGCAGGCGTCAGCGCAAATGGTGGCATCGCCACGGTCAGCACCGGAACAGACGGCACGCTGCTCGTTCCCGATGCGGGCGTCCTCTTCTCCGGCGTGGCAACGGTTCATGTGGTTGCCGACGACACAGCACGGGTAACCCTCGCCATGCAGCAACGGATGCGTGAAGTGCGCTTCACGCTCACCATCACCGACGGCGCCCCGGAACGCATCACCGACATCAAAGCCCGTCTGGACGGTGTGGCAGCGTCGATAAACCTGCGGACGGGTGAGGTAATAGGCAATTCCGCCTCCGTAATGCTCTCCTTTCTCCGCAAAGGCGACAAGCTCAGCGCCAACGTATGGATCATAGGCATCATCGAGGAAGCGAAACAACAGATCGTGACAACCCTCACTTTCTCCGACAACCACCGGATTGAAACCACCACCGATGTGACCGACATCTTCCACAACTTCAACGCGGACAAGCTCACCCCTTTGAGCATTACGGGCAGCCTTTACGCCCCCGTGGGTACAAAACCGGACGGAACCATTATCGACTGGAAACCGGGCAACGGCGATGGCGGCGACGTGGACACGAATATGTAATCAATAACCAAATAATAAATAAAAAAATGAATACACACATTAAAACAAAAAAAGTTATGAAATCAGTAAACCAAATCCGGTTCGTCGCTCTTATGGCAGCGGCAGCCACCCTCTTCGGAGGATGCGAAAAAGAGAGTGATAACACAGTGGATAACACACCCGTGGCAGCACGCATCACGTCCACCATCGACGACATGGCTACCCGTGCGGTGAACACAGCCTGGACAGCAGGCGACGCCATCGGTGTAAGTGGAAAATCGGGAGAGAAGCCCTATGTGAATGTGAAATACGTCACCACGGCGGGCAGAGGCGAGTTCACCGCAGTGAACGACGCGGGCAAAGACAACAACATCTACTTTCAGAACAAAAACGACGTGACATTTACCGCCTACTATCCCTACGACGGAGCAAACGGCACAGATCCGGGCACGAATGGCGTCATCGCCAAAACCATCACCGCCGATGACCAGAGTGCAGAAAAGCAGCCGCAGATAGACTTCCTCTTCGCCACCGCCACCGGCAGTTCGGCAAAACCAGACGTGAAGTTTCAGTTCCGTCATTGCATGAGCCGCCTTGTGCTCAACTTCTTGCCGGGCGACGATATCGCCTCGCTCAGCGACCTTAAGTACACCATCAGCGGCCTCGCGTTGGAGGGAACATTCAATGCTGGCACAGGAGAGACGAGAAAAACAGCGACAGGAAATTTAACGCTGTCCGTTTCCAACAATGCAAGCGCAATGTCCTCCACGCTGATTGTTTTCCCGCAACAAGCAAGTGGTGCAGATATTAGCATTACTATGAACGGAGTGGACTACACGGGAACAATCGACTTCCCCGAAAACGTGGCCAACAACAATCTGCACGAACTTCTCACGGGATATTCCTACACCTATAATATAAAGGTAAACAACACCACGCTCACCATCGAGAAGGCCATCATCAACGCATGGACGGAAGACTCGAAGAAGGACGTCGACGTATGGGGCTGACAAGCCAATTAACAGATAACAGGGAAAGAAAGAGAAACAAAAAAGGAACGAAAAAAGAAAGGAGAAACGATATGAAAACAACGGCCTGTAAAACAACCCACCGGATAACTGACCGGACACAGCGGACAAATTCCCACCGATTTGCCATCTGTCCGCTGTCAATAGTCCTTTGCTTAGCCCTCCTCACGGGGTGCAGCAACGATCTGGATACCTACAGCAACGTCGCCGGCCCCGCCATCGTAACCTTCGAAGCGGCGGTCACTCCGATGACTGCCGCCGATGCAGCACCGTCCGCCGAAGGAACCCGCGCCGTCGTGGACGGCACGTTCGAGGAAGGCGAGACCATCGGTGTCGTCGAC
>ERZ780177.3473-NODE-3473-length-11810-cov-3.267376_pt1 | contig 11810 bp, 13 predicted proteins | sample MGYA00510973_ERZ780177 | MGnify/ENA primary metagenome ERZ780177 (study PRJEB29588, sample SAMEA2144396) | human gut metagenome | biome: human gut; feature: human-associated habitat; material: faeces | place: Denmark | collected 2008/2010 ...
ACAAAGATTAAGTACGCAATCGAAAACAGTAAACAACGCAATAATAACCATTGGAGATATCGACGATTCAGGGAAGGGCAGGAAGTTTAAATCACGCTTTCTAACTCCTGGTATTGCGGGTTATCCTGGACAATTTGGGAATGTTTTAATCAAAAAAGAAAGCTTTGACAAATTCATTAACACCTTAGAGGGTGCGCCTGTAATTATTAACCATAAGGATTTGACCGAAGAAAACGCAAACGATGCTCGTGTTGGTGTTGTTTCTAATGTTTGGTTCAATGACAAAGACGGTTGGTATTGGTGCGACGGTATTATTTGGGATAAAACCGCACAGAACCTAATCACAGATAAAGGCTGGAGTGTTTCCTGTTCTTATGATGTAAAGCTTGCAGATGACACAGGCGGTTCTGAAAACAATATCCCTTATAATATAGAGTTCTTAAACGGTGTATTTACACATCTTGCAATTGTAAATAATCCACGATATGAACGCGCAAATATTGTTTTTAATTCAAAGACAGAAGTAATAAACGATAAGTGGATAACAATTCACCCAAACGGTGAAGATAACAAGGGCAGACCGTTATTGCTAAAGGACGGCGAAAGCCCCAGAGAGGCGATTGAAAGAACTTATAAAAAGGAAGATTCGGAGAAAGGAAAGAAAGAGTACACTTGGAAAAACCAGAAATATTCTTTACAAGATTTGCTAGATGCAGGATTTGAACCTATTAAATATACATCCAGTATTTACAAAGATGACCCATTAACATATTTGGAAAAAGAAGAGGGCAAGAAATATTATAGAGTGCCCTTGACAGAATCTGAATATCAAGAGGCATTAAAAGCAAAAGAGAATAAAAAAACTAATGCTTTAATGAAAGCCAAAAAGGAATCTAAAGACCTCATAGACTATGTGAAATGGCAATACAACGAAGATATCGAGCCTTACATAACACGGAAAGAAGGGGATAAAACCATTGTTGATTGGTATGATTTACCGCGAGGTGCTAAAAGTGCACTTCAACAAATACAAAGGGGCGGGAGATTATCGCTTGATATGTATTCTGGGCGAGAAATGAGTATCGAAATCATAGACAAAAAAATATTAGAAAATTTACAAAGACATAGAGCAAACAACAATAAGGAGAATACAGATATGGCACTACTGGACGAACTTAAAAAACTGATTACTAAGGTCGAAAACGACAAAGGAGAAGATATGGACAATACTATCGAAAACGAAAAGGTGGATAAGAGAGATATTATCCGTCAAATTATGGCTATTGCAGGTAAACGCGAAGATGACGAAGACGTTAGAACTATTGCAAAATTAGCCGAAAAACTTGCTTATGATAAATCAGAAGCAGGTACTGCAGACAATAAAAAAGTTAAAAACGCTGAAACAAAAGAAGATGAAGAAAAATACGAAGATTTGAAAAAAGACGTCAAAAAAGATGTTGAAAACAAATGCAAAAACTCCGTTGACAATTCCAAAACTTCTTATTTTGATGACATGAACAAAGTTTATAACAAATCAATTCAACCAAAAGTTGAAAATAGTTATGTTTCCCGCGCTCAAAAACTAAAAGACGCAGAGGAATATTTTAAAAACTAATTAAAAACTATAAAAGTACGTAGATAGCATAATCAATTCACTTACAGCCCAAAGTAATGGGCTTTTTTTATGCAAATTTTTCAAAGAAATAGGAGTAATAAAAAAATGGCAGAAACATTATCATTGAACCAGTTTGCCCCTAACGTACCACTACCAGGTATGTATGTTTATATGGCAAACTTACCACAATTACACAATGTACTTGTGGCATCCTCTGTAACATCAACAGCACCGCTTAAAGCAGGCGCTGTGTTAACACTTGATGCTGCAAGTACAAATACAGATGCACCTGTAGCAAAACAGGCAGCTGTCACAGATCCAATCTTTGGTATTTTAGTTTACAACCCTATTCAATCTTCATTCGTTGGTAATGACAGAATAGCTATTGCCAGAGACGGTGATGTAGTTTGGATGCCTGCAGCAGCTGCAGTAAATGTCGGTGCAGAACTTTATTTTAACACATCAAATCAGGTTACCTCAACTCCAACAGCAGGCAATTCTATTGTAGGTAAAGCCCTTACAAAAGCAACTGCAGCAGGTGATTTGATTCAGGTTGAACTTGGCTTTAAGACTACGGAGGCAGGCGAATAATGAAAGAATTAGGAATTTTAACTCAAGATGAATATATAAATCAATTTAGAATAAATAATGCTGCAGCATTTTCAAATCCTGCATCATACGGTTTAGAACAAACCGTTACAACACTTACACAGCTCTTAGCTGATGTACAACGTCAAAAATTCTATACAGTTCAGGGCGCTTTAACTGATTATGTACCTATCGAAATGGGGACAGGGGCATACGCAAAACAATTATTTCAATATGCAGTTGCACAAGTTGGTGATAGTTTTGAAGCAGGTATTATTCAACCGGGTAATGGTATAAATAAAGATGCTAACTTAGATATCACTATTGACGGTATTTCAATCCGAAATAACTTCTGGCGTATGAAATACGAGTGCACAAAAGAAATTCTTGAAAGTGCAAAAGTAAACGCTCAAACATTCTCATACATTGAAGAACAAGAAAGAGCAAGATTAAAAACTGCTCAATTAGGTCTTCAAAAAGTTGAATTTTTAGGAACATCCGACGGATTAAATACAGGTTTGTTAAACAACCCGAATGTAACCATTAATACATCATTGTTACCGGCATCATTAGCAACAATGTCTATTACACAACTTACAAACTTTGCAAAAACTGTAATGGCTACATATTTTGCTAATACAAACAGTACTGTATATCCAAATACATTATTAATGCCAACATCTGACTATATGTCATTGGGTGTTCCAATTAACCCTGAGTACCCAATCGGAACAATCAGAGAATTTATTGAAAGAGCATTCAGAGACGCAGGAGCTCCGGCTGATTTTAAAATATTACATACAGTTTACAACAACACTGCAAGTACAAGCGGTGCAGGTAGATATGTATTATATAACAGAGATCCTGATACATTGACAATGTATGTTCCAAAACCATATACACCTTATCCTTTATATCCAACTGGATCATTAGATATGATTTCAGATTCTGAAATGCAATTTACTGGTGTATGGGTTAAACGTCCTGCAGAATTATTATATATGGACGTTACCGCTTAGTTAAACAAAAAGAGGGGCATTATTACCCCTCTTTTTTATAAAAAATGAAAGGATAAATAAATGAGAGTTTATAATAAATCATCAAGAAAATATCAGCATTCCGAGTTTAACGAAAAAAATAAACTTGTAACTATCGAATTACTACCAAAAACAGATGCAGAAATTCCTGATGAAATAGCAAAAAAATGGCTAAAAACAGGTGAAGTGGTTGAATATGTTAAACCGGAAGACGCAAAAGCAAAACAAGCAGAACTTGAAGATGAAAACGCTAAGTTAAAAGCAGAAATTGAAAAACTCAAAAAACAAGCTACAAAGACTAAAAAATAGGGAGAAATAGGGAAATGGCAAGTATAGACAATGTTACGGTTGATGATTTTAAAACCCTCTTTGCGCGTGATTTCCCTTATTTGCCTGTTTATGTGGAAGGTAAAGCCTACTTCACAAACGACATAGTATATTATGAACCAAACTTTTATCAATCATTAACAGACGGGAATACAACTTTGCCAACTGATACCGATAATTGGCAGTTGTATAACGATTCCGTTGATAATTATATACAAGATTCGGATATAGAAAGAGCGTTTGCGGAAGCAAAAGTAAACTTCAACCCAAATTTATTTACGGATGATACCACCGCAACAATGGTATTTTTATACCTTGCAGCGCATTATCTTGTTATCGACTTGAACAACGCAGCAAACCCGCTTGCTATGGGCTTTATAGGTTTTACGCAGTCAAAGAGTGTGGGCAGTATTTCAGAAAGTTACGCTGTGCCGCAATGGGTGACTAACAACGCAATATTAAGCCAATATGTACAAACAGGCTTTGGCAGAAAATACTTAAGTTTAATACAGCCTTATCTGGTCGGTAATATAATCTTTGTTCCTGGGAGAACTACTTGTGGGTAAAATAAACAAATCAAGGATAAATTTAAAAAAACTTGATGAATTTATAAAGGCCATGAATAGGCGAATATCTATAAAGGTTGGAATTATTGGCGAAGAAGCAACACAAAAGCACGAGGGTACAGACAAAACCAATGCTGAACTTGGAGCAGTTCACGAATTTGGAGCAACAATTAACCACCCCGGCGGTACTCCATACCGAATAAAAAAAGACGGTATGGCTCAATTTGTTTCAAAAGATAAGGGCAAAGACTTACCAAAAACCAAACCGCATACAATAACTATCCCTGCAAGGTCTTTTTTGAGAGAGCCTATTTTGGGTAAAGACGGCAAAAAAGAAATAATTAAAACCGTATCAAATGAAATTGCAGACTATTATCAAGCGTCTGATTTCTCAACCGTCAACGCAAACAAAATCATTGATGAAACAGTGCATTTGGTAGCTGAAACGGCGTTATTGAGAGTGCAAACTGCTTTATCTGATAACAAAATACAACCGCCGACAAAACCAAGGTCAAAAAAACAACGAAAGTACAACCCTAATAATCCTACATTGATAGATAGGGGCGATTTAGCACGGAGTATTAGTTATGAAATCAAAGAAATGTAAGAAATGTATAAATTGTAAATTCTTTTGCGGGAATGAATGCACACACCGCACAAATATGGGTTTGCGTGTAAAGTACCTGCAAGAGTACACCTACTATATCAAAACACCTGAAACACTTAACGCTGACGGGAAATGCTTAAACTATGAACAAGCTTAATTTTCAACAAGTTAGAAATTTAAAAGCTTTATCTCAAATGCCAAATATGGCAAATACCTTAACTGGGTGGGAAACATCTATTACTTTAGAAGTTGTAACTCAAGATATTACATCTGACGGAAACGGGGTTTTTACCACTGAACAAGTTACATTTTTGGGTGTTGTCCAACCATTAAGGACTGAACAATTAGAACTAAAACCCGAAGGTCAAAGGTCTTGGGAGTGGCTTTGGATACATGCAAAATCAGGAACACTTAATCTGCATACCGCTGATAAGATTTTATTTAATTCAAAAACTTACAAAATTGAGGGAGTAAAAGATTATAGTCTTAACGGATATGTAGAATACGAAGCCGTAAGAGATTATGAAACAATCCCTGAAACATTACCTACTGATACAACAACTACAACAACTGAACCTACTACTTAATTATTATGCAAAAAGATATTGAGAATATTCTAGTAGATATAATCCGTACCGAAATGGATTTGCCACTTAACTACGGCAAAAATCCAACCACAAAGGATATTATCCCGTGTTGTATTGTGTACAATCAGAACCTTAAATTATTCAACACAGACCGTTTACAGATAACAGTTAGGACTGTTTCAAGCAAAGATTATTCAAATAGAACAACATTTATTGAGAACCCAAATCCAACAGACCCCAACGGCGCTGATGCGTATTTAGAAATTCAAGACATTAACCAAAGCCGACTAATGCAGGTTGATGTTTATTCAAGAAATAACGACGCACGTTCAAGATTTTGGGAAGTTTCAGCTGCATTAAATTCTGTCTATGCACAAAACCAAATGGAAGTTTATCAATTTAAAATCGGCAGAATTACCAATGGCATAAATATATCGGGAATTGACGGGGGGTCGGATATTAACAGATTTACTCTAAGCTTTAATGTTTTGATTCACTTCCAAAAATCAAAACCTGTAGATTACTACGACAAATTTCAAATTGATTCATATACAGAACAAGGTAAGTTTTCACAAATAAACATAGGAGATTAAAAAAATGGCATATTCTTATCAGGTGCCCTTAAATTACACCATTAATGTATCAATAGCCGCTACACCGAGCGGTTTGGCAGATTTTAACACAAACTCAATCGCAATATTTTCAAACGAACAGGCAAATTTTTCAGAACCTTATCAGGCATATATTTCACCTGATGCAGTTTCTAAAAACTTTGGCACAGACTCATTGACTACTAAAATGGCAACAGCCTTATTCACACCTGTACCAAACTTCAGAACAGGCGGCGGATATTTATACATCTTCCCGTTTAAAGGTACTAATGCGACATCAGGGAGTTTAACTACTGCAGATATTTCTACAAATATAAATGATTTCAAAAGTGTTGCAAACGGGGTTATTAACCTTACAATAGACGGCACGGTTACTCAAGTTGAGGGATTAGACTTCTCAGCGGTTAAAACTATTGACGATATTGTAACAGTATTGAAAGGTGCAAATCTTGACGTTTATATTGAAGTAGTTGAAGAAAATAAAATCAAATTCACATCAAAAACTTTTGGTGAGAACAGCACTGTAACGATTGCAGCTAAAACAGGTGCAGAAGATGCAACAGACATTTACGAAGCCGCATACTTAAACGGTACAGAAGCAACACCAACAAATGGTGCAAATGCAAGTGGTCAAACATTAGCACAAGCTGTTCAAGCTGCCCAACAACAAGTTTATTTTGGCGGCGTGTTATCAACACAATACTGTGAGAATGATGTAATTCAAGCAAATGCGACAGCAATTCAAGCTCTTGATTGTGACTACTTTGAAGCAATGACTTCATTGAAAAATATAGCAAATTTAGGCAAAGAAATTAAAGCTGCAGGACTGGGTAAAACTCGTTCTTTAGCATTATCAAACGGAGCGGAAGAAGCTAAAATTGCGATTGCAACTTATGCCACTATTGCAAAATCCGTTAATTGGGACGGCTCTAATACAGCAAATACAATGAACTTAAAAACTCTTACGGGTTGTTTACCTGATAAAGGATTATCAGATACTTACGTATTATCTGCTGCAGAAAACGGTGTTGATATTTACGGAAACACAGGCGGTTTAAGTGTTGTTTATTCTAATGACAACAACGGATTTACAGATGATATCGAGTTTCAATTATGGATTAAGAAAGCTCTTGAGGTTGCAGGCTTTAACTACTTAAGGCAAACAAATACTAAAATCCCGCAAACCGAAAAAGCTATGACCGGTTTAAAAAACGCTTACGGTCAAGTTTGTGAACAGTCAATAACAAACGGAGCTATAGCTCCTGGGACTTGGAACGGCTCAATTCCATTTGGGGATCCGGAGGACTTCCAAAGAAACATTGAAGAACAGGGTTATTACATTTATTCACAGCCAATAGCACAACAATCACAAACCGACAGAGAAAAACGTAAGGCTCCTGTTGTACAGATTGCTGTAAAAGGTTCAGGAGCTATTCACTTTAGCGAAGTAATTGTAAATATCCAAAGATAAGGAGAATAAAACAAGATGGCTATATATGCACTAACAGGTAATGATACTTTAATCATTAATAATAAGGTAATAACTGATTTTACAGACGGTTCAACCGTTGAAATAACTTTTGATAACGACAAAGTTGGTATATCTACGGGTAAAAACGATAATACTGTTTATTCCGATAACAGACAAGGCAGTAACTGCTCAATTACATTAAGACTGGTAAGAGGAAGTGCTGATGATATCTATTTTAACGGGCTATCTTTGTCACAAAGCAGAGATTTACCTGCATTTACACTAATGAACGGGACATTCACTAAACGTATCGGGGATGGAACAGGAAGAGTAAAATTTGACAACTATGTCTTACAAGGCGGTGTATTTAGAAAGAACGTAGATGTACAAGAAAATCTGCAAGGTGAAACCGAACAGGGTTCATCCGTTTATAACTTATTCTTTGCAAAAGCACAAAGAGCAATAGGATAGAAGAAAGGGTAATATATGGAATTTACAACACAAAACGGAAACAAAAACGTAAAAATAGAACCTAGTACTTTCCAAAATACGGTCAATTTGAAAAAAGCAGTTGTAAAATGTCTTCTTGATGCGGGGGTGCTAAAAGATATAAATACAGGTAGTATAACCGATACTGCTAATTTATTAAATAAATTTTCAGAGATACTTTTAACTGCAGAAACCTCAACAGACTTTGAAAATACAGTTTTTGAATGCTTGCAAACCTGTATATATGATGACAAACATAAAATCAATAAACAGTTATTTGATTATATCCCGGAAGCAAGAGAAGACTATTACGAAATAGTAAGTAAATGTGTTGAGGTTAATTTACGCCCTTTTTTCAAGAGTCTTGTTTCAGAGTTAAAAACCCGCTTTCAAACTCTGAACTTAACTATCCCCGAACAGAAATCACTGCAGAATACGAGATAATGATAGCTCTAACACTGGCGAAAGCTGGATATTATCAGGGAGACCCCGAGAAAGTTTTAAACGCAAGAACTGATTTAGTTCTACATGCTTATCATTATGAGATGTTTACAAGGGATTTAGAAACTACTTTTAGTGAATTAAATAAACCAAAAGGAAAATAAAATGGCTGGCATAGGCGAATTATTTGTTGAATTAGGTGTATTTGGCAACACCGACGAACTTAAAAAATTTCAAAAAGAATTAGATGCTGCAGCAAAAAAAGCAGATAATCTTGTAAAAACAATGCAAGAAGAAATTGCTTACAATGATAAACTTGCGGAAGTAACAGATAGAGTTACAGAAGCTACTAAACAATTAAATAACGCCTTATCGGAAGAAGAAAAGCAAGCCGCACAAGCAGCCATAACAGCAGCCAAAGCACAAAAGGAAAGACTTGTTAAACTTCGTCAACAAAAGATTTTAGCTAAAAATGCCAAAGAAGCGGCTGACAGAAACAAAGAACAAATAGCATTACAACATGAACAAGAAAATCAAATCAAAGGTGTTGTAAGAGGTTTAATCGGCTTTGTTGGAGCTGTAACGGCTGCGGCATTTGCAGTAAATAAATTAACTAATGACCTTGTAAAAAACAATCAAACAATGCTCAATTTAACAAGAACAACCGACATTGCTCAAAGTACGTTTCAAAAATGGGGCAGTATAGGTAAAATCCTGGGGATTGAGAACGCAGACCAACAACTTGCAGGTTTAAATGAAAGATTATTTGATTTAATGCTGACAGGTCAAGGTGCCAGAGGTTTTCAACTTGCAGGGGTCAATCCTATAGGACAAGACGCCGAAGGCGTTTTAGAACAGCTAAGAGCCCGTGTAAGCGGCATGAGTGATACCGCTGCAAGTTACTTATTGCAACAAATGGGATTAGACCCTCAAATGCTGCATTTGTTAAGAATGAGTAGTGAAAAGTTTGAAGAACTCGGTCAAACTATCAGGAAATATCAACTAATACCTGAACAAAGCCAACAAATTCAACGCATGAATATGCAATTACAGATTGCAGCGATAAAGCTACAGTACTTAAAAGACAAAGCAATTTTGGCTATTATGCCATACTGGGTGAGATTGGTTGAGAGTTTTGCAAACATAGCCGAGGGACTGGCTAATGTTGTTAATTGGATTAATAAAAATGCTAAAGCCTGGTTAGTTTTGGGCGGTATTATCGGAGCTAATAATATTAAATGGAAAGAACTAGCACTATTATTTAAAGATATAAACAGAACATTTGCAAAGTTAATTTTAGCAGTGCCAAAATTTGGCAGAGCAGTCATGAATTTAGGTGCTAAGTTTACAAGAGCATTCCTCCCTTTAACAGCTGCCTATTTGATATTAGACGATTTAGCCACCTATTTTGAAGGTGGAGATAGTTTAACAGGTAGAGTTTTAGATTGGATAAATGAAACCGGTTCAGATTTTTCTCAAATTTTTGGGCAAATAATGAGCGGTGATATTACTGGCGGTTTAAGTGCATTATTTGAAAAATTTTTAGATGTTTTAACAGATATTCAAAATGTAACATCACGAATATTAGAAATTTTATTAAATGTTCTAACATTTGGTGGCTGGGATAAATTTCAAAATAGTAAATGGAGGAGATTTTTATTACCTACTGTAGACGAAGCTATAGAAGATGTAACAGGCAAACCAACAGGATACGCCGGAGCACTTCCTCATTTATCAAGTGAAGCGGTTAGAAACGTTACAAACAATACAACAGCTAACAACAGTAACACTAAAAATATGACAGTAAATCAAAACATTAAAATTTCAACAAATCAACCGGCACAAGATATACAACAAGAATTAAATTATGCAAATTACGCATTCGCTTAAAACATAAGGTTATTATGGCAGATAATACACAAACTACCAATACAACATTGCAAGGGGGCATTGCTGCAGTTGCAGCGCAAGATACGACAAGTAATATTGCTGTATTTTATTTCGATATAGTTAATGAACATTCAATTACCGTTCAAAATCAAATCACTGACAACTATGTAGAAAATAATACCGCAATTCAAGACCATATTGCACATTCACCTATTGAAATAACTCTAAGCGGCTTATCCGGAGAAAAAGTATTTATTCCATCTGATGCGGCTGCGACAAACCTGTTAGATACCGCTAAGAGATATACTCAACCCGGTGTTTTTGATAAATTACACTCATTAGAGTTATTACTCCCTCCTGTAAGTAACTTAGAACAGATTGCCAAAAATACCGCCCAGCTAATAACATCTTCCGTACAAAGATACACCGGGATATTCGATGCTGTTATATATGGGAATACAAATAATCCTTTAAATACATTTAACGGACTAACAGGAAAAGCAAAAAATACACGTCTGGAAGAGATATATGCAAAATTATTGGCATTAAGAACCAATAATACGGAAATGATTGTTGATACACCTTATAAACGTTTTGACAGAATGTATATACAATCAATCAGTTTACGTCAAGGGGAAGAAAACTATGTAACAGATATTTCTATTACATTTAAGCAGCTAAATTTTGCGTCAACTAAAACAACTGCAGCAGACCAAGAAGTTATGGCAAAATATAACGCCTTGGCAAGAGCAAAAGAAGAAAACCACGGACTTACTCAAGGGAAAAGAAAATCAATAGCAGCTCAAGTGTATGATGGTGATAAAATTACTTTTTAAATTCCATAAATAAGATAACTATTTTATAGGCTTAACACATCGTGCAGGGAAATCATAAACTGTACTTGTATTATACTCCCCACTTATATTCCAATCCGCAGATTTAGGAATAGAAACCGCAAATTATAAATATTATTTTTATTATATGTTTTATCACTTGAAACTACCCAAGAATTACTAAAAGCATAAATTCGATGCCAATTTATTTCAGTAGCAGATAAATATGTTCTATTATCTTCTAATTTAATCTTTTTTGCAAAATAAGCTTCTAATATAATCGGGAATTCTTCCATATAAGGCAAACGTCCTCCCCAAGCCTTACAAGCATTTTGAGCCGAAGCCCAGCCATTATTCCACGTAGAATTATAATATCTCGGATCTTTAGATTGTACAGAGGTGTAATCATATTTTACATCTGTAGTAGCAATACATAAATTTTTAAAAGATATACATTTTAAATTCTCTGGTAATTGAGGCGAATAATCGTCAGATGGAAATATTTGCATTAAAATTGCTATAATAACTATAGGAATTAAGCAACCCATGCCTATACTTCTATTTTTATTATCCAATTCTTCTTTTTTTGCTGTTTCAATAATTTGCTCATCGTGAACTTCTTTAATTTTATCTTTTTGCTCTTGTGTAAAATTTTCAGTAATTATCTTTTGTGCAACCGGAGAATTTTCAGGAATTAAAGAACCTTTTGAACCACAATAAGGACAACTGATTTTATCATCACCTTTAT
>ERZ780177.3486-NODE-3486-length-11785-cov-8.306905_pt1 | contig 11785 bp, 9 predicted proteins | sample MGYA00510973_ERZ780177 | MGnify/ENA primary metagenome ERZ780177 (study PRJEB29588, sample SAMEA2144396) | human gut metagenome | biome: human gut; feature: human-associated habitat; material: faeces | place: Denmark | collected 2008/2010 ...
GAGCGCCACCTTGCCAAGGTGGAGGTAGCGAGTTCGAGCCTCGTAACCCGCTCCATTTTTTTCGGCACCATAGCCAAGCGGTAAGGCAGAGGTCTGCAAAACCTTTATTCCCCGGTTCGATTCCGGGTGGTGCCTCCAAAACCGGCAGCACTTTTAGAAGTGTTGCCGGTTTTACCTTTTTCCATAGAAAACAGCTGCCGGGTGGCAGCTTTTCATTGACACATTAGTTAGCATAAACTAACCACATGGATAAGATGCCGCAGCAATAAAGAGGGAACGGATGAAGTATTTTGAGTATGGGGCAGAGCGCCCAGAGGAGCTTTCAAAAAGAAGTTCAGGCGGCATACCGGCAGGATGCCCAGCAGTAAAAGGGCGGGGGTGTGACGAGGTTTTGGGATAATGTGGCGTTGGTATACGATATTTTTGCGAATGTCTTTAACCGGAAGGCGAATAAAAAACTGTGCGATACAGTGACGGCGCTGATCCGGCCTACCGATGAGGTGCTGGGATGTGCCTGCGGCACCGGGCTACTGACCGGGGTGATCGCCCACAAGCGCAGAAGCCGGCTATCCCCTGTGTGAGGGGAAGATCCCGTGCGCAGTGGCGGTACTGAAAAAGAGAAACTGAGGGAGTGGTGATATGAAGGCGAGATGCATTGGTGGAAAACATCTCACTTACTGAGATTGCCCATAGGAAAATGACAAGCTATGTGGTATAATGACCCCATATAACCACAGTAGGAGGAAAAAGCATGAGATATGGGATCATCGGTGCGCTGGATGAAGAAATAGCACTGGTAAAGGAACAGATGACCGAGGTGAAGGAGCATAAGCTGTATGGGCGCAGCTTTTACACCGGGCGCATCGGAAAAAAGGAGATCGTGCTGGTGTGCTGCGGTGTGGGCAAGGTAAACGCAGCGCTCTTTGCCAATGCGGTCATACGGGAATTCCACGCCGAGGCGGTCATCAATATCGGTATTGCCGGGGCTATTGGCGCGGGCATTGGAGTGATGGATGTGGTGCTGAGCACGGAGGCGGCGTTCCATGATCAGGATGAGGTCATGGTAAAGTATTACCCGTTCCGCAGGTCCTTTCAGGCAGATCCTGCTCTGCTGGAATTGGCGCAAATGGCGTGTGAAGGCGTGACAATACACGGGAAGGTCGTTTCCGGATTGATTGTAAGCGGCGACCGATATGTAACGGATAACGCTATAAAGCAAAGCCTGCGGGAACGCTTTGACCCCTGCTGCACCGAAATGGAGGGTGCTGGCATTGCCCATGCAAGCTTTGTAAACGATACTCCGTTTCTCATCATCCGGACGATGTCTGACAGTGCAGATGAAGGGGCAGATGACAGCTACGATAACTTTATTGATGTGGCGGCGCACCAGTCAGCGGCCATTGTGCTGAAGATGCTGGAGCTGGCCGAATAAGCCCAACAAAACAGAAAAACCAACCCCCGATGCCTTCCGTAGAAAAGCACCGGGGGAACTTTTATATTTTCTCCAGCAGCCGGGCAATGGGGGAACGCTGGACCTTCATGGCGCCGACCGGACAGAATTCCTGACAGCAGAAGCACTTGATGCACTTTTTGCGGTCAATGCGTGGTTTGCCGTTTACCATGGTGATGACCTTGGACGGACAGATGCGCTGACACTCGGCGCAGCCGATGCATTCCTCCTTTTGAACACCGGGCCGAGAGCTCATCGCGGCGTGGAGCAGGCGGCTGAGCGCCTTGCCCCAAATGGCCGCGTTGCCATCCTGATGGAGAAGGTTTTCGGCATTGCGGATGTTTTTGAAATCTGGAACAATATAGGGCTGCCAGGGGTCGCTGACAGTGATTTCTCCGATTTCCTTGGGGGAGAGGGCGCGCTCCTGCGCGGCGGCAATGGTGGGGATACAGGCCGGCGGCAGGCCGATGATACCGGCACAGATCATATCCAGGCGGTAGGGGTTACAGCTGGCCAGCAGACAACCAATGGGCCGGGGCGTACCGGCGGTGGGACCATTGCCCTCCATTCCCACTACGGCATCCACTATGTGCAGCTGGGCAGGACGGGCAAGGTTCAGGTCCACGATCATGCGGGCGAAATCCATGGGGTTGGAGTAGCGGTAGTGGTATTCCGATTTGACACTGCCGGGTACTATGCCGTACATATTCTTGACGGCGCAGGTCATGCCCATCATGCCGTGGGTTTTCAGCTTGCAGCAGTTGATGACAGCGTCGGCGTCATCCAAGTAGGCGGTGTATTTGAAGTCGTGAGCAACAGCTGCTTCCGGAAAATGGGCCTCCCGTACCTCAAAGTTCTGATTAAGCCGCGCGCCGTATCGCTCCGCTTCCACTGCGCCGCACCGCTGGTAGATGCGGCCGAGATAGGCAGCATTGTATACCCCGCCAGGGCTATCGCCAATGACGACCGAAGCGCCGCGAGCGATCAGCATTTCACTAAGGGCACATAGCAGCGCCGGGTGGGTGGTCACGGCATCCTCCGGCGGGCGGCCGGCAACAAGATTGGCCTTGATGACGATCTTCATACCGGAGGTGACCCAGTCCAGACCGCCCAGCGGTGCCAGCAGACGGTCAAGGGCCGCGCGGATATGATCTATTTCATAATCGGTGCAGCGCACCAGCGATACATCACAGCTCATGGTATTTCTCCCAGTGGGTGGTTTATGATGTTTATTATAGCAGGAAATTGCCATCGGGGAAAGAAAAATCTCCCCCGGTAGGCGGGGGAGTGAAAAGGGACTTAATTTGCTTTCTTCTTTTCCGGGATAAGGAAGATGAACACCAGTGTACTGATGAGCAGCAGGAATGGGTAGAACAGATAGGGGATGATCTGGAAGGCGGTAACGCTGTGCCCCAGCTCTGTTACAGCGGTGATGGCAACCAGCATCTGTGCGCCGTAGGGGATGATGCCCTGGAAGACACAGGAGAAGGTATCCAGGATGGAAGCAGTTTTGCGGTTGCTGATGCCGTACTCCGCGGCCATTTCGGCAGCGATGGGATTGGCCATAACGATGGCGACGGTATTATTGGCAGTAGCGATATCCATGGCGCCAACCAAAAGCCCCATACCAAGCTGGCCGCCCTTTTTGCCGCGGAATACCTTCTTGATGCCGCGAAGCAACGCCTCAAAGCCGCCGTATTCCCGGATGAGAGCGCAGATGGCGGAAACCAGGATGGCGACCATGGTGGTCTCGAACATGTCCTCGGCGCCGGTGCCCATGTTTTTCAGCAGGCTTGTTGCGGCGATTTCTCCGGTAGCCAGCATGATGATGGAGCCGGAAAGGATGCCGATGAGCAGTACCACAAAGACATTAATGCCGATGATGCCGCCAGCCAGGACCAGAATGTAGGGAATGATCTGGATGAGATTATACTCTTTGATGATAGGGAATTGCTCGATGGGAGTATTGAGCGAAATGATAAGGATGACCGCCAAAGAGAGCAGGGCGGCAGGCAGTGCGATCTTGAAGTTTTCGCGGAATTTATCTTTCATCTGGCAGCCCTGGCCATTGCAGGCGGCAATGGTGGTATCGCTGATGAAGGAGAGGTTGTCCCCGAACATAGCACCGCCGATGACCGATGCCACGCAGAAGGGCAGGGAAAAGCCGGTGGCGACTGCCAATGGCGCAGCGATAGGAGTGATAAGGGTAATGGTACCCACCGAGGTGCCCATGGCCAGCGAGACAAAGCAGCTGACGACAAAGAGAATGACAACAGAATACTGCGAGGGAACATGAGAAAGCAGCAGGTAGGCAACGCTTTCGGCACTGCTGCGGCCAACTACGCCCACAAAGATGCCCGCCGCCATGAAAATGAGGATCATGGTAACAATGTTTTTATCCCCGATGCCGTGGCCCATCAGCTCCAGCTTGGCGTCAAAGGAGAGCTCGCGGTTCTGCAGGCAGGCCACCAGCAGGGCGATGAGAAACGCCACGACGATGGGAATATTGTAAAAGCCCATGTTGATCTTAAGGCCGTACTTAAATAACAGGCCTAGACCTAAATAAATGACCAGAAACACCCCAATGGGCAGCAGGGCAATGGGATTGCTTTTTTTCATGTGGGTTCCTCCTCCAAAGCACAGTGAATGGAAAAACACTCTCGCCCCTTATGCATAAGGACGAGAGTGTGGGTTTCCTTGTCACATTTTCGTATTTACGCTTTAATCCAATAAAGAATAACCGAAAAATACACTTTTGTCAAGAAAATGAGGGAATCAGCGGCGCTTGGCCCATGCGGTGGGAGTAATGGCGACCAGCAGGGGATAGATCTCCAGACGGCCCAGCAGCATGGCACCGGAAAGAACCAGCTTGGAGAAAGGGGAGAAGGCGGAATAATTGCCGCTGGGGGAGATGATGCCAAAGCCAGGGCCGACATTATTAAAGCAGGTGATGGCAGCCGAGAGATTGGTGGTCAGGCCGAAGGGTTCCCAGCAGATGAGCAGGAAAATGACCGCAATACAGACAATATATAGGGTAAAGTAGGTATTGCAGCTGTTGATAACCGCTTCATCCACCTTTTTATTCTCAAAGCGGACGACCCGGGTGGAACGGGGGTGCAGCACATGCTGCATCTCCCGGCGGATGGACTGTGCCAACAGCATGACGCGGCTGATTTTCAAACCGCCGGCCGTGGAACCGGAGCAGCCGCCAAGGAACAGGAGCACAAAGATGATTCCCTGACTGAGAGCTGGCCATGTGGTGTAATCCGCGGTAGCGAAACCGGTAGTGGAAATGATGGCGGCTACCTGGAAAAAGGAGTGACGGACAGCATCGCCCGCGCCGTACATAGGGGCGATATTGAAGGCGATGATACTGGAAGCCACCACAATGATGGAAAGGAAACAAATAAGCTCATGGCTGCGCAGCGCGGTGCGCCACTGTCCCATGATAATAAGGAAAAACAGATTGAAATTGATGGCAAAGAGCACCATGAAGAAGGCGACAATCCATTGACAGACGGGGGCGTAGCCAGCCATGCTGTTGTTTAGCATGCCAAAGCCGCCGGTGCCGGCGGTGCTCATGGCGTGGATGATAGCATCATAGATAGGCATGCCCGCCAGCAGGAACGCCGCAAATTCCAACAGGGTAAGTACGATATAGATGAGATACAGGATCTTGACACCGTCCCGGGCCTTGGGGACGATCTTATCCATGGTGGGGCCGGGCATTTCCGCCCGCAGGATGTGCATGGTGCGGTCGGGGGCCTTGGCCGAGATGATGGTGACGAACACCAGGATACCCATGCCGCCGATCCAGTGGGTGAAGCAGCGCCAGAACTGCATAGAGTAGCTAAGAGCCTCGACATCCTGCAGCAGGGTGGCACCGGTGGTGGTAAAGCCACTCACCGTTTCGAACAGCGCATCGATATAATGGGGAATGGCGCCGCTGATGGTAAAAGGCAGCGCCCCCACCAGGGAAAGCGCCAGCCAGGCCATGGCCACTATAACAAAGCCTTCCTTGGAGAAGATATCCTGGCGCTGAGGGGGTGCGACCCGCCGCAGCAGGAAGCCCACGCCCGTGGCAATGAGTATGGCCGCCAAAAAGGCCAGCGCCTGCTTGTGCTCTTTGAAGCCCATGGCAATGAGCAGGGGAATAAGCATCATGGCAGCTTCGATATACAGCACCGTTCCGGTGGTGGAAAGTACGATTCTGTGATTCATTTTCCGCTTCCTTTTTAAGATGGTTTTGGAAATCGCTATCTATTATAGCACAGTAGCGCCAAACAATCAATGCAAAGGCAAAGAAGCCACAAAGGATTTGTCGCTGGAGACGGAATGTGGTATGATAACAAGGAAGGAGAGTGGATCTCATGAATCAGAAGGCGGAACGGATCATAGAAGCCTATCAAAAAGTAAAACCGGCTGGCTGTGGTGTCATTGCCATGGATGGCCGAGCGGCGGCAGGAAAAACTACCTTGGCAGAGGAACTGGCTGTGACTCTGGGCGGCGCCGTGGTACACATGGATGATTTCTTCCTGCCAGGAGAGCTGAGAACGCCGGAACGGCTGGCAGCTCCGGGCGGAAATGTCCACGCCGAGCGCTTTGTGGAGGAGGTGCTGCCCTATCTGCGGCGGGGAGAGGCTTTCCGCTACCGGCGGTTTGACTGCCACAGAATGGACTATAACGGCTGGGTGGAAATTCCGACGGTTCCGGTCATCATCGTGGAGGGGGCATACAGCCAGTACCCGCAGTTTGGACACTATGCTGATCTGACGGCCTTTTGCGATATCACTCCGGAAGAACAAAAGCGGCGCATTACCGCCCGCAATGGGGAAGAGCACTGGATGGTATTTCGGGAGCAATGGATTCCGCTGGAGGAAAAGTACCTGGCAGAGTACCATATCAAAGAAAATGCCATGCTGACCGTATGAACATTGTGTGAATACCGGGCAATATCCGGAAGAACTGGTTGCAATTCCCGGGGGCTTTGTATATAATTTAATCACATTTGCGGGCAATGCCCGAAAATAAAGGAGGTAAACTGATGTCCGAATACATTCTGAGCTGCTGCTCCACCGCGGATCTTTCTAAGGAGTACTTTGAAAGCCGTAATATTCACTATATCTGTTTCCACTATATGCTGGGGGATAAGAGCTACCCTGATGACCTGGGCCAGAGCGTGCCATTTGATGAGTTCTACGCCCGTATGGCAGCCGGTGAAATGACCAAGACTTCTCAGGTGAATGTGGATGAATTTGCGGCCTACTTTGAGGGTTTCCTCAAGGAGGGCAAGGATATCCTGCATGTCAGCCTGTCTTCCGGCCTTTCCGGTTCGGTCAATTCCGCCCGCATCGCGGCCGAGGAGCTGGCTGAAAAATACCCCGAGAACAAGGTGCTGGTGGTGGATTCCTTGGGGGCCTCCTCCGGCTATGGTCTGCTGATGGATAAGCTGGCGGACCTGCGCGATGAGGGTAAAACTATCGAGGAAGTCCGTGACTTCGCCGAGGAAAACCGCTTGAAGCTACACCACTGGTTTTTTTCTACCGATCTGACCTTCTATGTCCGCGGCGGTCGCATTTCCAAGGCGGCCGGTTGGTTCGGCACCGCGCTGAAGATCTGCCCGCTGCTGAATATGGACGATGAGGGCCACCTCATTCCCCGCCAGAAGATCCGCGGTAAAAAGGCTGTCATCCAGCAGATCGTAAAGGAGATGGAGAACCACGCCCAGGGCGGCCATGATTACAATGGCAAGTGCTTTATCTCCATGTCCGCCTGCTACGATGATGCCCGCGCAGTTGCTGATCTGGTTGAGGAAAAGTTCCCACACCTCAATGGTAAGGTCATGATCAATAATATCGGTACCACCATTGGCAGTCACACCGGTCCCGGCACTGTGGCACTGTTCTTCTGGGGCGATGAGCGTACCCACTGATCTTATTATTAATGTAATGTCCGAAAGGAGCGCCTTTTATGGCTAAATCCGGCTTTTCCGGCAAAAACATTCTCATCAATCTGATCGTCACCATTGTGGCGGGTTTCATTTACTTTTATGTGGAGCTGCCGCCCATCAATCTGCACTCTGCAGCATTTTATAGCTTTTTCCTGTTCCTCTCGGTAGTATACTGCATCACGGCGGTTATCACTTCCGGCATCTATCGCCAGGCGGAAAACGGCAAGACCTTCTGGAAACTGCTGAAGGGCAGCTGCATCGTGCCGCTTATTGTTATCGGCGCGGTATTTGTCATCTATGTGGTTGGCGGGCTGCTTTCCAGCGTTGTCATCCGCAGCGGCGCCTATGCCAAGCTGATAACTGTGGAGACCGGTGACTTTACCCAGGATATCGAGGAGATCTCCTTTGATCAGATCCCCATGCTGGACCGGGATTCGGCCGAAAAGCTGGGTGACCGCAAACTGGGCGAGCTGGCCGATATGGTAAGCCAGTTTGAGGTAGCGGATAACTATACCCAGATCAATTACAAGGGTCGTCCCGTTCGGGTCACCCCGCTGCGCTACGGCGATATCTTCAAGTGGCTCAATAACCGCAGCGCCGGCCTGCCTGCCTATCTCATCATTGATATGGTGACGCAGGAGGTAGATGTGGTTCGTCTGCCGGAAGGGATGCACTATACTACGGCTGAGCACTTCAGCCGCAATCTGTACCGCCATCTGCGGTTCCAGTATCCCACCTATATCTTTAATGAACCGACCTTTGAGATCGACGAAGAAGGCACGCCTTACTGGGTTTGCCCCCGCATTGTCAAGCGCATTGGCCTCTTTGGCGGTACCGATATCCAGGGTGCGGTGCTGGTGAATGCCATCACCGGTGAAAGCCAGTACTATACCGATATCCCCACCTGGGTGGACGGCGTCTACTCGGCGGAGATCATTATGGATCAGTACGATTACTATGGCACCTACCAGGGCGGCTTCATCAATTCGCTGTTTGGCCAAAAGAATGTGACCGTGACCACCGAGGGCTATAACTATATTGCCGCCAATGACGATGTATATGTCTACACCGGCGTGACCTCGGCCGGCAGCGATGAATCCAATATCGGCTTTATTCTAACTAACCAGCGCACCAAGCAGACTACCTTCTATTCCATTGCGGGCGCCGAAGAATTCAGCGCCATGAACAGCGCCGAGGGTGTGGTGCAGCACCTCAATTACAGCGCTACCTTCCCGCTGCTGCTCAATATCAGCAATCAGCCCACCTACTTTATGGCGCTGAAGGACTATGCCGGCCTGGTGAAGATGTATGCCATGGTTAATGTTCAGCAGTACCAGATCGTTGCTACCGGAGCCTCGGTGGAGGAATGCCAGAGCAACTATTATAAGCTGCTGCGGCAGAACAAGCTGGATACCGGGGAAGCCCCCATTCTGCCGGCGGATGAGGATACCGTGACTGGCATCGTAACGGCGCTGCGCTCCGCGGTCATTGATGGTACCACCATGTACTATGTGACGCTGGACGCGGACAATACCGTCTACTGCATTTCCGCCGGTGAGGTGGAAAAGGTCATCCTGCTGAATGTGGGTGATCGGATCACCATCACCTATGAGCCGGATTCTATGCGGGATGATCTCATCTGCACGGCCAATGCTTTTGAATGGACGGTTGCTGAGGAGCCGACCGAGCCAGCGGAGGAGTCTGAGTTGCCCGAGGGCCCCGCTGAAGCGGCGTAACTTTGGATCCCGAACTTACCGTAAAGTCCCTGCCCATAGCGGCGGGGACTTTTAGCGGTTCGCGGTTTTTATTAAGATTGTTTGAATAATGCGGCGGGGGCATTGACAACGCGATAACGAAGTTGTAAAATATATTTGACATTAAACATTCGATCGGAGGGAGCAAAATGCTCAGAATCGAACACCTGACCAAAATCTACGGCGGCAAAAAGGCCGTGGATGATCTTTCGTTACATATCCGTGCGGGAGAGATCTATGGCTTTATCGGCCACAATGGCGCCGGTAAAACCACGACCATCAAATCCTGCTGCGGTATCCTGCAGTTTGAAGAAGGGGAGATCTATGTGGATGGCGTGTCCATCCGGGAAGATCCCATCGGCTGCAAACGCAAAATCGCCTATCTGCCGGATAACCCCGACCTGTACGAATTTCTCAGCGGGGTGCAGTATCTCAATTTTATTGCCGATGTTTATGGCGTTCCCAAGGAGGAACGGGAACAGCGCATCAAGGAATATGCCGATCTCTTTGGCCTTACCGAAGACCTTGCTCAGCCCATCAGCGCCTATTCCCATGGTATGAAGCAGAAGCTGGCCATCATTTCCGCTCTCATCCACAGCCCCAAGCTGCTCATCATGGATGAACCGTTTGTTGGCCTGGATCCCAAGGCGGCCCATGAGCTTAAGCAGATCATGCGACGGCTGTGTGATAACGGCTCGGCTATTTTCTTCTCCACCCATGTGCTGGAGGTAGCTGAAAAGCTTTGCGATAAGGTCGCCATCATCAAGGGCGGCCGCCTGGTGGTTTCCGGCACCATGGAAGAGGTCAAGGGACAGGATTCCCTGGAGGATGTGTTCCTGGAACTGGAGGACGACAATGCTTAAAACGCTGCTGAAAGTCCAGTTTGCTGCGCTCAAGGCTTCGCTGCTCCGCAGCCGCCGCAAGCAAGCCAAAGGCGGCACGGGCCGTACCATCGGGTTTGCGGTGCTGTTCATTTATGTCATCATCTGCTTTTTTATCATGTTCGGCAGCATGTTTTCTTCTATCTGTATGCCGCTGCACGAACTTAGCCTGGGATGGTTGTATTTTGCCATCGCCGGTTTGATGGCCTTTATGCTCACCTTTATCGGCAATGTATTTGCCACCCAAACGCAGCTTTTCGATGCCAAGGATAACGAGCTGCTGCTCTCCATGCCCATTGCGCCTAAGTTCATCCTGGGCAGCCGTATGCTGCTGTTGCTGGCGCTGGATCTGGGCTATGTGCTGCTGGTAATGGGACCGGCCGGTGTGGTATATTGCATGAATTATCCCGTTACCGTGCTAAGTGTGGCGTATTTTATTATCAGCACGCTGCTGCTGCCGCTGATGGTACAGGCGTTCTCCTGCCTTGTCGCATGGGTCATCTCTCTTATCAGCAGCAAAATGCGCAATAAGAATATCATCACCATGGTGGTGTCACTGCTCTTTTTGGCAGCGTATTTCTATCTTTATAGCAAGATGGGCGATATCATCTCCGGCCTCATCGCCAATGGCACTGCCATCGCGGTGGCGTTCAAAAAGTACGCTTTCCCCGCGTATTACTTCGGCGTTGGCATCGCGGAGCATAACCTGACCTATCTGCTGCTGTATACCGTTTGCACCCTGGTAGTGTTCGAACTGGTATATGCCATCCTTTCCCGCAGCTTCCGGCAGATCACCACAGCAAAGAAAGGCACCGCACGCATTAAATACAAGGAAAGGTCGATGCATGTCAGCAGCCCGGCCGCCGCGCTGCTGCGCAAGGACTTCCGGCACTTCATTGGCAATCCTATGTATGTGCTCAATGCATGGATGGGGGAGATCCTGCTTGTTGTTGCCTGTGTCGCCATGCTCATAAAAAAGGATATTCTTACCGAGTTTCTGCCGATACTGAATGGGGAAGGGGAGATCATGGGGCTGATTCTCTGTGTGATCCTTTGCGGCCTCAGCTGCACCAATCTTATCACGGCCCCAGCCATCTCGCTGGAGGGAAAGAACCTTTGGATCGCACAGTCCATCCCGGTCCCTGCGGCCACGGTGCTGCGCGCCAAGGTCAAGCTGCAGATGCTGCTCTGTATTCCTATTACGGCGCTTAGTGCCCTGCTGATGGGAATTGTGCTAAAGCTGGAGCTGCTCACATTGGTGCTGGCTGTGCTGGTGCCTGCGGCCTTCAATCTGTTCACGGCCCTGCTGGGCGTGGTGGTCAACCTGCATTTTCCCAAGTTCGATTACATCAATGAAACAGTCGTTATCAAGCAGAGCATGAGCACCATGATCTGCATGTTCGGCTCCATGGCCGTGGTGTTGGTATTGGCACTGTTGTATGCGCTGCTGCTTTCTGCCGTCTCCCCATCGGCATATCTTATCGTGTGCCTCGTGCTTCTCTCTGTCGCCGATATTTGTATGTGGAATTATCTCGCCCACGGCGGCAGCGCCCGTTTTGCAGCCTTGCAGGCAGATTAAAGCAAGAAATTGTACTTTGTGCTCTCCTTTCCGGGGGAGCACAAATTTTTTGCACCTTTTTCTCGAAAAATGCAAAAAAGGAGTTGACTTTATGCGGGGAAAATGGTAATATAACAAAGCTGTCACCTACGGGGAGGCAGCGGAGATGCACCTTGAAAATTGAACAGCATT
>ERZ780177.3500-NODE-3500-length-11743-cov-3.428816_pt1 | contig 11743 bp, 12 predicted proteins | sample MGYA00510973_ERZ780177 | MGnify/ENA primary metagenome ERZ780177 (study PRJEB29588, sample SAMEA2144396) | human gut metagenome | biome: human gut; feature: human-associated habitat; material: faeces | place: Denmark | collected 2008/2010 ...
GCAGTTTGGTAACTAACTGACTTATGACTTTTCCGACATGCTACACTCCCTGCTCAGTTAAGCTTTCCCGAAACAGATAAGTCGGCTGATGATAGGTTATTTTTTTCAAAGAACACTTTCCTAATCTCTTGCCAAAGAGATGTTTACGATGCAACCTTTACGGGCGCACAGAGGTACTTAATGTAATCCGCCATGTTCGCTGATGCAATCGCTTTCCACGCTTCCTCAATTAATATTAATTTCCTGATACCCTTTAGTTTACGCATCTTATTGATGAACACTTCCATGATGATAATCGTAGTAATCGGGAACAGGATTTTATGGTCTTTGATATTATCCAACTCAAAGACAATGAAGCGTTTATGTAACAAATTAAGTTCCTTGTCGGAGTTCAGCAGGTAGTCGTATTCGCCCCCTTTGTAGTAAGGTTCTAATACATTCAGGAAGTTATCTATATCGAAATCCTTTTCCCGGACGTTCTTTTCTTGCAGGTGTTCCCGGTAATCGGTTTTCACATACTCGTAGAACGTATTGAAGCAGGGAGTAACCGAACTGTCTTTGGTAATCAGTTCGATATAGGAACTTACAGCGTTCGACAAAGCCACTTCTTCCGCCCGTGTGGGTGCTTCATCATCCCTTTTCCATAAGGTCAGGATAAGCGTTTTGATACTCTCTTTCTTTTCAATATCAAATACCCCATCTTCCACATAGAAAGGATTGAACGCTATCGGGTTTTCAGTGGTATAGGTAAAGTAAATCCCATCTTCCCCGTGCGTTTTCCGATTTATCATTTCACACAGCCCCAAGTAACTGTTTCCGGTATCGACCAGTAATACGTGCGCATTTTGTTCGTAATATTGGCGCACCATGTGGTTGGTAAAGAATGACTTGCCGCTACCACTCGGCCCAAGTATGAACTTGTTGCGATTGGTAATAATACCCCGCTTCATGGGTAAGTCTGAAATATCAATGTGCAACGGCTTTCCCGTGACCCTATCCACCATCTTGATACCAAAGGGAGAAAGCGAACTTTTGTAGTTCGTTTCTTCGGTGAACAGGCAAAGAGCCTGTTCGATGAATGTGTAGAAACTTTCTTCCGCCGGGAAGTCCGCCTGATTGCCGGGTATTCCCGCCCAAAACAGGGTCGGCGTGTCGGTGGTGTTATGGCGTGGCTTGCATTCCATAAGTGCGAGCTGTGACCCCACATCATTTTTAATGTGTTTGAGTTCGTCCCGGTCATCACTCCACGCCATGATATTGCAATGGCATCGCACGGAGATAAGCCCCTGTGAATGGGCTTCGTTCAAATATTCCTCTATCCACGACTTGTTTATCTGATTGGCACGGCTGTATTTGGAAAGGGAGTGCATATTGCGAGCCATCTTTTCAAACTGTTTCAGGTTCTCCGTGTGGTCGTCTATGAAGATATACTGGTTATAGATATGATTGCAGGAGAGCAGCACGCCCACCGGAGAAGCAAAAGACAATCTGCAATCGCTCCGGTCGGTGGATAGCTTTTCATAGCGGGTATCTGTTCCCACCTTGCCCGGCATATCTTCCGCATCCGAAAGGGTATGCAGACAAAGGATATTGTCGCCAATCTTCATTTCGTCAGCACCCAGTGAAATATCTTTGAGCGTGGTGGTGTCCGTTTGCGAAAGTGAAAAGTATTTCTCCACGATACCCGCCGTTTCCCTTGTCCCGGTTATCTCGTCCGAAGTCAGGCGGGTAAGGGTGACAAACCCGCTATCATTCATAATGCTTTCAAACTGCCCTACCGCTTCAATGAATTTCGTAGCCGTTTCCCGGTTTACTTCTTTGGGGACAAGGAAGCCCCGGCAAAGGGTGGAGAAATTGCTTTGCATCCGGCTACGTTCCTTTGTTGTTTTCGTCAGGAACAAATAGCAGGTATGGTTTAAGAACGGTCTTTCATTGAAATGGCGTTCAAAGGAACGGGAAAGGAAACTCAAATCATCCTTTTGGATGTCAGGCGCATAGTTTTCTTTGATGAACCAGTCCTGTTTGTGTACGATGCTGTAATCGGGCAGCACCTTTACCGCCTTGTTCCAAGCGGAATGTATCGCTTCGTACTCGGTTGCCGTGACGGTGAACAGTTCGGGCAGTTCCACCCGGAATGCCACCGTTATGTCGGCATCTTTGGAAACGATGCACCCGTTTTCCACGGTGAACAGTGGAAACTTGTTTTCCAGCGTGGTAGCTTTTAATATATTTCTCATTTCGATGCTTGTTTCTGATTTTTAGTGAATAATCGGGATATGGCTTTGCGGTTGATGATATGGAAAGGGTGGTTTTTGCGTGCGGACAATTTCATTAACCCGTGTGTCCCGTACTTTTCGTTTAACCGGAATGTCTGCCATACAAGCAGCGTTGCCGAAGTAACGCCGAAGATGATGCACACCCACTGGTTGATACCTACCATGTACATGATGATGAAAAGCACGAACAGGGCTAACAGCCCGCCCGCAAAAATGAAAAGATACTGGCTTTTCAACCCTTTAAACTCAACTGGCTTGCCTATCCCCCTGTTAATCGGATAGTCTGCCATAATCCGTTCTTTTAGAGGAAGAATGAACGTAAGATGGTGGCAGCCACAATCAGGAAGATACATGCACCGAACCATGAAGCCGCCGTTTTACTGGTATCAGGGTCGCCACTGCTGAACTTTCCATATACTTTCACGCCGCCAATTAAGCCGACCACCGCACCGATAGCGTAAATTAACTTTGTCGCCGGGTCGAAATAACTGGTTACCATGTTGGTAGCTTCGGTAATACCCGCCATGCCGTTACCCTGTGCAAAGGCGGAGGATGCAGCCAAAAGAACGGCTGCCGAAAAGAGAACTTTCTTTTTCATTATAAATACATTGATTTTAAAATTGCCGGACGGGTGGATAGTCCGCCCGGCGGAGTGATTAATAATTGAATTTTTGTGGTTGTGGGGAGTGTTCCCCATGTTCTAAAAGGTCTGTTTAACCGTAATCTCTTTGTTTCATCATCTTACTTATTTAAAGTTTACCATTAAAGGAAATCGTTCATGTCAAAGGCTGCCATTTCATTACTTCCGGCAGCCGGGACGGTGGCGGGTACGGGTATCTCATGCTTCTGTAAAAGTTCCGTTACCCGTGACCTGCCTCCGTTAATCTGTTCCACCAGCGAATGAAACAGGTTTGTTTCCGTCCGGCAGATGGTTTGCACCGCTTGCCGTTCTTCCGTGTCGGACGCTTGTTTTACCTGAATGACCTGTACCATTTGCCCCAGTTCCCCCAGCGTGATACCCTGTGCCATTTCAGGCTCACCATTTCCCATGTAACAGGCGATTTCTTCCGCTTCGATTTCTTCCGGCGAAACGTCCGTTTCTTGCACACCTTCCGTTTCAAATTCCATTTCAAATTCGGTTTCAATCGCTTGCGCAGCAGGCGTTTCTATCACCGTTTCATCGCTTTGCGGGACAAATATAGAAGCATTATCAACCCCTTTTGAAAGGTGTCCTGATATGTCCCCGTTTGTCCTCATTTGTCCTATCCGGTAACGGCTTGCACCTACAAGAGAATCACCGTTTCCGGTTTTTACAGTCGTTTTGCTTTCCGGTTGTTCCGGCTGCTTTTTCCCACCCGTGAACCATGTTCCCAAGCTATCCCGGTATCGCCATAAGAGGATGGCGTAATACAGGAGTGTTCCGATAATAAACCATTTCAACATATCAGAACAGCTTTTCAAATTTGCTTTCGTACAGTTCGTTTATCTCGTCCTGAAACTGGTCGAAATGCCGGAGCAGGATATTTTCTACATAGCTGCTCACGGTCGCCTTGCGCCCGCCGATAACGGTTACTATCTTCATCAGCTTTTCGTGGGTGGTACGGCTGACGTACAACGGCTGGCGGTCGGTCAAGTCCACCCGCATGAAATAGGTTTCCCGGTAATCGCACGGAGCGTTCTTTTTCCGGCGGGCAGGTTCTTTCACTGCCTTTTCATCCTTTGGCTCTGCCTTGATTTCCGGTTTATTTGCTGTTTCTACTGAACCCGCTTTATCGTCCGGCTTATCCGGCGTTTCTATTTCCGTTTTCACCGTCACAGTTGGTGTTTCCTGTTTTTTCACGGGCAAGCCCTGTGAAATAATCTCTTTCATAAAATCCTCGTCAATTTGCGGTTTCTCGCCGCTTTGCTTTGCCATATCGTTACAGTTTTATAAGGTATGCGATTTCGGTTATCAGTTCTTCCATGTTACTACCCTTTACCAGCCGTTTGTCCGCCGGGAACAGCGTAGAACGGAACACGGTTTTACGCTGTGCGTCCAGTTCTTTCTTGAACCGTTTGGTGTCCGGGATAAATACTTTCATAAGGGGCAGTTCCAGTTCTCCGATGGTCTGCTCATACAGGGTGTAGAGGTCTGTTTTTTCCCTGCCATCTACCATGTTCCAAAACAGGTGCAGCCCTTTCAGTCGGCACGCTTCATTCTTTACCAGTAGTTTATGGATAGCCACCGCAAAGGAAAGGCTGCTTTCCAATACCACCCGGTCGGCGGATATGGGGGTAAAAATATAATCCATCCCTGAAAGGGAATGGATAACGCCCTCACTGTTCACCGTTCCGGGCAGGTCGAAAAAGACCACATCATAGTCCATTCCGGCAGACGCAAGATATTCATCCGCCGTTTTTATCGCTTCGTCCGGTGAACTGCATAGCACCGGGTACGCTTTCTTTCCCAACGCTTTGAACTGGTGAAAGGCAAGCTGTTTGTAATACTCATCACCGTTTACCTGTTCGGCATCCCGTTTGCGCATGGCACTGATACTGTGTTGCGGGTAGTCGCAATCGACCACCGCCACATTATACCGTAGGCTAAGCACCCAGCGCCTTGTCATATTACTATGATAGGTTTCCAAATACTCGCCCCCGAACCGGACGTACACCTTCCAGCGTATCCGGCTCTCCACTAATATCTTCAGTCTAAATTGTTCCATGATGTATTTTTTGATGACAACTTCCGCAAATGGCTACAGTTTTTCGTCTTCTTGCAATCATGTGTTTCTCCCAGTTTTCCTTGCCTTTCAAGTCTTTGAGTTTTCGCACATGGTGCATTATTAGTCTTTCCGTAGCTCCACATAATTCACATTTTTCTGCTTTTAGCCTGTCTATCAAGCTTGTGCTACTTGCGTAAATTAGAGTGTTTGCTTTATTATCAATACTCATATTTTTGAATGGACTCCTTCTTTTGAATCCACCGCTGTAGAAGTATGCAGATTTTTCATTGCCGGACTTTACTTTGTACTTTATCGTGAAAATATCATTGTGCTTATATTTTCGGCATACTCTTTTCACTTTAGTTCGGTATTTTGCAGCAAACGTTTTATACATACTGTATTCCATTATATATCCAAAATTGGATAATTGCTTAGAACAGTTTTTTGCTATAGAAAAATAGTTATATAAACCTCGTATTTCCGAGTTGTACCTTTCGAGGATTTCAAGGTCATCGTTGTTCTTGAGTTTACGTCTTGACTTAGGTTTCCATATTTCCTTCCCATTGTGTTTCTTTATCTCTAACACATCATAAGAAATCAGTTTGCTTTTTATAGCATCCTTTGGAATCATTATCTCCACTTTCTTATTCAAAAACCTCGACAAACGTCCTGTTCTGTCTCGTTTGGTATGGTCTGATTTACGGTTGCGTATCTCAAATCCAAGAAACTTCGCAGGGTTTATTGAATGAGTGATGAGAGTTTTCTCATCGGATAGTTCCAAAAGAAGCTTTTCTGCAAGAAATCTTTTTATATCTTCCTTGATAATTTGTGTATCTTCTTTGCTTCCTATCACTCCACATAAAAAATCGTCTGCGTATCTCACGTATTTCAGTCGCCTATAATCTCCGTCCATTTCATCGGTAGATGGGGTTTGTAATAATAATTTTCCGTAACTTTTTACTTGCTCTATCAACTTTTCCCTTTCGATAATAGTCTCTACAACTTTCAATTTTTCCACAACTCCTCTTTTCTTATTCGCATAATGTTTGTACAATGCATTCATTTTCTTTGAGCCACCCATGTTGAATTTCTCCATGTACTCATTCATGTACTTATCCAGCTTGTCAAGATAGATATTCGCCAGTATAGGGCTTATGATTCCACCTTGAGGTGTCCCGCTGTAAGTCTTATGAAACGTCCATTCTTCCACATACCCGGCATTCAGGAATTTTCTGATAAGGCGGATAAAACGTTCATCTTCGATACGTTCTTTGAGAATGTTTATCAAAACATCATGATTGATGTTATCGAAGAATCCTTTAATATCACCTTCTATATACCATTTTATTCCGCTGAAACTTTTGCTGATTTGTTGAATAGCAGTATGGCAACTTCGTTTGGGTCTGAATCCGTGAGAACTATTTTCAAATTGTCCTTCATAGATTGCATCAAGCATCATTCGAATTACCTCCTGCAACAACTTATCATTAAAAGATGGTATGCCGAGTGGACGCATTTTCCCATTCTTTTTAGGTATAAATGTTCGTCTTGACGGGCTGGGTTGATATGATTCATTTTTCAATGTATCTATCAACTTTGTAATACGATTTAGGCTCATATTATCAATGGTTTGATTATCTGAACCTACTGTCATATTGCCCGGTTTTGCATATATACGTTGATATGCAACGTAAAACATTTCCTCATTGAACAGAATACGGTACAAGCGTTTATACTTGTAATTCAAGTCTTTGCTGTGTTCCGTCAGACTGTTTAATACTCTTTCCGAATTTCTCATAATGTCTCTCACATTTTTCGATAATTGTATTAAAAAATATTAGCTGCCCCCCTTCGCCATTGTGAATTAAATTAGTACTTAACTCACGTGTACAGGTCATTAACCTGCTCGGACTACTACGAAGGCTCCGTTACCATACCGGATATTCAGAGGTCTGTACCTCATAGCCTTACAACTGGCTTTCCGGGTTAGGTAATCCCAGTTTGTAACATAATAACATTGGCACGACAGATTGTCGGATACGACTTCCACCCTTTACTATTTACTATAGTTGCGTCGTGATAAGTTCTTGCTCTTCCTACTAAAAGGATGTAAAAGGAGTATCACGATATGGCGAGTATAATTACCTTAACGCCACAGTTACTACAATGACCGCTTGGGTTATCGTTCAATCAATTCGGACTTTATCCTCATATCTGTCATTTCATCTCCATTCAGTCGCAGTTTGGTAATTAACTGACTTATGGTTGTACCGACATGCTACACTCCCTGTCCGGTTTCCCTTTCAGATAAGTCGGTGATGATAGGTCATTTCCAAAGAACACTTGCCTAATCCTTGCCAAAGGGACGATTATTATGCTACCTTGACTGGCGCACCTTTCAGGTAATACAGGTAACTTGCCACCAAGACGGTGAACGTTGTTTTGCCGACCCCGCCCTTTTGGGTGGAGAAAGCCACATACAAGGTTTCTTTCTTCATTGTAATACAGAATTATTGTGATACATCTTTATTTCATTCCATCCAGATGGAGGGATGGTTTGCTTTCGTTCCAAACTGAAAGCACGAAAGAGGGAATGACTTCTTTCTTCCTTGCTTCTTTTCTTTCTATCATTCCACAAAGACAGCTTGTTTTATTTGCAGACAGTTTGCTTTCCCGATTGAAAGGCTGCCCGCTTTCATTCCGTCCCGACATCTTGCTTTCCTGCTTTCTTGAAAGATTGCAATCTTGAAATCTTGTTTTCAAGTTTTCAAAACCGTTTTCTTTCCGCACGCTTTTCAAGCTATATTTCCATCTATCCATATTGCTTTCTTTCTTAAATCCGGGACAAATAAACATAGAAAAATAACCCGTTTCGAGATGTGTCCTCAAATGTCCCCGTTTGTCCTCATTTGTCCTATAACCTGCTATTTCACAGCATTTTTAATACCCGTTACTTTGTAACCGAAAGGTATCGGTCAGGCTAATCAAGCCCCCGCCGCCGGGAGCGTTCCAATATCCGCTAACTCCAATCCGTCCGTAGGCGGATTTTTATTTGCACTGGCAAATAGCAAGGTGTGTTCTAAACAGCTTGAAATTCTTTCAGCAGCTTTGAACGCCTTGCCCGGACGAAGCCGGGACATGGGTCACTCCGAAGTCGTAACCCTTTAAAAAATGTAGCATGAAACAGAAAAATGAAAATGCGCCCCGTCCGGGTGGCGCAGGACGAAAGCCCAAAGCAGACCCGGCAGTGTTCAGGTACTCTATCAGCTTCAATGCGATAGACCACGCCCGCTTTTTGGCATTGTTCGACCAGTCCGGTATGCGCACGAAAGCGCATTTTATCACCGCCCGTATCTTCGGCGAACCGTTCAAAGTGATTAAAATAGACAAGGCGGCAGTCGAATATTATACCCGGCTGACCGCTTTATATTCCCAGTACAGGGGTATCGCCGTGAATTATAATCAGGTGGTAAAGGCTCTCAATACCAATTTTTCAGAGAAAAAAGCACTCGCATTTCTCTATAAACTGGAAAAGGCAACGATGGAACTTGCCGACCTGAACCGCCAAATTATTGAACTGACCCGTGAATTTGAAACAAGATGGTTGCAAAGATAAGTGTAGGCAGTTCCCTGTTCGGTGCGCTTTCCTACAACCAAAACAAGGTGGATGAACAGCAGGGAAAGGTACTTTTAAGCAACCGTATGTTCGAGAGCGAGGACGGGAATTTCAGCATCCGGCGTTGTATGGAATGTTTCGATATGCACCTGCCCGCCGACCTGAAAACGGAAAAACCGATTATCCATATCTCCCTGAACCCGCACCCGGACGATGTACTTTCGGACAGCCAGCTTGCGGATATTGCCAAAAAGTATATGGATAAGTTGGGGTACGGCAACCAGCCGTATATGGTTTACAAGCACGAAGATATTGCAAGGCATCATATACATATCGTTTCTATCCGGGTGGACGATACGGGCAAAAAGATAAACGACAAGTTCGAGCATGTACGCAGCAAGCAAATCACCCGTGAACTGGAACAGAAGTACGGGCTGCATCCGGCAGAGAAGAAACAGGCAGCCGAACGCCCCGAACTTAAAAAGGTGGACTACCGGGCAGGGGACGTAAAGCACCAGTTATCCAATACGGTAAAAGCCCTTGTGGGCAGTTACCGCTTTCAAAGTTTTACGGAGTACAAAGCCCTGCTATCTATATATAATGTACAGGCGGAAGAAGTGAAAGGGGAAGTGAACGGCAAACCCTATAACGGCATTGTCTATTCGGCGACCAATGACAAGGGAGAAAAGCAGGGAAACCCGTTCAAATCTTCCTCCTTGGGTAAGTCGGTAGGTTACGAAGCCATCCAGCGACACATCAAGAAATCCACAAAGGACATTCAGGACAAGAACCTGAAAGAGCGTACCCGCCGGACAGTCGGCGCAGTGATGCAATCCGCCCGTAGCCGGGAACAGCTTATTACGGAATTGAAAGCGAAAGGCATAGATGTTCTTTTTCGGCAGAACGATACAGGCAGGATATACGGCGTAACATTCATCGACCACGAAAACCGTACCGTTCTGAACGGTTCACGGTTGGGAAAGGACTTTTCCGCTAATGTGTTCAACGACCTGTTTTCCGGCTCCCGTACTTTGTCGGGAAACAGCAAACAGGACGTTCGGGAATATTCCCCCGTATCGGTATGTATGATAAATGGGCGATTGAATGGGGCTATCGTTGGATGCCTGAATATGAAACGGCGGAAGCCGAAATACCTCACTTGAATAAGTGGATCATTGAGAAGCTGCGGGAGGACAAACGCTATACGTTCGGAACGGAACTCGACAGAAACGATCCCCGCAACCAGAGTGAAGATTTGGGAGATGATGCCATGCTGGCAAGTTCGTATGGTATCAAAAACCTGAAACGCGTGATGCCTGAAATCATGAACTGGACTTATGAACCGAACGAAGGTTATATGAAAGCTGTCCGTTTGTATCAGAATGTGGTGGGACAATTCGACTTGTACATGGGCCATGTGGCTACCAATGTGGCCGGTATCTACCACAATCCGATTTCTGTGGAACAGACAGACATGAAAGCGGTGGAATATGTTCCGAAGGATATTCAGAAGAAAGCGGTCGACTTCCTGAACAAGGAACTGTTTACCACACCGACCTGGCTGATGGATGATAAACTGTCCGAAAGAACTGGTATCAATACTTTCAATTCGATCTACCGTGTACAGAGCAGTACATTGAAACAACTGCTTAGCAGCCGCACACTCGATAAGATGACGGACAACGAACTGGTCAACGGAGCGAAGGCATACACAGCCAACGATTTGTTCCGTGATTTGAAGAAGAGTATCTGGAGCGATATGCAAGGAGGAAAGAAACCGGATGCTTCCCAACGTAGTTTGCAAAAGACTTATGTCAATGCGTTGATTGGAATGCTTGATAAACCGAAGAACAGTTCCGGTTCGCTCGGAAGTCTGGGTGGTTATTCGCTCGTAGCTTTCGATTTCCCTTCTGAAGCACCGACTATTGCACGCGGACAGTTGACTGATCTTAGAAGAGACCTGACCAATGCGGCAAATGCTTCCAGTGGAATATACAGAAGTCATTATCTGAACTTGAAAGCGTTGATTGATGCTGCATTCGACGTGAAGTAGAAAAATAATTTACGATTAAGTTCATTTACGATTAGACGATTTACGATGTACGATTGGAGTTAGTACATGGTAAGTCGTCTAATTTGTAGATTAGCTGATTGTAAATACGTTCTTTTTGCCCCATATTTACGACAGTATTAGGCGGCTTTGCCCCATCTTTGAAACAAAATCAATGGTGTTTTGCCCCATCTTTGGAAATTCTTTATAACTTTGTTGCTGGAATTAGTTTATCCGACTACGGCAACGGAAGTCCCGGCCACTCCTGAAATAAAGCGTATGCCCAAACTGGTCTGGTTAGATACAGGATTGGTGAATTATGCGGCACAGGTACAGAAAGAGGTTTTGGGAGCAAAAGATATAATGGATGCTTGGCGTGGTATGATAGCGGAGCAGATTGTAGCGCAAGAACTGTTGACACTGACAGATAAAGTCAGTCAGAAACGTTGTTTCTGGGTGCGTAATAAAAGTGGTTCTAATGCAGAAGTCGATTATGTGTGGGTGCAGGATTCTATGGTTTATCCCATTGAAGTCAAATCAGGGCATAACGCCCACTTGCGTTCCTTACATTCTTTTATGAATCACTCTAATCAGACTGTTGCAGTCAGAATATGGTCGCAGCCTTATGCTGTGGATGAGGTAAAGACGGCAGACGGAAAAGAATTCAAATTGATAAATCTACCTTTTTACCTCGTTGGAAAATTAGACAGCATATTACGTCGGTTCTAAACGGCCTTTGATAACGCGTAGTCTAGCAAAATCATAAGTTAAAGATTAGGCACGGATTACACAGATTGCACGGTTAGTGCTATGCTTGTACAAAGCAACCGTGAAATCCGTGTTATCCGTGCCTAAATTATAATAAAGCTAATTTTTTTAGACTTTATCCCAATCCTTTTCAGCATTAAAGCAAGGACAGGCTTTGATCCATTCTTCCGGTTCAATCTCGCCGTTTCCGTTCAGGTCGGGGCTAAGATCCCGGTGTCCACATATCCGGCAATCGGGATACTCTTTCAATAAAGTGAGAATTAATACACGCAGAGAGTGTTTTTGCCAACAGGTGCGTGTGTCCTTCGGTTGTCCCATGCAGTCGAGT
>ERZ780177.3510-NODE-3510-length-11700-cov-2.851610_pt1 | contig 11700 bp, 10 predicted proteins | sample MGYA00510973_ERZ780177 | MGnify/ENA primary metagenome ERZ780177 (study PRJEB29588, sample SAMEA2144396) | human gut metagenome | biome: human gut; feature: human-associated habitat; material: faeces | place: Denmark | collected 2008/2010 ...
TTAGGCATGGGTGAACCGATATTGGTACGGTCATTCTCGTTTATCACACCATCACTAAAACCCAGAAACAGTGAAGAAATATCTCAATCATATACTGGCGTTGATTATTGCGCTGTCGGGATTGTCATCTTGTTCCGACAAAGACGAACCGTCACCTATACCAGAAGAGCCGGAGGTGAACGGATTCTGTCTGATGATGTATATATCGGGCGGCGACATGGAGCATGACCTTATTTTCGCCGAGAGTATCCGTCAGGCAACCGATGCTACCGGTGATGATGTATCGGCAACAGTGTTGTTCAAAGCTTCCGGAAAAGGGGAAGGAGACCAACACAACGGTGTTCGCAGATATACCGCTCAGGACGGCATCATGACAGAGGACCGAACATTCGGTCCCGGTGATGATTTTGCCATCACCGATTCCCGGCAGTTGACAGAGTTTATCCGCTGGTCGGCAGAGAAATATCCCAACCGCCATTACATTCTTGTTATCGGCGGTCATGGAAGCAATTTTACTCCTTATAACGATTTGAAAGAGCAAGAAACTCCACCCTCAACAAGAGCCACTCTGTACGACAGCTACCATAGAATGACGTCCGCCCAGTTGGGGGACGCTATACGCCAGTCTGGACAACACATCGATGCCTTGATTATGAACTCATGCAATCAGGGAAATATCGAGATGCTCGCTGAATGGGAAGGTGCGGCAGATCTCTTGCTCGGCTCCCCCTTCGTCATACCCGACCTCGCCTATGATTACACTTCACTTGTCAACGACCTGAGACAAGGGCGCTCTGTGGAGGAAACCCTTACCCTAACCGCACACCGCGCCATGAATCTGTGGCAGGAGTTTCACAATCAGGAAGTTGTTGGTCTTGCGGTTGAGGTGAGCAGAATCCGTGACCTCACTCCTTTATGGGAAATCCTCCGTCAAACTATAGAGGAGATGGGCAACACCATGTCGGGTGTCAATTTCACAACTGACGCTCCGGCAAAATATGGCCAGACTTATGGAGAAGGTTATTTAAGAGCCTTGCATTCAAAGGTGAGTCATGATTATGACGATTTCTTTCAGACGATGCGACCCTATTACAGTTTGGATCTTGTGGATTTCCTCCACGCCGCCTATGTCGAGAGCGGGAACATGTGTCTCGCGTCCTATATAAACCGTCTCGATGAAGTGCTTTCAGACATTGTGGTGACTCATCGACAAACCAACGGCAAACATGATTTTCTTTATACTGCCTACACCAATACCTCCGATTACCAGGCTGATGTACGAGAGCAATATCGCAAATGCCGTTTTGAACAGCTTACCGGATGGTGCGACTTCTACGAGACACTAATGGCGTATGGACATGATTTGGAAGAGGGCAAGGGCACTGTGCAGACTCCTATTGCCGAACACATTGTTGGCAACTGGGAACTGGTTGAATCATTCAGAAAGGAAGGAGGAAAATGGGAATCAACCGGCACAGATGACGATCGTATTTTAAAATATTCACTGAGACCCGATGGCGAATTTTTCATGGTTTCCTCCACTGATGATGAAACACACCTCTTGCTCAATAAATGGGGCGATGTAAATGACGCTGACCATACCTTAAAAATCTTTGAAGATAGATTTGAAGTTTATCAACTCACAGAAAATGACTTGGTGCTTGTCTCAACATTGGGAGACATGAAGTACAAGATGCATTTTCAGCGTATCAATCAAGAAGAGAAGACCCTCGCGGAACGAATGGTTGGCAAATGGTCGCTGTCAAAACGCTATGCGAAAGCCAATGGAGTATGGACTGAAACAATCGGCGATTATCCATTGGAGTGTTGGAGTGACTTTACCGAAAGCGGGGTTTTCACTACCTATACGCGCTGGCCTGATGAGGAATGGAAAAACGATAATATGTGGTGGTCTGTCAATGAATCAACCGGTGTCGTCACTTACTATGTTCCCGGAGAACGGAAAGAGAGATATTACCGCATATCATTGGAAAACAATGACAACACGATGGGGATGTATTACTCCGAAGACTTCAACCCGGAGTTGGAGGAACAGACTTCGACGGAGTACAAGGATGTGCTGATAAGAGAGAAATAAAGGTAAAATAAAAGGCAAGGAATGAATATGAAAGAGACAATCAGAACAATGTCAACACTGCTGTTGATGACGGTGGCTATGGCAATTTTGCCTGCACCTTCACTGCATGCAGCGACGACGAGATGAATGACAATACCGATGAAACCCTCTTCCTGCGCCCCCTCACCAAGAACCTCTTTTGGTATATGGAAGCAGACGAACAGCTACATGCTGCAAGATGGCAAGTGGATAGAGGATCCCATCCCCGAAATGTACGTGAATGACTTAGTGTTCTGTCCCGGTGGCATCTACTACCACAATGTGAGGCGCGAAGACGGCAAGACGTACATGTTTGAGAGCACCTGGAGTGCCGACGAAACCGCTGACACACTGAAGGTGAACGGTGAAGGGATACGATTGGGAGGCCTGACCGAGAACGAATTCATTGTCTTGGACACCACCGCTACCGACCACGCAACGGGCGAAGTGCTGAAAGGCGAGTTCAAGTGGGTATATACCCGCGTCAACCAACCGATCAAAACCGCTTACACACAGCTGTTGGGCAGATGGCAGCTTCAGAAGAGATTTCAGGAGCAGGACGGCCAATGGGTAGAGGTTACACAAGACATGCCTGACTACTGCGCGCGCGAGTACGACATGAGAGGCAGTTGCGCTCTCTACACCCTTACAGGCGACAAGTTTGAGACTAAGAGATACAGCGGCTGTGTAGGTGAAATTGCCAAGTAGGGCGAACCAGCGGACATATTGAGCCAGTGGGACATTTGTAGCCAAGCGCGTGTGGAGATCCGTCTCTGTTTCGAGGACGAGAACACCGTTCACATCGTCTCTTGGGCCAATAGAAGCTTCTCCACCGCTACGAGATAAAGGATAAGCAGTGGGTGGAGCCCCCCCCTTGGCGCGGAGGATGAGGGCTGGCGCGACTACAACCGATCGGGCACAGCCATCTATTACAGCCGTATCGGTGGCAAGGAATTGCGCATCGACTACGACTATTGGGGAGCCCTTGATTACGTAGGGTGGGAAGGCATCTTCCAAGCGTACCACGTCATAAATGGCGAGGCCACAGGCGACTATGATGCCTTCGAACTCAGCCCCGATGGCACTCTGACCGCCTATTTGCTCGATTTCTTCGATGCCGGTGGCGAAGGCGTGGCAGACGTAGGATTGAAAGAGGTATATAAACAAGTAGAACAATAAATAACAATGAAACAAACAATCAGAACCATGTCGGCACTGCTGACGATGATGGCGGCTATGGCCATCTTTTCCTTTATCTTCACTGCTTGTAGCGATGATGAAGATGCAGACAACGAAGTGACTTACACCTATGGCTTCCCCGAAATGTCGGCCTCACACCCCAACTTCATCGAAGAGATGGGGAAAATAGAGAACGCCTTCAAGTCGGCTCTCGGTGTCACCGGGAAGAACTTTACGAAACGGGGTACGGTGGAAGAGTGTGACAAGCAGGTTTACGAAGCTTGCGAGAAAGCCTGCAATTCGCTCAAAGGCGAAGTGTGGCAGGGCGACTACCTTTTCGAGGTGAGAAACACCCTCACCGGTGAGTTGGTGTGCATAGCCACGTTCAATGCCGACAACGAGAATATTTTCGGTGGCTCTTCGAAGAGTGCGGAAGAGAAGACGGCTAAGAACATTACCGATTTCGTTAAGAAGTTGGATCCCGGCTTTCCTGCTTCGGGTTCGGGACACACGACTTTGACATGCACCGATTTCAAGAATCAGACAGAAGTCTATGCTTTTGTATGTAGGGAGATAATTTCTGTTAGCGATTCTGAGGCAAAAAGTTGGTTTTTTACGATAAAAGCCTTTAATTCAGAGTACGTGCATGTGGTTTATGAAACGGAAAGAGTCAAGGACGGTTTTGCAAGTCTGAATATAGTCTTTAAGAAGGAGAAAAACCAACCTAAATACTACGTTGTATTCAGCAGCCCGAACAACTGATGAATCTGATGAAGACAATTCGGAAGTCCTTTTCCGCCCGCCTGAGCTTGCAGGTGGTCATGATAGCCTCTATGGTGTTCGGGGTGGTGTTCTCCGTGCTCTTCTTCTCCTCCAAACGCATCGTGCGCCAGGAGGCAGAGAGCCATGCGGGGAGCGAACTTTCCGGCACCGTTTACCAGATAGAAGACATCCTGCACCAGGTGGAGGCGGCGGCAAAAAACATGGAATGGCTCGTGCGCGACCGCCTCGGCAATCCCGACTCGCTTTATGCCGTGACCCGTATGATGATGCGGACCAACCCGCACGTTATCGGCAGTTGTGTGGCATTCGAGCCGGGATTCTATGCGGAGAAGGGTGAGCTGTTCGCCCCTTACTCCTACCTGACGGAAGAAGGCGAGGTGAAGGACCGAAACCTGGGCTATGCGGCCTACAACTATCACGCGAAGGAGTGGTATGCCACCCCCAAACGCCTCGACCGCAACTATTGGAGCGAACCCTATTTTGACGAGGGTGGGGGAGACCGTGTGATGTCCACCTACTCGCACGTATTGCGCAACGGCGAAGGCAAGATGTTCGGCATCCTGACGGCGGACATCTCGCTCGACCATCTGAGCGGGCTGGTGAATGGCATCAAACCTTATCCCGGTTCCTACACGCTGATGATAAGCCGTTTAGGCAACTACTTGGTGCATCCCAAGCCGGAACGCATCCTGCACGAGACCATCTATACCGCTACATCCGACATGACGGACCGCAGTGTGACGATCTTGGGCGATGCGATGATACGGGGCGAGGAAGGCATGCACGAGTTGCAGAACGATGATACGCTCTCTTATGTCTTCTACAAGCCTGTGGAGGGCACGGAATGGTCGGTGGCAGTGGTCTGTCCCTACAGGGATGTGTTTGCTCCGCTGGACAGGCTGACTTTGGTGGTGGTGTCGGTGTTCCTGTTGGGACTGCTGGCGTTGCTGTTCTTCTGCGTATGGCGCATCAGACGTACCTCCCACCCGCTGAAGCTCTTTTCCGAGGCTGCGTCCCGCGTGGCGAAAGGCGACCTGGCGGCACCGCTGCCCGAGATTCGCACCAAAGATGAATTGGCTCAGTTCAGGGACTCCTTTGCCTACATGCAGCGTTCGTTGGACGACTACATCCATCGGCTGACGGAGACCACCCGCGCAAAGGAGCGGATAGAGAGCGAGCTGAACATTGCCCGCAAGTTGCAGATGAGCTTGCTCCCCAACATCTTCCCTCCTTTCCCGGAGTGGAAGACGCTTGACCTCTATGCCAGCCTCTCTCCGGCCAAGGAGGTGGGAGGCGACCTGTACGACTTCTTCATCCGCGACGGGAAACTGTTCTTCACCGTGGGCGATGTGTCGGGCAAGGGCATTCCCGCTTCGCTTTTCATGGCGGTGACGCGTAGCCTGTTCCGCATCATGGCAGGCACTTGCGACACCCCCTCGGAGATTGCAGCCAAGCTGAACCACGCGGTGATGGAGCAGAATGACGCCAATATGTTCGTCACGATGTTTATCGGGGCACTGGAACTGGATAGTGGCAGGTTGTCGTATTGCAGTGTTGGACACAATCCACCCTTGTTGGTAGAGCCGGATAAGCAGAGCTCTTTTGTAGACACGGTGCCGAACATTCCGATAGGTGTTTGCGATGGTTTTGAGTTTACAGAGCAGTGTGTGATGTTGCCCAAGGAAAGCACCTTATTAATATATACGGACGGATTGAACGAGGCAGAGAATAGCAACTGTGAACTGTTGGGAAATGAGCGTATGTTGGGAGAGATGTCACACTTGGGTAATCTGTCAGCACGTTCCGTTGTGGAACGGATGATACAATTAGTGACCGGATTCGCCGGAGAGGCGGAGCAGAGTGATGACTTGACGCTACTCTGTGTGCGGTTGACAGTTGATAATTAATAGTTTTATAATTCATAATTGAAACAGTGGAAAGCAAGGAACTTGTAATGACTAACAGTCTGGATGAAGTGTCTCGTCTGCCGCTCTTTCTCGAAGAGATAGCTGAAGAGACGGGCATGGGTATGGCGGAGATGATGTCGCTGAATGTGGCGTTGGAAGAAGCATTAGTCAACGTCATCCATTATGCCTACCCGCAGATGGAGGAAGGAAAGATAGTCCTTACCTCAGCCTGGGACGAGCAAAGCCGGACACACACCTTCTGCCTGAAGGATTGGGGAGGGGCTTTCGACCCCCTCACCGTGCCGGAGGCGGATGTGACCCTCTCGTTGGAAGAGAGGCCGATTGGCGGATTGGGTATTTTCCTGATACGCAACTTGATGGATGAAGTGGCGTACAGGCGGGAAGGAGATTGCAATGTATTGATAATGAGAAAAAAACTCAAAAACTAAGAGAGAATGATAGAGAGTTTCGTATTTTTAGGTCTTAGCTTGAATGCTTGGATTACGATTGTGCTGGTGCTGGTGATGTTTGGCTTGTTGCTCTTCACCAAGCTGCCGGCGGATGTGGTATTTGTTGGAGGGATGGCGGTCCTGTTGGTATGTGGCGTGTTGCCTGCCAAGGAGGTGCTGTCGGGCTTCAGCTCGGAATCGGTGGTAGTGGTCGGTGTACTGTTCGTGGTGGTGGCAGGCCTGGTTTATACAGGCGTGTTGCAGTGGATAGTGCGCCATTTGTTGGGCAACCCTTCGTCCTATCCTAAGGCGATAGTACGGCTGATGCTGCCGGTGGCGATGCTAAGCTCGATGCTGAGCAACACGACAGTGGTGGCTCTGTTCATCAACGTGGTGAAGATGTGGTCGAAGAAGTTGGGTGTTGCCCCTTCGAAGCTGTTGATACCTCTGAGCTATGCTTCAGGAATGGGAGGGGTATGTACCTTAATCGGAACACCGCCCAACCTGATTATCTCGGGATTCTATGCACGTGAGGCCGGTGTGGAGTTGGGTGTGTTCACCACCACGCTGCCGGGTCTCTTCTGCCTAGCGGTGGGAATCCTCTCCATGATAGCCCTGCGCAAGCTGTTGCCCGAACGGAAATCACCGGAAAGTTCGTTTGAGTCCATTTCCGATTATACAGTGGAGTTGATGGTGCCTACCACGAACCCGCTGGTGGGGCAGAGTGTCGGCGAGTGTGGCTTGATGGATGTGCGGGGAGGCCGCTTGGTCGAAATCGTACGTTTCGACAAAGAGATTATCTCTCCCGTTCCCGCCGATGAGTTCATACTTGGTGGCGACCGTCTGGTCTATTCCGGCCAGATTGATGCCATCTTGGACCTGCGCGAGACGCACCAATTGGTGAATGCCACTCATCACGTCTATAGTGTGACCGAGATGGAAGGCCAACGGAAGTTGCAGACCGGCTACTTGGCATTTGACAGCGACTTGATAGGCAAGCGCATGACGGATACGCGCTTCGAAGAAGAGCACGATGTGGTGCTGGTGGCCATTGCCCGTCAAGGCAAGCGTTTGGAAGTGAGTCCCCGGGAGGCTGTCTTGCAGGCCGGAGATACCTTGCTGTTGGAAGGAAAGAAGTTGCGCGAGGAAGATTTCAACGGAGATGTCCGTTTCTTCGATTCGGAGAATATCCAGCAGGTCAATCATAAGACGCTCGTATCGTCAGGGATTATGCTGGCCATGATGCTCCTGTCGGCGTTCCATGTGATGCCGCTGCTGAATGCCTGTTTCCTGGCAGCGTTTGCCATGATACTGACACGCTGTTGCAGCATAGAGCAGGCACGTAAAAGCATCAACTGGAATGTGCTGATGATATTTGCCGGATCGGTCTGCCTCGGTGCTGCCATCGAAAAAACAGGTATAGCCACGGCATTGGCTCAAGGGTTGCTCCACGTCAGTGCCAATCCGGTTATCCTGCTTATAGGCATTTGCTTTTTGGGTACGTTCATCACGGAATTTATCAGCAACACGGCCTGTGCCGCCATGTTTTACCCGATAGCCTACCAGTCGGCTGTGATGCTTGGAGCCAATCCCGTCACCTTCTGCGTGGCTCTGATGATTGCCGTGTCGTCGAGTTTCGCCACACCTATTGGTTCGCCTACCCATATGCTGGTATATGCCGCTGGTGGATACCGTTTTACCGACTTCATGAGGATAGGGATTCCAATGAATCTCATTATCCTGGCGGCAAATATTTTTATCGTCACGCTGCTTTTCCCCTTGTAGTCCGGCTATCAAATAACAATCAAACCGTAATCGAGCAATGAGACATTTCTACTACATATTTTTTATCGTGTCTGTTTTTGCAGTGATGGCCGATCCTGGCTGCGCCCAGACAAGGCGTATAGTGTTTTCACCGCAGTGGACACCGCAGAGCCAGTTTGCGGGATATTATGTGGCACAGGCGAAAGGTTTCTACAAGGAAGTGGGATTGGACATCGTGATCGACCATCCCTCGGCCTCCAATCCCGCCCTGAATCGATTACGGGAAGGAAGCAGTCATGTGATTACTTTGCAACTGGTTCAGGCCATCAAATACATCGACCAAGGGATTTCTCTCGTGAACATCCTTCAAACCTCGCAGCAAAGTTCCCTGATGATTGTGCCCCGGCGAAAAGACATACGCACGCTGCAAGATTTGAATGGTAAAAAGGTGGGTATTTGGAAAGCCGGATTCGGTGAACCTGCACAAATCCTTGCCAACAGGCAGAAACTCGATATCCGCTGGATTCCTTTCGTCAGCAATGTCAACCTTTTCATTTCAGGAGCAATAGACGCGACGCTTGCCACGAGCTACAATGAGTATTTGCAGATATTGGCTTGCGGTATACAACCTGAACATGTTTTTTATCTGGCAGACTTGGGTTATGATATTCCGGAAGACGGGCTGTATGTCACAGCCGACTATTACGACACTCACAGGTGTGAACTGCAAGCCTTTGCCGAAGCTTCGAGGCGAGGTTGGGAATGGGCGGCAGCCCACCCGGAGGAAGCCCTCACCATTGTGATGGAGGAGGTGCGCAGGCATCATGTGGGGACGAACAAGGTGCACCAGAAACGTATGCTCGACAACATCCTGCATTTGCAGCACAGACGGAACGGGAGCAGTCCGGCATTCGAACTGAGTCCCGAAGATGTGGAGAAGGCTTCTGACCTTCTGTTGGATGCCGGACTCATCCGTAATAAAATAACATACCGCCAAATTACAGGGCAGCCATGAAAATAAAACTCGACATGCATTCATTTTCCACACGTGTCAGCCTGTATGTCCTATTGATAACGGGGACTGTATTCAGCCTGGCATTTGTCATTTTCTACCACTCGGCCCGTTCACAAGTGCAGGCTGAAGCGGAGAAATATGCCATGAGTAGTTTAGAAAACACCGTTCTGCGTATCGATAAGATACTCCACTCAGTGGAGGTGGCCGTAGCCAATAATGCTTGGCAAATCAACCGCTACATTGACCAGCCGGACTCCATGTTTATCATTGCCCGCAGGCTGTTGGAAAGCAATCCTGCCATCTCGGGAAGCGCCATTGCCTTTGAACCGGATTTCTACCCGGAAAAAGGGCATTTTTTCTCTCCTTATGCCTACCGCAACAGAGAGGGTATCCAATGCAAACAACTGGGAACGTCAAATTACGAGTACCATTATATGGATTGGTACCAGATACCGAAACTGCTTGACACTCCCTACTGGAGCGAACCTTATTTTGATGGCGGGGGTGGTGAAATCATTATGACCACCTATTCTCTACCTTTGCTGGATAGTAAGGGACATGTGTTCGCCATCTTCACGGCTGATTTCTCATTGGAATGGCTCACGCAAAAGGTAAACGCCATGCAGCTTTACCCGAACTCATACAATTTTATGATCGGATGTAGCGGAACCTATCTGGTTCATCCTTTGCCAGAACGTATCCTCAACGAAACCTTTTTCACCGCAACACTCGACATGGCGGATACCACCGTGGCAGATATCGGGCACCGTATGTTGGACGGCTGTCAAGGGTTCAACACGATACAGAACGATACTCTTTCAACCTCCTATGTATTCTACGCACCTATCGAACGGACAGGATGGTCGGTCGGGGTGGCATGTACATACGAGGACATTTTCGCCGGGGTGGACCGTATCCGTCTCGTTGTCGTGGTTATCGCCGCCATGGGGTTGCTCCTGCTACTTGTCTTTTGTATCTGCACGATACGCCAGCAGACTCTTCCGCTAGTACGTCTGGCTCACGCTGCCTGCCATATTGCCCGAGGAGATTTGTACACTCCGCTTCCTCCATTGCGGAAACGGTACGACGAAGTGGGGGAGCTTTACGGTTCGTTTGGACAGATGCAGGCTTCCTTGGCAAACTACATGAAAGAACTTGCTGTCACTACCGCCAACAAGGAACGCATTGAGAGCGAACTGCGTATTGCCAGCAAGATACAGATGGAAATGATACCCAAGATTTTTCCTCCATTCCCTAACAGGAGTGATATAGACCTATATGCCACATTGGTATCTGCCAAAGAAGTCGGAGGTGACCTTTATGACTTCTTCGTGGAACACGACAAACTCTATTTCACCGTGGGCGATGTGTCGGGCAAGGGTGTTCCGGCATCACTGCTTATGGCCGTAACACGTAGCCTGTTCCGCACGTTGGCATCCCACATCAAGCCAACAGTAGACATCATGACAGCCTTGAACCATTCGCTTTCGGAATCCAACGAATCGAATATGTTCGTTACCATGTTCCTAGGTATTCTTGACCTGAAAAGCGGTGTGCTGCATTATTGCAATGCGGGACACAATCCGCCTGTTGTGTTCTCTTCGACAAAGGAGCCGGTCTTCTTGCCTGTAATGTCTAACATCCCGCTCGGGGTATTGGACGGCTTTGCGTTCCAAGAGCAGGAGATTTTATTGCCGGCCGATTCGTTGCTGTATCTTTATACTGACGGGGTGACTGAAGCTGAAAACACGGGGAAAGAACTCTTTTCCAGCAATAGACTGCTCGCAACGCTCAATTCTCTTCGCATACTAAAGCCTGAAAGCATTATACGGCAAATGATGCGGGAGATTCACACGCATGCTGGAGATGCCGAACAGAACGATGATATTACCATGCTTTGTTTACATTATACACCTTCTGCCCATGAAAGAAATTAAGAAAGAACTGGTATTGCTGAATGACATTCAGGAAATCTCCCGGCTTGCCTCTTTTATCGAGGTAATCGGCGAGGAATTGTCGCTCCCGGCAACGGTGGCGTTTAACTTGAACTTGGCATTGGAGGAGGCGGTGTCCAACATCATTCTTTATGCCTATCCGGACCAGACGGGTAAAGAGATTAAAGTGCATGCCACCACCACGGCAAATTGCCTTGTCTTCACTCTTACCGACACGGGAGAGGCTTTCGACCCATTGGACGTAAAAGACACCGACATTACCCTTCCTCTCGAAGACCGTCCTGTCGGAGGATTAGGTATCTTTTTGATAAAGAATATTATGGATGAGGTAGAATACCAACGCATCGAAGGGAAAAACATATTCACGTTAAAGAAAGAGCTTCTCCCGACAACAGAAAAAAACAATGTGAATCAATAAAAATTATAAATCATTATGGAAGTGATAAAAAACACCAACAACGAAACTATCGTTAAAATTTCCGGTCGTTGGGACACGACCAATGTAAGTGAATACGGAAAAGAACTGGAGCAG
>ERZ780177.3518-NODE-3518-length-11681-cov-2.584552_pt1 | contig 11681 bp, 10 predicted proteins | sample MGYA00510973_ERZ780177 | MGnify/ENA primary metagenome ERZ780177 (study PRJEB29588, sample SAMEA2144396) | human gut metagenome | biome: human gut; feature: human-associated habitat; material: faeces | place: Denmark | collected 2008/2010 ...
TAGACAATACGTAGTGGCAAATATAAACGATATCAAAGCGCATTATCCGGATGAGTTTTACAATCCGGCCATTACGCGTCTGTACAGACTGAAGGAAAAACTGGAAGGAGAAAGCACCACGGAGTAACACAGAGTTCCACAGAGTAATCTTTATTCGAAAGAATCCTTATTACTCTGTGGAACTCTGTGTTACTCCGTGGTGAAAATCTTATTATAACTTGATTTTCAATATCTTTCCACTATATCCTTCTACTGAAATTTCCGTAGCCTTATAAGGCAGCAAACTAATACTTTCCGTCTTTCCGGTTAACAAGTCTACTGCCGGATAAACATCCATTTGCGGTATTTGCAGGAAATCAAAGGCATGAGAAGGCACATTGATAGCTACATCTACTGAAATGTGGTCAAAGTTCACGATAATGAACAATAACTCTTTTCCAGCTTTGCGCAAGAATGTGTATTGTTTATGCTCATTGAAGCGCCAGCCATTTGCGTTGGCATACATCAGATCGAAGAATTCTCCTTCAGTGATTGCTTTTTCTTTGTTGCAAAGCGTCAGGATGCGTTGGTAGATATTATAGATGTGTTTTTGGTCTTCCGTCAGCATCTTGCCATCGAACTTCCCACCATTCCGCCAGCGACGAATGGTGTCCACGCTCCAATAATCAAAAATAGTGGTACGCCCATCTCTGCCACTGAACCCTTCGCTATCCATGCCCAGTTCACCGAATTCCTGCCCGAAATAAATCATCATCGGATTGGTATTCATACAAGCTGAAACAATCAATCCCGGAATGGCTTTACGTGGATTGCCGGCAAAGAAATCAGAAGCAATGCGCTGTTCGTCATGGTTCTCCAGGAAATTCAGCATCCGCTTCTCGATGCCACCCAGACTTTGCCAGGAACGGGTAATGGCCGTAGCCGAATCATAGCCGCAAATCACATTGCGAAGCGTATCATAAAGTCCTACCTTGTCATATAGATAATCAAATTTTCCGCGGAATATGTAATTCTGATATTCTGCCGGATTATAAACCTCTGCAATGAATAACAAATCAGGATGCTTCTCTTTCACTTGCGGAATCACCCATTCCCAGAACTCAACCGGAACCATTTCCGCCATGTCACAACGAAAACCGTCGATATTCTTGTCTGCCCAGAAAAGAAGGATATCCAGCATCTTTGTCCAGGTGTCCGGAGTGGGATTGAAGTGACAGGTTCCACCATTCTGATAGTCCACTCCATAATTCAGTTTCACGGTTTCGTACCAGTCGGTGATATTGGGATAAGCATCAAAACGATTGTTCCCCGTAGCCTTGGCAGGACATTCTTTATAAGGTTCCGCCGCCGATCCTTTCATATCAAACTGACCGTGCAATTCGGATTGAGGGATATAGTAAAAATTATTATATGGGCTGAAAGCGTAATTAGGATCATCATTTGCACCCAACTGTGAAGTTCCGTCAGGTTGTGCATCCGAATGATATTGGCGGGCAACGTGATTCGGAACAAAATCGATAATGACTTTCAGACCGCTACGATGAGTACGTTGTACCAGATTTTCAAATTCCTTCATACGTTCCTGTACATCGTTTGCCAAGTCCGGGTCCACGTCATAATAATCCTTGATGGCATAAGGAGAGCCTGCTTTGCCCTTAACAATAGCCGGATGATCGGGACGTATGTTGTAACGGCGATAATCCGTTTGCGTGGCATGCTCTATGATGCCGGTATACCAAATATGGGTGGCTCCCAACTTCTTTATTTCATTGAGTGCCTTGGCTGTAAAGTCCGCCATTTTACCGCATCCGTTTTCCGTTATGTTTCCGTTATTGATGCAGTGATTATGATTGTTACCAAACAAGCGCGTAAACACTTGATAGATAATCATTTTTTCATCTTTCCCCATTCTATTTTTTATTTTATGATTTGATAATTACTTTCATCTTTCCAGATGGTTCCCTGATCCGCTTTCAACTGATCCAGAAGAGTGTTAGCGGCATTGTATCCCTGCATAAATATTTCTTCTGCTTTTTCCAGTTCGGTATTGCTGTATCCATCCAGGTTATACGGTTCTATTAATAAATCCGCTTTTTCCCGTTCGGGGAACGTATTGGCACGGAACATGAAGTGGTAGGAACGCATGGCAATACTTACAATATTCATCTTATATTTGTTCGCCAATAGCGGACTAACATTTACTGCCACCACTTTGCTACAAACACGCCGGATGGTAGATACAGGTAAGTTCATAAACACCCCACCATCTACATAATGCGTTCCTTCTATTTTTACAGGAGAGAAGAGAACGGGCATACAACAGGAAGCCGCCACACGTTCGGCAATATTCCCTTTGTGGAAATGCACCACACGTCCGTGATCGAGGTCGGTTGCAGTGATGATGAGAGGTATTTGCAATTCTTCCATCGTCTTTGCTTTCAGATTGGTTTTCAAGAAATCAATAAATTCTCCTAACTCGAACAATCCCACTTTCGGGATGACTAATTTGGTCAGGTCCTGGAACTTATGCCCGGAAAAGTAATCCAGCACTTTATGCGGTTCGTTGCCGTCTGCATAAAACACGCCTGCCAAAGCCCCTGCGCTTACTCCCGAAAGGATATTAGGTTTGATGTCATGTTCCAACAATGACTGCATCACGCCCAGATGCGCGAAACCCTTGATAAAACCACCGCTCAGAGCATATCCTATAGGATATTTGTTCGTAAACCAATTATTAGATGTTGCCTCCATGTAAAAAATCTACCATATATTTGTTCGCCACGAAATTAGTGATTTTATCGTAGGTTGAAAGTAAAAAGGGAGAAAAATGTGCTAAGTATAGAGAAAAAGCAACGCCTGCCCCCAATTTATACAATCGAAGACAGGCGTCAGTGGGAATCGGGAAAATATTTAATCAAAAGCCGAAATCATCTACCTGAATTTCTTCCTGATGATTATCGGTGAAGGGTTTAGCCTCTTGCTGTACGGCATTTCCTTCGATGTATACGGCGCGGAAGGGGCGGGCAGGGCAGACGTATTCACAACCGCCACAACCTACACAAATTTCCGTATCTATATGAGGAATTGTCAATCCGTCCTTGAAAGGAATCATCGACAGAGCTTGCGTAGGACAATGTTCTGAACAAGCCCCACAACTGGTTCCATCACGGTAGACGATGCAGTTCTCCTCGATGAAGACAACTTTACCCATCTGTGTCAGGTGTTTCTGCTCTTTCGTCAGTGGCAGGATAGCTCCATTCGGACAAACATCCCCGCATACGGTACAATCGAAATTACAGAAACCCTTTTCAAAGAAAACGGTCGGCTGCATCATTCCCCCTAAACCATACTCCATAAAAGCAGGTTTCAGTACATGCGAGGGGCATTTGCTGACACACAGGTGGTACGAGGTGCAATGTGCCTGAAAATGTTCCTGACTGATAGATCCCGGCGGTGTTATAGGCGTCTGACGTTTATCACTTTTCATTCCGGCTGCTGCAGCCGCTACATTCTGGGCTTGTGCCATTACTTTGGGAGTTGCGGCGGCAGTTGTCAGCCCGGCAAGTAAAAAACGGCGTTTGGAAGCGTCAGTCACCTGTTTTTCTGTTTTGAGGGGAGTGGTATAACTAAGTGCATTCTGGCGACATTCACCCAGACAATCGAAACAATCTACGCAACGACTGTAATCAATAGTCTGCTCCGGACTATTAATACATGAGGCTTTGCATTTAGTGGCACACAGTCCGCAATGATTGCATTTTTCTGTATCAATGCGTACTTTAAACAGTGAGAAGCGGCTTAGAAAACCAAGCAACGTACCTACCGGGCATATTGTGTTACACCAGGTACGTCCGTATTTCCATGCCAGAAAGCCAATCACTAAGAACGTCAACAGTCCGATAATAAAGGACGAGATACTCAGGAGAGAAGCGTCCACCTGATAGAAAGTATAGTTATTGAAACTTGAAAATATGCTTTCCAGCAAATTGTTCCCTAACATATACACAGGTTTAAACACATTGACCGTCATACGTCCAAAAGCGCTGTAAGGATCAAGCAGACCTAAAATGACCGTAAATCCGAAAAGAAAAGCTATCGCCGTTACACCCAATACTCCCCAGCGCAGTATATTCCTGGCAGGTGAGTAGCGGAAACGTTTCTTTTTCTTTGCCGTTTTTTTAGAAATCCAGGTCACTATATCCTGAAAGATACCCATCGGGCAAATTGTAGAGCAATAGATACGTCCCAATAACAAGGTAATCAGTATCAGCACTGCCAGGATGATAAAACTGAGTGACATCAATGCCGGCACAAACTGTATATGCGCCAGTCTGTGGAAACTATTTGGCAATATTTCCGCAAAATCCAGAAAATAAAAAGTTATCAGCCCGAAGATAACAACGGACAGTATAATACGTGCTTTTCTCAACATAAGTGTGTATACTTTAATATCGCTTGAATTAAAGCCTGATACGCTTCACATTCAGCTTATCCAAATCCATTGTTCCAATCTTTAATGCCTGCCCGTTAGCAAGGTGAGCTACGCTTTCAAGCGGCATTTCGCGAACCTGATTAAAGAATTTGGTGGCAGCCGTATCTACGGCCACGATATCCTGTGAAATAAATAATCCCTTGGTCAATACCACATCCGAAGCAGAACGTCCGCGCGGGCCGTTCGTTTTCAAAACGCGATAGGCATCCACTACATTCAGCACTGCTTTCTTATCCATTGTACAGATATCGGCAATACATTGCTGCAAGTCGTTGGAATGGAAGAAACCGCGATCCCAGACAATACCCATGTGGTTCTTCATGGAAATCGTCAGGTTGGCGCCGCCATGGTTTTTCAGGATGGGCACATTGATCCATACATCACTGTTCAAAATAGCCTCGTGCACTTTGGCACTTTTCATGCGTACGCCTTTGGGCAATGAGACTGGTTTGTAGTAGCTTTCCAGATGAGCCGGCATAACCTTGGCACCCGCAGCTTTGGCAGCTTCTTCAATGCCGCTATTCTTGTAGCACTTCTGCCAGTCATCGCAAGTATGATCAAAAACTGTAACCTCCTTGGCACCTGCGGCAAGACATTGCTTCACAATTTCCGCAACCAGCTTCGGATTCGTATTACCGGCCAGTTCGGGTACTTTATCCCAACCGATATTCGGTTTAACCACTACCTTTTGTCCCGGTTTTATAAACTGTTTCATGCCACCCATTTCTGTAATAGCACGCCTGAACATCGCTTCCGGCTCTCCACCCATCACAGCTACCAGATCCACCTTACCGCCGCCAGCATTTGTCAGCTTTTGCGCCAGTATGTCCATTGCTTCAGAACGTTGCACGGTCATCACCGCACCCGTTACCGCCAGAGTCTTTAAGAAATCCCTTCTATCCATAGGCCCTTCAGATTATTAATCTATTAATTATCAATTGTTCATAGTATCCACGGGAACTTAAAACATGTCTCGTCAAACAAGGCATAATCTGCCGTACCATTGACTGCGAATATTTTTATAAGACGTGCCTCTTTCAGTAATTCGCACGCCAGATGAATGGTAGAGCCTGTCTTAATACGGTCATCTACCAATAAGATGCTTTTATCTTTAAAATCAAAGTCAACCGGAGCGAGCAACTGGGGTGCATCGTACTTCGGATGTTGGTATTCATCCCGCAAATTGATACGTAGCAGATGCACTTCTTTTTGCAATCGCTGGTTGATGATACCTGCCGGAACGATACCGCCATTAGCAATAGCCACGATCATATCAAAATCATCGTGGAATTCAATTGTGCGGAAGCGCTCCAGCACTTCTTCCATTGTTTTTGCCATATTGTTATGGGAGATAGTCTATTATTAAAGTTTGGAAATAGCTTTCAGCAGAGCGTAACCACCGAACCATTGGATCAGCATACCCGGAATACCGATACGGAAATCTTGTACGGCTAGGAAGAAGTTACCACATATAGCCCATTCAAAAGCAGTGCCTATCACCTGGTAAGCAAGAATCACACCAAGCAATGCAACTAAGGATATCTTTTTTGTATATCGTGCAGCAAATGCAGCGGCTCCTGCAAGCAAACCGGATTTTATCAGCAACACAGGCAATGCAGCGGCAGCGGGCATACCAAACAGTAAATGATTAATCACCGGAGAAAGTAAAGCCGTAAGCAGTCCTACACGGAAGCCGAATTTATAGGCAGCAATCAGTGTAAAGAAATAGATAGGCAGCAAAGTCGGTCCGCCCATGGGAACCAGATGACAAAGCTGCGGCAGTGCTATATTTCCTGCAACAAATAAGAATGCAAACAAATAGGTCTTCACGTTACTGAACGACAAAGAGTAGAGTTTAGCAGATGTTTCCATTATTCAATGATTAGATTTTAATTTGTTATTATTATGTTTCTTCAAGATACAAAAGTAGGGGATGAGTGCTCATTTTGTTTGAAGATTTGTCTCAATCCTTACAGGTTTTGTATCGCTACATTTATATTAAGACTCTTTCGGACGGAAAAGGTTTAAATCTTCACCAATTCATATTGCCCAATCCGATCTTTTCCGCATGGCGCAATCCAGCCAGCCAGTCCGTATCCGGGTGCATCATGTGGAACTTGTCATGGCCGCACAAATCATCGTGCTCATGTCCGGCAGAAAGGCGGTTACCCGTGTGCAGTATAGGAGCTTGGATGACCATATCCGCGCATGCTTTATCCAGAGCCACCGGGTCTGTAGAAGCCAGAATACCGAGGTCGGGGACAATGGCGGCATCATTATGATTCCAACAGTCACATTCCGGAGATACGTTCATTATAAAACTGATGTGGAAGTTGGGCTTATCTTTCACTACGGCCAGTGAATATTCGGCAATCTTATAGTTTAAGCGTTCGGACGTATCTTCATCGCCCATAATGGCGCCGTCATACTGGCACAAGGCGACACACTGTCCGCAACCTACGCATTTAGCGTAATCTATTTCTGCTTTGCGTCCTGCATTCAGATGTACGGCGTCGTGTGCACAGTGCTTCACGCAGATATTGCAGCCGATGCAACTTTCCGTATCTATTTTGGGTTGAGAGGCCGAATGTAGTTCCAGTTTTCCGGCTACGCTGGCACAGCCCATGCCCAAATTCTTTAAAGCTCCGCCAAAGCCGGCTTGTTCGTGTCCCTTAAAGTGATTCATGCTGATGATAATATCCGCATCGGCTATGGCAGTACCAATCTTAGGGGCGGCACAGTACTCACCGTTCAAGGGAATTTCCCGGCAATCCGTACCTTTCAATCCATCTCCGATGATGACCTGGCATTGGGCGGATATAGGATTATAACCGTTTTCCATTGCGCTTTGCAGGTGATCGACGGCATTGGCACGACGGCCTGAATATAGTGTGTTACAGTCCGTCAAGAAAGGTTTTGCACCATTGTTGCGCAATAGGTTTGCCATGCGAGCCGCATAGTTCGGACGAAGATAAGCAAGGTTTCCCGGCTCACCGAAGTGAATCTTGATAGCGACAAAACTGTCTTTTAAGGGTAGCTGTTCAATACCTGCCCGCTTTACCAGGCGCTCCATCTTATCCAGAAGATTGGAAGTAGGAGAGGTACGCAGGTCTGTGTAGTAGACTTTTGATGTTTTCATATTACCTATTTATAGTTATAATATGTGCAAAAATAAGAGATATTATCCATATAAATAGGTATGGGAACAAAAAAAGTAGCGAAGTTCTTTCGCTACTTTAATTTGGCATTATCCTAACGGATCATCCTCTATACCACCGTCACCTCCTTGGTTGCCGCCGCTACCGTTACCACCGGAACTGCTTCCATCCGTATAATCTGTATCGATGGGAATGGCGCGGGTTACGCTCATTTCTCCCAAAGTACGTTGGAAAATCTTTCCCGGAGTAAATACAATACGCTTGCGCACTATATTACTTGCCGTTACACCTTCCGCTGTATCCGCACTTTTAGCCTTAATGGTGGGGCGGAAAATGCCGAACTCTCCTAATTGAACACTCTTTCCGTCATCAATATCCTCCGCCATCATATCAACCAGACCGCTGACTACTAAATCTACTACCTTTCGGTGGATTCCGCAAAGTCGACTAACCTTTGCACAGGTTTTACTAAAACTCATCTGTCCCGAACGTACAGATTTCGCTACATACTTCTCTGTCTTTGTGTCGTCAAAGCCAAACACTCTTTTGGTCACTACATACTCTAAAGCCATAATAATTAAAGTTTAATTGGTTAAAAAAAATAGGGTTTACTTGCCATCATTTATTTCTGATGACATTGCAAAGATAGGATGTAGTGCGGGAAGTATTGTGCTCTTTTGATACCTTGGAGTGGGTTTTTCTGAGAAAAGTTGTAAATGGATGATTTAAAGCGCTTTGTGAAAATCGATAGAACTTGCTCTTTCTTATTATTTTTAAAGATAAGAGCAAGATTCTTTTCTTTGTTATCAATTGATTCCAAAACTATACTTAAATCATAAGCTTTTTCAGAAAGTAGAAATATTCTGCGGCTTTTGTCATGCCATTTTAAGAATTACACTTTCAATATATAATGGCTTATTCTCCCAAGCGGAAATCGCTAACATTATCGTGAGACAAAGAAATTTCTTCAAAACGACTTGTACAGCTGCCTTTTTGAGGACATTGGCTGCTGATGCCCAAATAGATGTTCTTTGGATAATAATTTTTGTATAGACGAACCATGTTCCATCTTTTCTTGTCGATGGAATAATAGCTGGCAATGGTTTTTGTATCAGATGAAATCTTCAGGTAAACAGATGAAACATCTAATTTATCATGATTATTATCATCGGATGTTCCTTGTGTTCTTACTGTAACAATACGGTGGTTACCGTATTCATCCTGTTCAAATGCCAGTTTCTGCCAAAGTGAATCACAAGAATATACAAAAAGGTCGGCTGCATTATACAATCCCTCTGCTGTAAACTCCGGAGTAACCTTGGCTATTAACGTAAAAGGTTTCGTGTTCTCAACGGGGACAAGCAGAATGGGAAGCGTTGTATTTGACAGTTTTCCATTCGGGTCACTGAAGAAATCCAGTCCTTCGGTACAATGGAATTCCAATGCGCCATCATCAAGCAGTTTCACGCAATTTTCAGCTCCATTGATGGCATTAGTGAAAGTGATGTTTCCCGCACTGATTTTGCAATCTGTAACTTTGTTCATAACTGTTTCGTTCATTGTTTGTTGAGACTCATCTTGCTTGGCAGAATTGTTAGATTGGCAAGAAGCCAATATGATGCTTCCTGCAAGAATTACTTGACAAATAGTATTACTTTTCATTGCTTAATAGATTATGAATGATTAGTTTTTTGCAAAAATAGTCTGTTTCGGCCATTCACACAATGGTGAAAAATAACCAAATTCATAACGGGACAATAAACAGGTTTGGGAAAGCATCACGAATTAGTGATATACAGCACATCGATCATTCTGATTACACGAAAAGTCCGGTTAGTTGAGGAACAATTAGCTTATGGGGATGTTTTTAATCTTATACTATAGAATTAATTCTATGAGTATCCTGAAGTTTTTTAGCTCTAAGGAAAAGTATAATAGTATTATAACATTTTACAGCATTATGAATTTAGACGAAGTCCTCCATTATCGTCGCTCTGTGCGAGCGTATGATAGAACAAAACTGATAGATCCGGAAAGAATAAAACATTGTCTGGAATTGGCAACATTAGCTCCCAACAGCTCGGATATGCAGTTGTGGGAGTTCTATCATATCACTCAGCCCGAATTGCTGACAAAGGTTTCAAGAGCCTGTCTCGATCAGAAAGCCACTTCTACAGCTTCACAAATAGTTGTTTTCGTGGTGCGGCGTGATTGGTACAGGAAACATGCGCGGTTTGTGCTTGATTTTGAACGGGAGAATATCCGGCGTTACAGTCCGAAAGAGCGTCAGACCAAACGCATCAAAGACCGGGAATTATACTATGGCAAATTGATGCCGTTTGTTTATGCCCGTTTCTTTGGAATCTTGGGATTATTCAGAAAACTGCTGGTTAACATCATTAGTATTTTTCGCCCGATGATGCTCGAAGTCTCTGAAAATGATATGCGTGTGACTGCCCATAAATCTTGTGCACTTGCTGCCCAAACGTTTATGATTGCTATGGCAAATGAAGGGTATGACACTTGTCCTCTGGAAGGTTTAGATAGCCGTCGGCTAAAAAGGATGCTGAAATTGCCTCATGGTGCTGAGATAAATATGGTTATTCCCTGTGGAATACGGGATGGTAATAAAGGAATCTGGGGAGAACGGTGCAGAGTACCATTTGATGAAGTTTATCGTAGAATTTAAAGTCGTTTTTTGATTATCAGTTCATGCTATATGTTAGGTATTGTGAAAATGTAAAGTTCGTTTGTACTAAGTGAAATAAAACATACTATAGTCTCAAATATAGACAAATTATAGGCGTTTTTCTGCCTTGTTCAGCTTCCTGTTATTCGTTTTTAAAGAATAACGGGAATGTTTTTTAAGAACGTGATCAACGTTTATTAAAAACGTAAAAAGCCTCTTTTAAGCCTGAAATCGATAAATATCAACAAAAAAGGCGGTGATTCTTATGAAGAATTACCGCCTTTCCTATTTATTGTCTATTATTATTCCGGGAATGGATCACCCAGATTCTCTATTATCAGCCCGTATTGCTTGGGAGAGAGCCAGCGATGATTATAAGGTTGATAGCCCGTTTCAACTAAAGCAGTCGCCAGATTTGTACACCTTTTAATGCTTCGTTGTAAAGATCTTACCGCATTTTTCGGAGTGGAACAACCGGGGAAATACATACCGGCCAATTCGGAGAAAGAATCAGTTTTGCCATTTACTAAGGTTTTAGGTTTAATATTAAAATTCAGTTTTTTAAAGCTCTACAAAGATACTACATCAGAAAGGCGAAGTCAAGTGTTTCAGCCCCGTTTTGAATTATTTTTTTATTTATGGTGCTAATATCTGCATCCGGCAAAAGTCATTACCGGAATGAACAGCAATAAAGATATAAATAACCGTTTCATAATCTGTATTTTAATTGATTTGATTCAGCCAGCCGGCAATTAGCGAATGGCAGTTGGACGTTTGTGAAGAGCGTATCCACAGACTTGGAGTCAGGAAGTTGCCTTCCGGAATGAGCCGTTTGGCATCAGACTCTACACTGCTGATTCCACTGCTTGCGCTTGATACGATCAGACCGATACTTTTGCCTCCCATCCGGTTGCCGTATTGAAACAGGAATGTTTGCAATGGGGCAGCCATATTGCTCCACCAAAGGGGTGCGCCTATGATAATCCGGTCGTAATCGGCGATATTCACCTCCACAGGTTTGATTGCAGGATAAGACGCCGCGTCATTCGGCTGGTTCCGGATTGCCTGAATCAACGCACTTCCGATGGCATAGTTGTTGGCGGCATAGTCGAGTCCCTCTTCGGCAGGTTCAACTCTTACCACATCGGCTTCTATCTGTGTCTGCAAGTCACTGACAATCGTATGCACATTGTTCGTGAAACTGTAATACACGATAAGGGTTTTACCCGTTGCCGAATCGGGGTCAGGAGTCGGATCAGGATCGGGAGTAGGTGTCGGAACTTCGGTCTGCGGACCATCCGGTTCGTTACTATCGGTAGAGCAGGCGCTCAATCCCACCGCT
>ERZ780177.3529-NODE-3529-length-11661-cov-7.888161_pt1 | contig 11661 bp, 8 predicted proteins | sample MGYA00510973_ERZ780177 | MGnify/ENA primary metagenome ERZ780177 (study PRJEB29588, sample SAMEA2144396) | human gut metagenome | biome: human gut; feature: human-associated habitat; material: faeces | place: Denmark | collected 2008/2010 ...
GCACGTTTTTGCCGGTGGCCTTTCCGCCGGCCAGCAGCAGGTTTTCGCCGCAGAGGATAGCCGCCAGCGCCTGCTCCCACACCTCTTTGCCGTAGTAGATAAAGGCAGGGGCGGGGATCCGCGGGCGCAGCGTCTCGCTGAGCGGATGGGCGGCGCGGTATTCCTGCACCGCCGTAAGCAGGGCGGGGTCCACCCCTTCCTGCCGTAAGGTATCCAGAATATCCGACATTTGTACAAACACCTCGATCTCTGACCGGGCGGGATGAACTGCCCGGTTTTCAGCCTTATCATAGCACAATCGCGGCCATTTGTGTAGGGGGCGTGCGGGGCAAAAAACGCAAAGAGGGGCAGCCCCAAATGGGACCGCCCCTCTTCACATGAAAAAGAAGAAAAGAAGAAACGCTTAGAGGATGCCGGAGAAACGCGCTTATCAGGCGTTTTCCAGACCGGCCATCTGCTTGATGGCCTTCATGGCGAAGGTCAGGGTGCGGCCCATAGCCACACCGGCCATCAGGCAGGGGTAGTTGTTGGCAAAGAAGCTGCCGGACATATCGCCGGTGATGTACAGACCCTCCATGGGTTGATTGTTGGTGTCCAGAGCCTGACCCTTTTCGTTGATGGCGATGCCCTGCTCAGTGGTCAGCAGGGAAGCACCCAGCCAGCAGCCGTAGAAGGGAGCGGTGCGGATGGCGCTCAGGCGGTAAGCGGGCTTGCCGAAGTCCTCGTCGTTCTGCTTATCGTACAGCTCATTGTAGCGCTCCACGGTAGCAAGGAAGGTATCCTTGGCAGCGCCGGTAAAGCCCATCTTGTCGGCCAGCTCGTCCAGAGTATCGCACTTGAACAATGCACCGGCCTCGATAGCCTCGTCCATCTTGCCCTGAATGTACTTTTCACCGCCGTTGCGGGTCTGGGCAGAGCAGCCGATGGTGTGGAAACGCTTTGCGTCCTCCAAAATGTTGGCATCGCAGATCTGTGCGTAGACGCGGCCCGGCTGGTGGGCGGCAGCGTAGACGATATCGTTGTAGGGGCAGCTCTCGTTGGCAAAACGCTCGCCGTTGCGGTTCACCTTCAGGAAGGGCTGGGTGCCGGGATTATACTGGCGGATTTTACCGGGGAAAGCCTTGCCGCCAAAGGCGGAGTCGCTGTCCACATAACCGGCATCCACACCGGGGGCAACAATGCCGCGGTCAAACAGCATGGGAGCGGCTTCCTTGTCCAGATTAGCACCTGCCCACACTGCTGCACGGATACCGTAGCCCTTGTCGGCAGGGGAGTAGGAGCAGGCGGTGGTCACGCTGGTGCCCAGCGGGTCCAGCTGCTCCATCATGTAGGGGTTGCCGGGGAAGCCGCCGCAGGCCAGCAGAACGCCCTTGTTGGCGTTGTAGCGGATGAAGTGGTCATCCTCGGTGCTCTGGGCGATGATGCCGGTGATGCGGCCAGTGGAGTCCTTCTCCAGCTTTGCCAGAGAGGTCTTGAAGTCAACATCGTAGCCCAGCTCACGGATGTAGTCCAGCAGCAGCTCGTTACGGGGCTTGCCAGAGGCAGACTCGCTGGCCATGTAGTTGTGCTCCTGCACGGGGAAGAGGTAATCGGTGTTGTGCTCGGCGTTCTCGGCAGGCCATGCTGCCTCCGCGCCGGAAGTGAAATCGCAGGTCCAGCCGTACTTATCTTCCAGAATGCTGCGCATGAAATCGTGCATTGCAGCAGACTCATTGATCCAGGTCTTGACAACGCGCTGGTCGCACTTGCCGGAAGCGTAGCGGGAGATCTCGCTCAGCAGCTTGGCACGGTCAGCGGGCTTTTCACCTGCTTCCTTTGCGGCAGCAGAATCGATAGCGCCGTACCAGTGACGGGTATCCTGCACGTTGCCGTTCTGCTCGATGACGCGGAAGTTCAGGCCGTTGGCGGCAGCATAGGCGGCAGCGAATATACCGCCGTTGCCTGCACCCACGATGAGGATGTCGGTGTCCACGGTCTCGGTGATGGCAGCCTCGTCGATGTCAGGCTCCTTGCCCAGCCAATCGTTTTCGTCACCGGTGGGCAGCTGGACGGAGGTCACAGTAGCCTCGCCCTTGGCCTGAGCGTAACAGCTCTTGGCTGCCTTCATAACAGCGTCGGAAGTGATGGTGGAACCGGAAACGCCGTCGATCTCTGCAGAGCCTGCAGCCATCAGCTGCTCACGCAGCTGGTCGGCAGCAGCAGCGCCGTAAGAAGCGGTCTCGCCGGAGGTATCGACCACAACGTCGGTCACAGCGCTGTCGGAGAAGGTCATGGTGACCTTGACGGTAGAAGAGATGCCCTCAGCAGTACCCTCATAGGTGCCGGGGATGTAGGTGCCGGCTGCACCGGAAGCAGCAGGTGCGGCAGAGGAAGAGCTGGCAGCATTGCAGGCAGCCAGAGCACCGGCAGTCACACCAGACATGGCAGCTGCGGCAGCGATCTTCAGAAAACCTTTGCGGGAGATCTTGTTCATTTTGCGTGGTTCCTTTCTTCGTGTCTTTTTCTTCTTCTCTATTCTTTCTCATAGCTCCGTGCGGCGGCAGACCTTCTTGCACTGCCGCCCACATCGTTCGATAATAATTTAACACAAATTCAAGGGTCTGTCTTTTAAGAATCCTTAAACATCCTGGCCATTTCTTCGTTCAACTCTGGACATTCTCGTTAATTATTTGCTTAACAAGTCCAAAAAGAGCGCCGACTGCTTAAGTTTCCTTAAGAAGTCGGCGCTCTCATCAAAACGATTCTTAAACCTTGCCGCCGTCCGGCTGGAACACATAACCCTTGCCCCAGACATTTTTTAAGTAGACGGGCTTTGCCGGGTCGGGTTCTATCTTGCTGCGGAGGTTGTGGATATGTACCTGCACCGTCCGCACATCGCCGAGGCTTTCCTTGCCCCATATCTTCTGGTAGAGCTCGTTGGCCGTGAAGAAGGTGTTCGGGTAGCGGACGAAGAGGGTGAGGATGCGATATTCCATGTCGGCCAGATGGACGCTGCGGCCATCCTTCTCCACGCTGTGGCTGTTGGCATCCAGCGTGAAGGCCGCGCAGTGGTAGCCGTTGACGCTGGGCTCTGCGCCGTCCATCTGCACCCGGCGGATGTTGGCCATGATGCGGGCCAGCAGGATCTTGTTATTATAGGGCTTTGCCAGAAAGTCGTCGCCGCCCATTTCCAGCGCGCGGACGATGGTATCGGTATCGTCCAGACAGGATGTGAAGATGATGGGGCAGTGGTGCCAGCTGCGCAGACGCTGGCAGAGGTCTACGCCGTTGGTGTCCGGGAGAAGGATGTCCATCAGGATGACATCGAACTTTTCCCGCGCATGGCTCAAAGCGTCGCCGCCCGTCTCTGCACAGACCACCTCAAAATTTTGCTGACTTTTCAGAAAATAGCATGTGGTGTCGCGGATCACGGGGTCATCTTCCACCAACAATACGCGGATCATCCTGTCAGCCCTCCCCTTTTTTCGCACGATTTGTTATACTATAGTATACCTTATTTTTTGCACATCTACAAGGGGAGGCATCGCCATGAAGCAAAAATGGCCCATTCTGATTTTCTCCGCCCTGCTCACGGCCTTCATCGTGCTGGCCGGTATCTGGGGCAACGCGCAGTTCGAGCATCTGCACAGCGGCAGTGTGCTCACAGCCCAGCACGCCTCCCAGGGCATCGCGCTGGACGGCTGGCGGCAGGAAGCCCCCGGCCAGTGGCACTTTACTTTCACGGTGGGGGAAGACATCCCGTCCCTCACCCTTTGCGTCACCAACACAGCGGCACCGCTGGCCCCTGAAAGCCTCACCAGCCTCGAGCGCTCGGGGGAGCTGTATGCACTGGACGTCACGCCCGGCGAGACGGTGGAGCTGGTGTTCACCTGCAGCCGCAGCCCCCAGACATGGCTGATGACTTCCGCCTTCGCCTCCCGGGCATTCCGCTTCCGCACCATGACTCAGCTCATCGCTCTGACGGCCTTTGTGACCATGGGGATGGTGCTGCTGGCGCTCTACCACTATAAGCACCTGCCGGAGCTGGGGTACTTTCTGCTCTACCTCGTCATTATGAGCGTCTGGGCGCTGATGGTCTTCTTCTTCCCGGCCATCCGAAACCGTCTGCTCCAGCGCATCCTCCGCTCCTTCTTCTCCCTCACTGTGCTGGCCTCGGCACTGCTGGCGGCAGGGCTGCTGGGGGTAAAACTGCCCCGCTCCGGGCGGGGGCTCCTTGCGCTTGCCGCCGGATGCGTCGTCTTCTTTGCGCTGTCCACGAGCAGCTATCCCCCGCTGCGGGTCGGGATGCTGGTAGCGGGCATGTGCCTCTGCCTTTATTATTTAATGGCCGCCGTGAACGCAGACTATGAGGGTGCCGCTCTGATGCTCCTGCCCGGTGCTGTCACCACCGGCTTCCGGGTCTGGGCGCTGATGCCCGGGCTGGACAGCGTGCTTTTTGTGGAGTCTGTTCCCTTCTACCTGCTGCGCTGCGCCCGCCTCTACGACCTTCCCTTTGCCATCGGCTGCATGGTGTTCGTCTGCCGGAGGTTTGCTCTCCTCTTCGACCGCACCGAGCAGCTGGCTCGGGAGCTGGACGCCCGGGTGGCAGAGCGGACAAAAGAGCTGACCGCCGAGACCGAGGCCCGCAAGAGCATGATGCTCAACATTTTTCACGACCTTCGCAGCCCGCTCTTCGCCGTCAGCGGCGGGCTGGAAACACTGGAATCGGCCCCCGAGGCCCTTCCGGCCTTGCTTCCGGCTCTGCGTCAGCGCATTGAATTCCTGCGGAGGCTGACGGAAGACCTCTTCCTCGCGGCGAAGCTCGAGCAGAAGCAGATCCTGCTCAACGAAGACCGCGCCGCCCTCAACGAGGAAGCCGCCGCCGTCTGCGCCGCCTGCCGGAGCGAGGCCGACCAGAAGGGCGTCGAACTCCATGTCAGCGCCGACACGCCTCTGCCTGTCTGGGGCGACAGCGTGCGATTACAGCAAATTATCCAGAACCTTGTCACCAACGCCATCCACTATACTCCCGCCGGGGGCAGCATCCATGTGGACTGCCGCGCCGAGGGCGAAACGGCCTGCGTCAGCGTACAGGACACCGGCTGCGGCATCGCGCCGGAAGACCAGAGCGCTGTCTTTGACCGATACTTCCATACCACCGCTGACAAAAAGCACGACTCCACCGGCCTCGGCCTGACCATCGCGCAGGAGCTGGCCCACCTCCACCACGGCGAGATCACATTACAAAGTGAAGTCGGCAAGGGCAGCATTTTCACGCTGCGGCTCCCCTTACTTACAGACTGAGCGGGCAAGGCCGCTGATAAGATCTATCTCTCTATAGAGAAAGAGGACATCACGCAAAAAAATCGCATGATGTCCTCTTTCTTATCGCAATTTTCAAAAATAGTGCCGGTCAAAACTGCATCTTTGCGATATGCAGTTTGCGGCTGTTGCTTGTGCATTAAAAACGCAAACTGCTATATTTCAGCAGCTCCGTCAGCTTTGCCAGACGATGCACCGCCTCGTCCAGCACGTCGGTGCCGCGGGCAAAATGCATCCGGATGAGGTGGTTGACCGGCTCTTTGAAGAAGCTCGAACCGGGGACAGCCGCCACACCGATGTTCTTTATCATCCACTCACAGAATTCCAGGTCGGTCCAACCCTTGAACTGGGGCAGGGCGAGGAAATCCGAAATGTCTATCATGACAAAATAAGTACCCTGCGGGACGTTGTGCTTGAGACCGATGGCATCCAGCCCGGCAAGGAAGTGGTCGCGCTTCTCGGTGTAAAAAGCGCGCAGACCTTCATAGTAGCTTGCGGGCATGGTCAGACCGGCGACGGCGGCCTCCTGCAGGGGTGCGGCTGCACCGACAGTCAGGAAATCATGCACCTTGCGGGCGCCCTCGATGACGTAGGCCGGGCCGATGAGGTAGCCCAGACGCCAACCGGTGATGGAGTAGGTCTTGGAGAGGGAGTTGCAGGTGATGGTGTGCTCGAACATACCGGGCAGGCTGGCCATGCAGATGTGCTTTGCCGGGGCGTAGACGATGTGCTCGTACACCTCATCCGTCACCACAAAGGCGTCGTACTTGATGGCAAGCCTGGCGATGGCATCCAGCTCGTCGCGGCGGAAGACCTTGCCGCAGGGGTTGGAGGGGTTGCAGAGGATAAGCGCCTTGGCACCCTCGGCAAAGCCCTTCTCGATGAGGCTCAAATCGAACTCATACTCCGGCGGCACCAACGGGATGTAGATGGGTTCAGCCCCCGAGAGGATGGCGTCTGCGCCGTAGTTCTCGTAAAACGGCGAGAAGACCATCACCTTGTCGCCGGGGTTGCAGATGGTCATCATGGCGGCCATCATGGCCTCGGTGCCGCCGCAGGTGACGCAGATTTCCGTGTTGGGGTCCACCTCGTGGTGGAGGGCCGGGCTGGTCTTTTTCGCCAGCGCCTCCCGGAAGTTCTGAGCACCGAAGGTCACGGCGTACTGATGGGGGCCGTCGTGGGCGGCTTTGGCCAGCGCGTCGGTCAGCTCCTTCGGCGGGTCGAAATCAGGGAAGCCCTGCGACAGGTTGATGGAATCGTATTGGTTGTTGATGCGGGTCATCCGGCGGATGACGGAGTCGGTAAAGGTGCCGACGCGGTCGCTTAATCGTGGCATTTTTTGATCCTTTTCATCTTAGACTCCCTTCGAGAGGGGAGCTGGCACCGAAGGTAACTGAGAGGTTCAGTCCTTAAAATACGCATTCTGCACAGCCAGCAGGACGCCTGCGCGGCTGGCGGCGAAGTTCAGGCCGCCCTGCAGGTAGCAGGTATACGGCTCACGCAGCGGGCCGTCGCAGGAAAGCTCGATGGTGCTGCCCTGGGTAAAGCTGCCGCTGGCCATGATAACTTCGTCGGTGTAGCCCGGTTCCGGAGAAGGTTCCGGGGCGGCATAGCTGTCCACGGGGCTTGCGGCCTGAACTCCCCGGCAGAAGCCGATGAGGGCGTCCGCCGTACCAGCATCAAAGCAGGTGACGATGTCGTTGTGGGCCTCGCAGTAGCGAGGGATGGGCTTTTTGCCCACCAGTTCCAGCAGGCACTGGGCGTAGATGGCCGTCTTGATGGCCTCGCAGACCACGCCGGGGGCGTAGTAGAAGCCCAGATACATATCGCGGGGCGTCTCGAGGGTGCAGCCCAGCTCCTTGCCGAGGCCGGGGGCGTTCAGGCGGTAGGCACAGAGCTCCACGAGGTCTTTCCGGCCTGCGATATAGCCGCCGGTGGGGGCGATGCCGCCGCCGGGGTTCTTGATGAGGCTGCCCACCACGAGGTCTGCACCTGCCTGGCAGGGTTCTTCCTTCTGGGTGAACTCGCCGTAGCAGTTGTCCACAAAGATGATGATGTCGGGGTTGGCGGCACGTGCGGTGTCGGCGACCTTGCGGATGGTGTCGAGGTCGAAGGCGTTGCGCTGCAGGTAGCCGCGGCTGCGCTGGATGTGGCAGACCTTCGCGCCCGGGGCTTTCTGGGCGATGAGCTCATAGTCCGGGGTAAAGTCGGCCTTCAGCGGGGCCTCGTCGTACTTGATGCCGTAATCCATCAGGGTTCCGGTGCCTTTGCCCTTGCCATCCAGACCGATGACGCCTTCCAGCGTGTCATACGGACGGCCCGTGGCAGCCAGCAGGGTATCGCCTGCCCGCAGCAGACCAAAGAGGGCCACGGCCAGCGTGTGGGTGCCGCTCTGGAACTGGCTGCGCACCAGTGCATCTTCGGCGCCCATCACCTCGGCAAAGATCTGCTCGAGCTTGGCGCGGCCGGTGTCCCACAGGCCGTAGCCGGTGGTACCCAGCATATCGGTGGAGGACATCTGGGTGTCCGCAAATGCTTTCAGCATCTTGAGCTGGTTGTAGTCGCGGATGTCCTCCATCTGCTTGAAGTAGGGCTGGCAGAGCTCGAGGGCTTTTTCATCCAGCGCCAGAACTTCGGGTTTATAATCGAAAAAGTGATTTAACATTGACATTATAATGAATCCTTAATTGTTATTGTACTTCATATCGTGCATACTCCCCCATCTTCTCAAAGCCCAGCCGGGTATAGAAATGCACCCGCTCGGGGCTGCACAGGAAGATAGGCATCCAGCCTTCGGCGGCGAGGGCATTCGCCATCTCGACGATGAGCCGCCCGCCGACGCCTTTGCCCCGCAGAGCTTCCACGGTCTCGCCGCAGGCCATGTATGCCTGACCATTTGTCAGCGCGTAGGCTCCCACAGTACAGATGATGTTTCCTTCCCGTTCCAGCGTCCAGACCCGGGCAAGGCCCCGGCTGCGCTTGGAGCAGAGCTCAGAGTAAAAGTCGTCCCGTTTTGAGGGCCTGTCAGGGAAGAGCAGATCCGCTGCTTTTCCGGCGGCAGGTTCTGTGTTTTTGGCAAGACTCTGCCAAAGGGCAGCGTCCGCCTCAGGCAAGGGCAGCTGACGCCCCGGCGCAAGGCTGAAGACGCTGTGTGTCTTTGCCCGTTTCCAACCGGTGGGCGGCGGACACTCGGCTTCATCCAGCACCACGGCCTCACAGCCGCAGAAAGCCAGAAAGCCCGCCAGCTCCTCGGGGTTGGCGTGACCCGCCAGCCACGCGGTGCTGCCGCCGACATCCAGCGCCAGCGTCGGCCCGGCGAAAAAGCGGCCCGGCTGGCTCTTACCGAAGAGGGCGAACGCCAGCGGCATGGTCGCCCCGAGACAGAGCTTGCCCCGGCAGGCGTTCAAAAAGCGCTGCTTCTGGCGGGGCGTTTTGATTTGAGCGATCACTTCAGCGCGTTGACGATGCTCTTGAACTCGCGGCCACGCACTTCAAAGTTCGGGTAGAGGTCGAAAGAAGCACTGGCCGGCGAGAGAATGATGATGTCACCGGGCTTTGCGCAGGCGCGGGCCAGCTCCACGGCGTGCTGCATGTTGTCGGCGTGCTGGATGGGCAGCTCGGCCTCGTTGAAGTTCGGGTCTTCGCGCACGGCCTTCTCGATGCGGGGGCCGGTAGCACCCATCAGCACGAGGTTCTTGACATGAGCCGTGATCTCAGGGGCCAGCGGCTCGTAGGGGATGTGCTTGTCGTAGCCGCCTGCGATGAGGATGACCTTCTGGTCGAAGCTGCGCAGACCGGCGATAGTGCGGGTGGGGCTGGTGCCGATGGAGTCATTATAATAAGTGACGCCGTCCAGCACGCGCACCGGCTCGATGCGGTGCTCCACGCCGGTGAAATTACTGCCCACCAGCTGGATGGCTTCCACAGGCACCTCGCCCCAGACGGCGGCGGCGGCGGCCAGCAGGTTCTCAATGTTGTGCAGGCCCCGCAGCTTCACGTCCTTCTGGGCGAGGAAGGGAGTCACAACGCCGTTCTCTGCCATGCAGAGCATCCCGTCATCCCGCAGGAACGCGCCGTTGTCCGTCTCGTGCAGGCGGGTGAACCAGACCTGCTTACCCTTGCAGTCCTTCTGCATGGAGCGGCTGATCTCATTCTCATAGCCGAGGACAGCGCGGCAGGGCTGCTTCTGGTAGAGCAGGATATTCCGCTTGGCGTCGATGTACTCCTGCATATCCTTGTGGTGGTCGAGGTGGTTGGGGGTCACGTTCGTGACGACAGCCACCTTCGGGCTGCGGCGCATGCTGATGAGCTGGAAGCTGGACAGCTCGACGACAGCCACGGCGTCGGAGGTCACGTCGGCCAGCTGGGGCAGCAGCGCCGCACCGATGTTGCCGCCCAAAAAGACCTTGCGGCCCGCAGCCTCGAACATCTTGGAGATCAGCGTCGTCGTCGTGGTCTTGCCATCGGAGCCGGTCACAGCCACGATCTCGCAGGGGCAAAACTCAAAGAAAAGCTCCACCTCGCTCGTGACCATTGCACCGGCTTTCAGCGCAGCCTGCAGTGCGGGCTTGTAGTACTCATAGCCCGGCGTGCGCATGATGATGTCCTGCCCGGCGAAGCCGTCGGTATAATGCTCGCCCAGACTCAAATTCACCTTCAGGCGGCGCAGCGTGTCGGCGTAGTCACCGAAGTCGTCCAGGCTCTTTTTCTGGTCGCAGAGCGTGACCTGCGCGCCCAGCTCGACAAACTGCTCAATGCAGCGCTTGTGGCTGACGCCCGCACCGATAAAGGCAACCTTTTTGCCCTGAATAAGCTCTTGCAGCTGTTGGATCGGCAGCATAAATATCTCTCCTCTGGCGTAGTTTCTACTTCTATTATATACAAAATGCCGTATTTCTGCAACAAAATTCGGCCCGCCAAGGCGGACCGAAGGAAAATCATGATTACTGCTCGCCGCCCATGGGGATGCCGTGCTTGTCCAGCAGGGTGCGGATCTTGGTCATCGGGTCAATGATGGAGGAAACGCTCTTGTCATGGTTGATGGCGGCAATGAAGTAGGCGGTGTACTTGGAGACATCCACGTCGTAGTACCACTCGCGCTCCAGCAGTTCGGGCTTGCGGTAGGTCAGGTTCGTGCCCAGAACGGCCTTGATGATGCCGTCGTTGTAGGCCTTGTCGAACTTCTCCAGACCGGCGGTGAACAGCGGGAAGGTGCAGCAGGTGAAGATGTTGCGGGCACCGCGCATCTTCAGCTCGTAGGCGATGTCCAGCATGGACTCGCCGGAGGCGATGATGTCGTCGGCGATAAAGACATCCTTGCCCTCAACGCTCTCGCCCAGATACTCATGGGCGACGATGGGGTTGCGGCCGTTGACAATGCGGCTGTAGTCACGGCGCTTGTAGAACATGCCCAGGTTGCAGCCCAGCACGCTGGAATAGTACATGTTGCGGTTCATGGCGCCCTCGTCGGGAGAGACGATCATGAAGTTATCCTTGTGGAAGGAAACGTCCGGCACATGATGCAGCAGGCACTTGAGCACCTGATAGGTGGGCATGACGTTGTCGAAGCTCATGGTGGGCACGGCGTTCATAACGCGGGGGTCATGGGCGTCAAACGTGATGATGTTCTTGACACCGACGTCGCGCAGCTGCTGCAGCGCAAAGGCGCAGTCCAGGCTCTCACGGCTGACGCGGCGATGCTGGCGGCCGCCGTACAGGCTGGGCATGATGACGCTGATGCGGTGGGCGCGGCCGGCAACGGCCTGGATCAGACGCATCAGGTTCTGGAAGTGGTCGTCCGGGGAGAGATGGTTCTCATACCCGAACAACTGATAGGTAACGCTGTAGTTGCCCGGATCGACGAAGATATACAGGTCGTCGCCGCGGGTGGACGCCTTGACGAGACCCTTTGCGTCGCCGGACTGGAAACGCGGGCAGTCGGACGGGATGATGAAGGTGTCGACATCCGTGTTGCCGACCTCACGCGCCCAGCGGACGAGGTGACTGTCAACGAGTTTGCAAAGCTCCTCTGCGCCGGGACAGGCAATCAGACCGAGATCGGCGATTGCGTCCTCTTTGGCAAAGAAATCACGCGGGCCAAGATTTTGTTCAGCCATTACAGGTACTCCTTACTTCCATCTTGTGTTGTCAATACCACAGGGGCGCGGCGTGCCGCAATGCCCCATTTACTAGTATTGTAGCACAGCGGCGGCATAAAATCAGCCCTGCAAGGCAAGAATTTCAGTATTTTCGACATTTTCCGCGGTTTAAACATTGTAAGCCACGCAAGTAGCAAAAAATTCTGGCGGATTTTACAAAAAATTTGCAAAGGGAATTTTCACAAACATTTACAGTAACATT
>ERZ780177.3531-NODE-3531-length-11653-cov-3.879893_pt1 | contig 11653 bp, 7 predicted proteins | sample MGYA00510973_ERZ780177 | MGnify/ENA primary metagenome ERZ780177 (study PRJEB29588, sample SAMEA2144396) | human gut metagenome | biome: human gut; feature: human-associated habitat; material: faeces | place: Denmark | collected 2008/2010 ...
CGGACGTGCGCCTGCCATCGCGACAGCCGTCAAGCGACTGAATCCGGGCAAGATGGTGTTCACGTACCAGGGCGACGGCGACTTGGCTGCCATCGGTACCGCCGAAACAATCCATGCTGCCAACCGTGGAGAAAATATCGTGATCGTATTTGTCAACAATGCCATCTATGGTATGACAGGCGGTCAGATGGCTCCTACCACACTGGAAGGAATGCCGACGGCAACCTGTCCGTATGGCCGTAATATCGCCCTAAACGGTTATCCTTTGAAGATCGGCGACCTGCTTGCACAACTGGAAGGGACCTGCCTGGTCACCCGCCAGAGCGTACATACTGCGGCAGCCGTCCGCAAGGCTAAAAAGATGCTTCGCAAGGCATTTGAAAACTCGATGGCCGGCAAAGGCACTTCGATTGTCGAATTCGTTTCCACCTGCTCGTCCGGTTGGAAAATGACACCTGAGAAAGCTAACAAATGGATGGAAGAGAATATGTTTCCGTTCTATCCGTTAGGAGATCTCAAGAATAAGGAATAATAAGTAATTATTAATTTTTGAAGCAATGAAGCAAGAAATTATAATAGCAGGTTTCGGTGGACAAGGGGTTTTGTCAATGGGTAAGATCCTGGCTTATTCCGGCCTGATGGAAGGAAAGGAAGTCAGTTGGATGCCTTCTTACGGCCCAGAACAACGAGGCGGTACAGCCAACGTAACCGTCATCCTGAGCGACGACCGCATCAGCTCTCCCGTATTGAACGAATATGACATTGCCATCATCCTGAACCAACCTTCGATGGAGAAGTTCGAAAACAAGGTGAAAAAAGGCGGTATCATTATTTATGACGGATACGGAATCCATACACCGGTGAAACGGACCGATGTCAGTGTATATCGTGTGGATGCGATGGACGCGGCTACCGAGATGAAAAACGAGAAAGCATTCAATATGCTGATCCTCGGCGGACTACTGAAAATCGTTCCGATGGTGAAACTGGAAAACGTTTTGTTAGGCTTGAAGAAATCCCTGCCCGAACGCCACCACAAGCTCATCCCGATGAACGAGGCGGCTATCAAGAAAGGCATGGAGATTATAACCAATGTGCAAACGTGCCATTAAGGTGCTTAGCTAAATGTGCCAATATGCCAATAAAAATATAACTAATATTAATTGGCATATTGGCACATTGTTCATATTGGTACATTATCACTATCTTTGCCCCTCATGAAGCATAGCCTATACATATTATTACTCTTGATAATATCCGCTTCGGCCCTGCATGCACAACGCCGACCAGGTGGAGACCGGAAAGGATTCTCACTCGGAAACCTATCCAAAGCCAATCAGGAAGTCCCTGACAGCCTGCTGATTCCAGACAGCGCAGCAATAAGCAACAGACGTATCACGGCCTATCGGCTAACCCCTCTGTTGGGCGATCCTTATATTGCCCCGTTGGACACGCATAAATTGAATTTCGCCAACAGCACGCTGGTGGAATCCGAATCGCTGGCAGTCGGCTACCTGGCCAATACAGGGTCACCGGCACAAACCCGCATCTTTTCCGAACGTAAGGAACCACGGGATTTCCTGTTTGCCGACGCTTACGATTATTATATCACGGATCCTCAGAACGCACAGTACTACAACACGAAAATCCCTTATACAAACGTGATGTACACGACTATGGGGGGAAGTGAAAGCAAAAACGAACGGCTGAAAGGCACGCTGACCATGAACTTCGGTCCGAAGATCAACGTAGGTGGCGATTTGGACTATATCTACAGCCGCGGATATTACAAGAATAACGGTAATAAGCTGTTAAGCTACCGCCTTTTCGGCAGTTACAAGTCGGATCGCTACGAAGCGCACGCTTACTTGAGCAACTTCAACTTCATCAATTACGAAAACGGAGGCTTGGCCAACGACTCGGTTATCACTAACCCGGACCAATATTTTGCCGGCGAGAGAAACCAGGACGACCCCAAGGCATTCAATACACGCTATCCGGTCAAGGCATGGAACCGGGTACGTGGCAAACAGTATTTCCTCAGCCACCATTATAACCTCGGATTCGAGCGCGAACTGGAAGGGGAAGTGGACACGCTGGGAAATCCCGTGAAAGTATTTATACCCGTATCCAGTATCATTCATACACTGGAATATCAGGACAACCGCCGCCGTTTCCGCTCGGAAGCGGACGAGAACCTGAACGAATGTTATCTGACCCCGGATGGATACCCGCGTGTATTCGGTTTGGAAAACGGCACGGGTGTCGACGACCGCACTTCCTACTGGAATCTGCGCAATACGTTCGGTCTTTCCCTCCGCGAAGGTTTTCAAGACTGGGCCAAGTTCGGCATCACTGCCTTTGCCACTTTCGACAAGCGCAAATTCCAGTTGCCGGCCCAGATACCGGGATTGTCTTACGACCCCGAATATGGAAGCGGGTTAAACGCTTCTCCCTCCACCATCGAATTTCCGATTACACAAGTGTATGACGAATTCTCGACATATATCGGAGCCGAAATCTCCAAACGCCGGGGAAACATTCTGACTTACAATGCCCGTGGAGAACTTTGTGTCGTAGGCGACGATATCGGGGAATTTCGGGCCACGGGAAACCTGCAAACCAAATTCAAGCTATTAAAAAAAGATGCGACGATCAGTGCGGAAGGATACATCAAGAATGTCACTCCTTCTTTCTATATGCGTCACTTCCATTCCCGCTATTTCTGGTGGGATAACCGGGATATGAACATGATCCAGCAAATCTATGCCGGAGTCAAGATCAACCTGGAGTCCACACGGACACAGTTGTCTGCCGGGGTCGAAAGCATACAGAACTATGTATTCTTCAACAAACAAGGAATGCCGGAACAGAAAAGCGGGAATCTGCAAGTGATAAACGCCCGCATCAAACAAGATGTCATGTACCGCGCTTTCGGATGGGAAAACGAAGTGGCCTACCAGCTGAGCAGTGACAAAAGCGTACTGCCTTTGCCTCAAATCAGCCTGTATACCAATATGTATCTGAAATTCAAGGTAGCAAAGGTGCTGATGGTGCAATTGGGAGCCAATATGTATTATAACACTTCTTACTACGCCCCGTATTACGAACCGGCCACACAGCAGTTCCAGGTACAGGACGAAGTGAAAGTCGGCAATTTCCCGCTTGTCAACGCTTATGTCAACTTCCACCTGAAACAGGCTCGTTTCTTTGTGATGGGTTATAACCTGGGTTCCAAGTTCGTCAATCCGAACTATTTCTCGCTGGCGCACTATCCGCTGGATCCGTTCGTCCTGAAAATGGGCGTGGCTGTCACATTCAACAACTGATCTTATGAAATCGAGGAAACTGATAGGAGTCTACACCGGGCTGCTGATAATCGCCGTAGCAACCATGATCATGTTATGGCGCCTGAAAACCATGCCGAAGGCTGAAGTCTTCCCACGCGATTATCCGGAGATCAAAGAAGAAGGAATCCTGCGGCTGGTGACCGAATACAATCAATCGGGGTATTATGTGGCAGGTGACACGATAGAAGGTTTCCAATATGAACTGAGCCAGGCTATCGCCCAATTATCAGGTCTGGAAATACAGATATTTTTGGAGATGAGCCTGGCCGAAAGCTTCGATATGCTTGAAGAGAACAATTGCGATGCCGTTGCCCGCAATATCCCGATCACCAGCGAGATCAAAGAGAAATATCTGTTCACCGAACCGATCGTCCTCGACAAGCAAGTCCTGATACAACGGACGGAAGCGGCCAATAACGGGCTCAAGCCCATCCGCAACCAACTCGATCTGGCCGGTAAGACCCTATATATCCCAAAAGATTCTCCCGCCCAGCTCAGGCTACAAAACTTAGGACATGAGATCGGCGATACGATCTACGTGATAGAAGACGAATTATACTCCGGGGAACAGCTTGCCATCATGGTAGCCAAAGGAGATATCGATTATGCCGTTTGCGACCAGCAGACGGCTGCCCTTTCCCAAAAGCAACTCCCGGAAATAGATATCAAAACAGACATAAGTTTCACGCAACTCCAATCCTGGGCAGTCCGCAAAGATTCCCCTATCCTGCTCGACAGCCTGAACAGCTGGCTGGAACAGATACGCAAGAACGGTACATTCGACAAGATATACAAGAAATATTATAAATAATGCATCACTTTATCCCTCATGCGACGGCAGCACGAAGGAGAAAGTCGAACCGACCCCTAATTCGGATTCCACGTGCATGGAACCACCCATTTTCGTAACCAGCCCTTGGCAGATGGCAAGCCCCAAACCGATACCTTCCACATAATCGTTCACCTTGACGAAGCGTGTGAAAAGGCTCTCCAGTTTATCTTTTGCAATGCCGGTTCCCGTATCCTTCACATAAAATTTCAGACATTTATCCGGCAGGCAGGTATATCCCAGCGTGATACTTCCCTGCTTGGTATTCTTAATCGCATTATTCGCCAGATTATTGATCAATTGCAACAGACGGATACTATCGGCTCCGAAACAGCACGTGCAGCTACCTTTTTCCAAGAACAACTGCACTCCTTCGGGCATACGGAGTTTGATAGAGGCGAATATCGTATCCATCAGTTCGTTTATATCGACCGGTTCATAACTGATCCTGATAGCGTCGGCTTCGATCTTGGACAGGTCGAGAATATCGTTTATCAGTTGCATCAGCAGCAGGTTATTGGTCTTGATGATCTCATAATATTCCCTACGCTCCTCATCCGAATCGGCAAAAGCCATCAATTCGGAAAAACCGGTGATCGCATTCAGCGGGGTGCGGATCTCATGGCTCATATCCGCCAGATACTTGGACTTCATCTTATCGGCAAGCTCCGCCTTGTGCTTGGCTTCTTCCAGGTTCAGCTCCTGCCCTTTGCGTTCCTGTATGTTGATCGTACATCCCAGGATCACAAGCACCCTTCCCCGTTCATCCCGTTCGTAGACGGTTGCCGACGATTCACGCCAGTGGTAATGATCCATTCCCGGGTATTTCACACGCAACTCGATTTTCATTTCCGATATCTCTCCCGAACATAATTTCCGAAAAGCCTCATCGTGTCTCTCCCTGTCGTCAGGATGAACCCGCGCGGCAAAACGAGGCCATGAAATATCGACCAGCTCGTCTTCTTTACCCGGCAACCAGTTATTTACCTGGACAACCGAATCATCATAATTCCGTTTGCTGTCAGGATTCACGAATATGGAACAGAGGCGGATATCATTGGAATGCAGGGCCATCTTAGTAAGTACCTGCGAACGTCTCAAGGTATTCTCCATCTTGTTGCGGACCGTGACGTCACGCCACAAAGCCAGCAAAAGGGGTTTGCCATTACTCAAGGCAATCGGGAATTTCGTGACTTCGATATCCTTCGGGATGCCATACGCATCAGAAATCTTCCCGCTAAATTCAATAGTCCTACCCGTCTCCATGACATCACGATCCAGCCCTAAACGCTCTTCTGCGGGCATGATCGCATCAAAACTCAGTTCGAAATCATTGTGACCCTCAACTTCTTCCGTACCGATACCGGTTATTTCTTCCATGAAGCGGTTCCAATACAGATACCTGAAACCATCTTCTGCATCTTTTACAAAAACGCCTAACGGTAGTTTATCCAAAATCGTATTGATCAATCCATGTAATGAATCTTGCTTTTGTGAGATTGGCCGGATGTCCTTCCCGCCATAAATGCCGCCCATATAAACAAAATGCTTTAAAACGCTAATTTGGGTATAAAGATATTTATTTTTATCACAATCTTCCCCGGAAAATATCACAAAAATCAATCTTCCCTTGAAAAAATAACTCTTTTGAAAGAAGAGCTGCGTTCTATATAACAAATATTGCCAAATATTATCTACCTTTACCGGGAATTTAATGATGAAAGATGAGATTTGACGAATTGGACTTAGAAGAGGCCGTATTGGACGGCCTTGACGCAATGAATTTTCTGGAGACAACTCCAGTACAGGAACTGACGATTCCGGTCATTTTAGAAGGGAAAGACATTATTGCCTGTGCACAGACAGGGACAGGAAAGACTGCGGCTTATGTGTTGCCGGTGATCAATGAACTCAGCAAAGGATTACATCCGGCCAATGCCATCAATGCCATCATCATGGCTCCCACACGCGAATTGGCCCAACAGATCGACCAGCAGATCGAAGGTTTCACCTATTTTGTCCCGGTTTCCGCCGTTGCCGTCTACGGAGGCACGGACGGTATTGCCTGGGAACAGCAAAAGCGAGGGATGGAAATGGGGGCCGATATCGTGATCGCTACCCCCGGACGTCTGTTGTCGCATATCAAACTGGGCACTGTCGATCTGTCGCAAGTATCCTTCTTCGTCCTGGATGAAGCGGACCGGATGCTCGATATGGGATTTTATGACGATATCATGCAGGTCTACAAACTACTGCCGGCAACCTGCCAGACCATCATGTTCTCTGCCACAATGCCTCCCAAGATCCGGACACTGGCCCAAACGATCCTGAAAAACCCGGAAGAAGTCAAGATAGCCATCTCCCGTCCACCCGAAACAATCATGCAAACGGCCTATGTCTGCTATGACATGCAGAAACTGCGCATATTGGAAGACTTGTTCTCAAAGAGCCGTCCGCAGCGTGTCATCATTTTTTCGTCCTCGAAAATGAAAGTAAAAGAGCTGGCATCCACTCTCAAACGGATGAAGTTCAACGTCGCAGCCATGCATTCTGACCTTGAGCAGTCACAGCGTGAAGAGGTGATGAAAGAGTTCAAGAACGGACGTATAGACATCCTCGTCGCCACTGACGTCGTCTCGCGCGGTATCGATATCAACGACATCAAGCTGGTTATCAATTTCGACATTCCCCACGACCCGGAAGACTACGTGCACCGCATCGGCCGTACCGCCCGCGGAACAAACGGCGAAGGACTGGCCATCACTTTCATTTCAACCGAAGAACAATTCCAATTCAAACGCATCGAAGAATTCCTGGATAAGGAAATCTATAAAATACCGGTCGATCCCAAATTCGGCGAAACACCTTTATACGAGCCCGAAAAATACTCCAACATGCGTCGTGGCAGAGGACGCCCCCGCAAAGACGGCGGAAAAGGGAAAAGCGACAACCGCTCCGGCAGCGGCAACAACCAACGCCGCAGAGGAAGACCGAGGAAGGAAGCATAGGCTAACGTTTATAAATATGTCGACCGGCATTTATACAAATGCCGGCCGACGATTATAAGTGCATAGCGTTGCAAAATATAGAAAACAGAGATTCGAATCCAATATAAAAAACGCAGACCAGGCCGAGCCCGATCTGCGTTTTTATCAATATCGAGAATCCCCTAACTTATCCGTTCATCGAAGCCAGGAACTCCATATTATCGAATGTCTGTTCCATGCGCTTCTTGACAAATTCCATAGCCTCCATAGAGTTCATATCGGCCAGGTACTTACGCAGGATCCACATACGGTTCACGGTGTTTTCATCCTGCAACAGGTCGTCGCGGCGCGTGCTGGACGCTGTGATATCGACAGCCGGATAAACACGTTTGTTTGCCAGCTTGCGATCCAACTGCAATTCCATATTACCCGTACCTTTGAATTCTTCAAAGATCACATCGTCCATCTTCGAACCGGTTTCAGTCAATGCCGTTGCCAGGATCGTCAGGCTGCCGCCGTTTTCGATGTTACGGGCAGCCCCGAAGAAACGTTTCGGTTTCTGCAATGCGTTCGCATCCACACCACCGGAGAGCACTTTACCGGAAGCCGGCTGAACCGTATTATAAGCACGAGCCAGACGTGTGATAGAGTCTAACAGGATCACGACATCATGTCCACATTCCACCATACGTTTAGCCTTATTCAATACGATTTCGGCAATTTTCACATGGCGTTCAGCCGGTTCGTCGAAAGTAGAAGCAATCACTTCGGCATCTACGCTACGGGCCATATCGGTCACCTCCTCAGGACGTTCGTCGATCAGCAGGATAATCATATACACTTCAGGATGATTGGCTGCGATCGCATTGGCGATATCCTTCAACAGCATCGTCTTACCGGTCTTCGGCTGTGCCACGATCAGACCACGCTGTCCCTTGCCGATCGGCGAGAACAGATCTACTACACGTACGGCGATATTATCATATACTTTCGAAGACTTGCGGGCCGTCAACATGAATTTTTCGTCCGGGAAAAGCGGAGTCAGATGATCGAAAGGAACACGGTCACGGACTTCTTCAGGCGTACGGCCGTTGATCTTGTCCACTTTGACAAGCGGGAAATATTTTTCACCTTCCTTCGGAGGACGGATAGCCCCCTCCACCACGTCGCCGGTCTTCAGGCCGAACAGCTTGATCTGCGACTGCGATACGTAAATATCATCCGGGGAAGTCAGGTAGTTATAATCGGAAGAACGCAAGAAACCATATCCGTCAGGCATCATTTCCAGCACACCGACACCTGTCAGTATACCGTCAAACTCATACTGTTTTTCCTGCACAGCATTGTTATTATTGTTGTTGCGCTGGTTGTTATGATTATTCTGGTTGTTCTGTCTGTTGTTATTCTGGCGAGGATTGTTCTGCTGCTGGGCGGCTGCAGGTTGTTCTTCCCGCGCTTTCGGTTCCGGTTTTGCAGGTGTGGAAGAGAATGGGAAAAGTTGATCGAGAACTGATTTGGTATCCGGATGGCGGAATACCACACGTTTAGGTTCGTCTGACGGAGTCGAAGCGGCAGGAGTTTCCACGACAGCCGGTTCTTCCGTCACTTCGGGAGGAAGCTCTCCGTTATCCGATTCCACGACAACAGGAGGAAGCAACGGTTTCTCTACAGGCTTGTCAGTCTTCTTAACCACTTTCTTTGCTGCCGGTTTTACCGTTTCGGCAGGGACGTCGGCCGTAGCATCAGCTACCTGGACAAGAGTTTCGGATACAGGAGCATTGGCTGAAACCGGACTTTTGGAAACGGCTGCCTCTTCGTTTTTCTGGACAGGAACAACAGCCGCGGCCACTTTTTCTTTCTTGTCAATACGAGTCCGTCTTTTACGTTCGGGCTGTTCCGGAGCTTCCGGAGCGACCTCTTCTACCGAAACTTCAACGGGTGTGGCGGGAGCAGCGACTTTCGTTTTGGCATCAGCTTTTGCGCCTTTCGGAGCCGCAGCTTTTGTTTTCTTAGCCTTAGTCTGCCTTTCTGCTTTCTTTGCTTCCTTTTCTTTCTCCTTTTCAGCCTGGATGCCGGCGTATGAAATGGCCTGTTCGTCAAGAATTCTGTATACAAGTTCCTCTTTCTTAAGGGAACTTACTTTTTTAATACCTAACTCTTCCGCTATACTTTGCAACTCAGGAAGGAGTTTTTCATTTAGTTCTAGAATGTTATATTTTTGCATAATGCGAAGTGAATAATAAAAACGACGTACTTACACGACCGGACACGGCACGCGTACAACGCAATCATTGTATCTTTTATAATTTGATAATTAATAATTTCATGTGAAAACCGGATTGTTGAGCTAATTTGAATCATTAGTAACACATCTGCGGAGTAAATCTTTGCAAATGTAATAATATTTTCAGTTACTCTCGCTTTTTGTCGGAAAAAAATTCACAACTAACACACTTTTAGTTGTTTTGTCCAGGCAAAAACGATTATCGGAACGTTCTCCTACAATCCAGATAACAGCGCCTCCGCTGCATAAAAGCCACGTCCGTTCCTTATCTAAACGGCTGAATTTATGATCCGAGAAATAATCGCTTAATTTCTTCCGCCCTTTCATGCCAAAAGGAATAAACCAATCTCCTTCTTTCCATGTACGCAGGGTAAGCGGAAAAGTCAGTTTGTCGTAATCGAAATAAGCGATATTTTTATCTTTCCGGATATGGAAATCTTCCTTAATAACAATCTTCTCGAAAGAAAGTTCGACAGGACCGGACCAAACTTTCTCGCCACCGGTCAGTGTATATTCACGGACCTCTTCTTTTACAAGGGGAGATAACAATAAATAGTCCCGATCTTTTATCAACCGGTGCGTAGAAGAGAAAAAGGTTTTGCCCGATTCTTTCGTCAGGGACAAATAAACATCCTCCGCCACCGGACGAGTAAAGCCATAGGTTTTGAGTAACTCGTATAAAATAGCATCGGGCGACGGGTAACGCATCAAGGCGGCAATCGAAAGGCGGTCCCCTTGCTCGACCACGGCATTCCTCGCCTCTTCCACCACATGCAGATAAACGGCTTCGGCTGCCGACAGATGTTCGGACGTACGGGCGATCGCATCCTTCACGGAAGGATTGATTTCCTCCAGAAGCGGAAGGACACGCAGGCGGATAAAATTGCGCGTATAAGCATCGGAAAGGTTGGTACTGTCGGTCACATACGTCAAACCGCGTCCGGCAAGCCACTCCAAGATATCCTCACGGCTCACGGCAAGCAAAGGGCGCACCACGAAACCGTTCCTCGGACGAATCCCGCTCATTCCCCTGATGCCGGTCCCACGTACCAGATTCATCAAAAGCGTTTCCACACTGTCGTCACGATGATGAGCCACAGCGACAGCCTGCGCCCCGGTTGCAGCCCGTTGCTCTTCGAACCAGCCATAGCGCAACTCGCGGGCAGCCATTTCAATGGAGAGATGCCGGTCGGCTGCATATTTTCGGGTATCGAAGTCCGTCATCAGGAAAGGGACATCCAGTTTTCGGGCATACTCCCTTACAAACTGTTCGTCACGCAGGGATTCGTCTCCCCGCAAATGAAAATTACAATGCGCCGCAATACAGGAATAGCCCGACTCCACCAAAATGGTGAGTAGGGCTATTGAATCTGCTCCGCCACTTACACCGACCAGAACCGGACGGTTTTCCGTAAGCAACCGATATTTCTCTATATATGCACGGACAACGTCGCGCATCCGATTATTCTTCTATGCCTGCCAATTCAGGGTCGATCATGATACGACCACAGTATTCGCAAACGATCACTTTCTTACGCAACTTGATATCCAACTGTTTCTGGGGCGGAATCTTGTTGAAACAACCACCGCAGGCACCACGCTGTACATATACGACAGCCAAGCCGTTACGTGCCCCCTTGCGGATACGTTTGAAAGCAGTCAAGAGGCGCGGTTCGATATTCGCCTCCAGTTTCTTTGCTTTTTCGCGCAGTTTCTCTTCGTCCTGCTTGGTTTCGGAAATGATCTGTTCCAGTTCACCCTGCTTTTGAACCAAATCAGCCTTACGGCCTTCCAGTCTTTCGGACAGTTCGGCGATCTCTTCCTTCTTACGGTTGATCGCTTCACCGAATTCACGAATCTTCTTTTCAGAGAACTCGATTTCAAGTCCCTGGAATTCTATTTCTTTTGACAAGTTGTCGAACTCACGGTTGTTACGCACGTTATCCAACTGCGCTTTATATTTTTCAATCAGACCGGTTGACTCCGTAATCTTATGTTTCTGTTCTACAACAGCATTCTCAAAATCTTTAATTTCTGACTGATAGTTCTGAAGACGTGTTTCCAGACCAGCGATCTCATCTTCCAGGTCCTGTACTTCCAAGGGAAGTTCGCCGCGAAGTGTCTTGATCTTATCAATTTCAGTCATCATCGTCTGAAGCTGATACAGCGTAGAAAGCTTTTCTTCAACTGTAATCTCTTTTTC
>ERZ780177.3533-NODE-3533-length-11649-cov-4.652751_pt1 | contig 11649 bp, 10 predicted proteins | sample MGYA00510973_ERZ780177 | MGnify/ENA primary metagenome ERZ780177 (study PRJEB29588, sample SAMEA2144396) | human gut metagenome | biome: human gut; feature: human-associated habitat; material: faeces | place: Denmark | collected 2008/2010 ...
GCAAGAATTGTTCTGCTTAGCAGCCCTATTTCATCATAATAATGCAGTGTGCGCACACTGACACCTGTAAGCTTTGCAAATTCACTGATCTTATACATGAGTATCTCCTTTCCTGTCTCCGTAAACTCAGTATATACTATGACGCAGCGTCAGTGTCAAGGGGTTTTGAAAAATTTTTTTCAGTTCATTTTCCGCAGTATTTGCTGCCCTGCATGGTATCGTCACGGGCAAGCTTTTTGTCTATCTCGTTCATGACCACAAACTTTTTAAGGCTCCACAGCGGGGCTATCAGAGTGTCCCTTGCGCCGTCGCCCGTAACACGCTGGATAATAAGCTCAGGGGGCAAAAGCTCCAGCTGGGCGCAGATGATATCCACATATTCCTCCAGCGTCAGGGCGGCAAACTCCCCTCTCAGATATTCCTCCGCCATGGCAGTGCCCCTGATGATGTGCAGCAGGTGGAGCTTTATGCTATGAAGCTCCAGCTTTGACATCTCGTAAGCCGATTCGAGCATCATCTCACGGTTCTCTCCGGGGAGGCCGTTTATAAGATGCACGCAGACGTTTATGTCCTTGTCCCGCAGGCGCTTATAGCATTCCAGAAAATCATAATATGTGTGACAGCGGTTTATTCTTTCGGCAGTTTTATCGTGAACAGTCTGCAAACCAAGTTCGATTGTAAGATATGTCCGCCTGCTAACATCGGCAAGATAGTCCAGAACATCGTCCGAAATGCAGTCGGGACGGGTGGAAATGGCAATGCCGCAGACATTTTCAAGGGTCAGCGCCTCCTCCACCATGGCCCTTATCTTTTCAAGAGGGCCATAGGTGTTGGTGTTTGCCTGAAAGTACGGGATATACAGCCCCTCGTGCCATTTCATGTTCATTTTAGCCCTGACCTGTTCAAACTGCTCTGTGACCGAAAGTGCACAGTCCCCCGCAAATTCCCCGCTGCCCGCAGAGCAGTATGTGCAGCCGCCAACGCCCTTTGTGCCGTCGATATTCGGGCAGGTAAAGCCGCAGTTGAGGGATATTTTCATCACCTTGCAGCCGAACCTCTGTTTAAGGTAGCTGCTTTGGGTTCGGTAGCGCTTATTTGTGTCAGAATATTTAAAAGGGCTTTGCATAAAAACACTCCTATGCTGCATTTATAAATAAGCTTTTAATCTCATATTGTACGCAGATTAACTTTATTTGTGAAAGTTATTGCGCCATATTGCTTCAAGCTGTGATAACATTCAGTATATCACTTTTTTACAATTTCTTCAAGAGAAATTGCTCAATATTTATGCTATGTTCCAATAAATTTAAGAAATACAAACCAAAATCTTATTGATTTTTCTGATACAGATGGTATAATATAATAAATGAGATAAATATATACTATTTATCGGCATTTTATCGGAAGGGAGAGATTTTATGAAAACTATATTTGTAACCGGCGCTGCGGGAATGATAGGAAAGGCTGTTGTGGAAATGCTCCTGCAGAAAGGCTATAACGTTATAGGAACCGATACAGCTCCCGCTCCTTTTGAAGATAATGACAATTTCAGCTTCGTTCAGTGCAATATTACCGACAAGGAAAAAATAACAGGCGTTCTGAACGGCAGCAAGATAGATATGCTTATCCACCTTGCATGCACAGTTGATAACGACTTCCCGGACGTTCTGTCCTCCGATGAGGAAAAAACCAGCGCCGCTGTGGATAAATATCTTTACAAGGCTGCAGAAGCTGCTGGAGTGGCTGACATACTTATGCTCAGTACACACCAGATCTATGCGCCTCAGCGTACAAGAGAGCCTATACGTGAGGCAGCTGCCGAAAGGCCGTCCTCCATATATGCAAAGCTCAAGGCCGACTCTGAAAAGGCTCTTGTAAATGCTCTCAAGAAATCCACTGGCACAAAGGGCGTTATCATGCGCATATGCCCCATTTACACCAAGGATTTCACCGAAAATCTGAAAGCAAAGGTATATGATGCAAAGACCGGCTGTGCGTTCGTTTACGGCGGCTACGGCGATTACGGATACACTTTCACCTGTCTTTACAATCTTGTGGATTTCATATACGGCATACTTACCTGCCCCGACACTATTACATATCAGGGTATTTACAACGTATGCGACACCAAGCCCATTGCTGCAAAGGACATCATTGAGCTGCTGAGAAACGATCACAAGATCGGTGCAGTAATGTCCAGAAACTACGGAAGCGACGCTGCCAAGGGCGGAGTTACCGCAATATTCGGCTCAAAGGAATCACGTACCGATTACAGGTACAATGATCTGAGCGTTGCGTGCAGCAACATTTCCTATGATAACACCAAGGCACAGCGAATCGCCACATTCCGCTGGAAGCTTTCAAACACTAAGTAACACGTATAAATTTAAATGTCCTGCGGATTTTCTGCAGGACATTTTTTATTATTATATTGAGGTTTGGGAATATGAAAGTGAACGGTTAATTTGTCCGTACCCGCACAAAAAAAGCAGCGCTCAAACGCTGCTTTTTTACTCTTACTTTTTCTTTCCAAGCTCGTCCTGCTCATCGTGCTGGGTCTGATTCTCGGAGATAGCCCATGTCTTAACGATGATCTTGCTTCTGTCGCCGCCTGTTTCGATAACAACGGTATCGTCATTCTTACGAACGATAAATCCAACTATGCCGCCGATGGTTGTTACCTGATCTCCCACCTGGAGAGAATCTCTCATCTGCTTCTGCTCCTTGTCCTTCTTCTTCTGGGGACGGATAAGCATAAAGTAGAAGATCGCCATGATAACGACGAGCATTACAATGGAGGATACCAGCTGAGAAGTTGCTGCTGCCTGTGAATCAGCTGTATTTGCTGTTGCAGCTGCCAGAACTGAAAAATATGTGTTGAGCATTAAAGTTATCTTTCCTTTCTTATTTTACCAGAATAAAACTATATACTATTTATTATACCAATTCCAACTGAAAATGCAATAGCTTTTACAGAAATTTAAGATTTAAAATGTCACGGCGTATAGTCAATATCCGCTTTTCTTGCCTGCGATTTCTGATAAGGGCGCTTGATACGGTAAATCCTGCCGTCTTTGAGGAATCTCGCCCCTGTCTGGTGGAATGTGAAGCTGACCCCTGCGTCAACGCACTGGCAGCGCAATGAAAGTATCCAGTCATAGCTGCATATCCTTGCTTCATTGCCCGATTCTCCGCCTGCGGACACGCTTTCTATCCGTTTGGGATCAAGATATGCGCTCAGGTCTATGCTCTCCAGCAGAGGTTCGCATACTATGAGCCTGTGCTTTATTGGCAGGCTCAGGAACACCGGCAGCCGTTCATCGGCACGCTTTTGATTTTCGCAGGTGCAGCCGATTATAACATTGTCGTAGCCCTCTCCCCAGTCCTCAGGCAGGCATTGTGCCAGACGGGTTATACGCTTGGTGAAAAATATAAAGTCCACATCGCTGCGTTCACGCATGAACTGCCATGCCTCACCCCGCCTTTCGTCCGCCTCGTCAAGCAGGAAGTCGGAGGTAAAGCAGGTGAAAAGCACTGCTCCCGAGAGCACCTTATATTCACCGTTCTTTTTCCTGCGCACGGGCAGGTCAAAATCCTTGTTATATGACAGCAGGCTGCCGTCCCTGCCGTGTTTCTCGTCTGTGCGATACACGTAGCAGTGGCGGCAGCCCTCGCTTATCTTTTTGCAGCCGTGCCATGGATTCCATGAAACGTCCATATCTGCTCCTTTATGGCTTTTCATCGGAGTGCTTTTTGTAATACTCCTCCGATATCTTCTTCTGATAACGTGCGTCAATGTGCTCCTTGACGGCTCTGCCGCCCCTGCCTGCCAGCTTTGCCAGCATAAACAGTCCGTAAACCAGCGATATTGCGGGGATTATCAGCAGATATATTGACGGGCCTGCAAGTATCTTTCCGATTATCTCGGCGCTGCGTGTGCGGTTCTCGTACCATGGATAGCTGATATTCGTCATTACCATAACGCTCTCACGTATCTCCCTGAAGCCTGTGAAAAGCTTCAGGAGACCGAATCTGCCAGTCTGGTCGATGAGAACGCTTGAATCCTCGGGGGCGGTGTTTATATCCTTCATGACCCCGTAAGCGTAATCCTTGACGATATTTGGCAGGCACACCTCATATGATGTGAGCACAAAGCTGTCGTTCAGCTGCTTTAACGATTCATAGGGCATATACACTCTGGGCTTTGTGCCGTATGCGGTCTTATCAACCTCATTATCGGGTGACTCCACAACAGCCGCCACGTAAAACACCTTGTTGTTTATTTCCAGCGGCATTCCCACGGTGTCCATGGAGCCGAACAGCTGCCATGAGCACTGCTTATCAAGGATTATCCTGTCAAGGTTGATGTCCTCCGATGTGTAATAGCTGCCGTACATTATGTCCTCCGGGTGGAAGATGAAGTAGTCCCCCACCGTGCCTGTTACGGCAACATCGCAGCTGCCCATTTTTCCTGCAAGGGTAAGTGTGGAATCGCCTGAGGCACAGTCTATCCAAAGCCTGCCCTCGGGATTATCCTCCGCATCAAGGACGGAGCTTTCTTTCAGCTTTTCCTCGACGCTTTTCCTCATGGAGTATATCCCCATCATGTCAAATCCATTGGAGGGAGACACATAAAGTGATATCTGGGAGTATTTATACTTGTCGTTATCCCACATTTCCTTTGCCTTGTCAGATGAATAATCCCTTGAAAGCGATGATATCCGCAGGTAAATTATCCCGAATACCGACAGAAGAACGGCGTTTATTATCAGCAGAATTATATTGAATTTTTTCAGTCTGCTCATTCACGTCACCCCGATCAGCTCTCGGCGGGACGAACCTGATCGCCTGCCTGAATGGGCTTGGTAGATGTGGTGATAACGTACTCGCTTCCCATAAGACCGTTTACAGCGGTGTTGTTGTCGTCCTTTGCAAGGACTTCGATGTCATATCTCACAGCCTTGTAGCGGTTGCCGAGAGGGCTGCTCTTTGCTTCCATAACGAGGACGAACTTGCCGTTGGAGTCCTCTCTTACCGCTGCGTTGGGAACAACTGCGGAATAAGGCTGACCCTTGCTGCCCATGGAAAGGGTAATGGTCTGACCTGTGGATATATCGGAGCCTGTAACGTTGAATACGAGAGTTTTCTGTGTCTGAGGATTTGCAGTATCGGTCTTTACCTCGCTGAGTGTTGCAGAGAAGCTGTCGCCCCAGTACCAGCTTGTTATCTCTGCCTTGTCGCCAACCTTGACCTTCTTAGCCTGGTCATTCTTTACGGAGAAGGAAACGGTGTAGCCAAGGTCGGACACGCTGATTACTGCTGCCACTGTGCCCGCAGCAACCTCGCTGCCTGCTGTAACGGAAACGCTTTCAACAGTACCGCCCATTTTTGCGGTAACGACTGCGTCAAATGCCTCGCTCTTAAGCTTTTCGACCTTTTCCTTCTGTCTTTCGATGTCCTTTTTCTTTGCTTCAAGGTCAAGCTGATTGCTTTCGTTGGTAACGCTGTCGGTCTGCTTCTTTATTTCAAGTGCTGCATAAAGGTTATCAACGGTGTCCTTCTGCTCGGATATTTTAAGCTCCAGCTGTGAAGCGGAAAGATATCCTGCTGCGGTGGCATCGTCCTTTGCAGTGCCTGCGTTGGTGAGCTTTAATGTAACATCGTCCAGCTCTGCTGTTACCTTGTCGAGCTTTGCCTTTATTTCAAGCTTTATGGAACGAACATCGTTGCTCAGGGTGTCCTTGGCGCTGTTCAGGTTCTTCTTTGCCTTATTGAGTGTGCTTTCAGCATTTTTCAGCTTTGTTTTGAGAACTCCGCTGGTAGTGGATTTTGCAAGATAATTGGAAAGGTCTCTCTGGAGCTGGTCTATCTCCAGCGACTTTGTTGCGATGGAAGCTGAGATAGATGTGGTATCATCATCAGCCTTTGCGTTGTACAGGGAGATATAAAGCTGATTAAGCTCAACTGTTGCGGACTCGATAGACTTTCTTGTCTCCTCGATCTTGGAAGCATAGTCGGTATCTGCGCCAACGTCCTTGCTCAGCTCGTCATAATCGGCCTGAGCTGTCTCGACCTTTTTTTCAAGCTCGGTAACACGGTCCTTGTCAGCTCTGAGGGTGTCGTAATACGCACCTGTAAGGTTTATCATATCATCGGATGTATCCGCATTTACGGCGCTGAGCTGATTGTTAAGGTCTTCCTTTTCCTTGGTGAGCTTATCCGATCTGCTTTTCAGGGAATTATAATCGTTGAGTGCGGAGGAAAGGGGGTCAGTGCCTGCAAGTGCAGCCTGATACTTTGCCTGAAGCTCGGAAAGTTCCTTTTCGGCTTTCTGTATCTCCAGATAATCGGACTGATACTTGGAGCTGTCGGACTGGGCAAGAACTGCCTTTTTGTAATCAAGCTCCTTGTCCTCCAGATCCTTCTGAGCCTGAGTAAGCTCGTCGGAGTCGGAGTCCTCCAGCTCAAACAGGGTATCGCCTGCATTTATGGTCTGACCTGTCTTTACGGCAACGCTCTTGATAGTTCTTGTCTGGTCGAATTTTACCTCGTAGCTCTCGGCAGCCTCAACAGTTCCGCTGCCTCTTATCTGCTCGGAGATAGTACCCTGACTGACATAAACGGCAGATACCTGCGGCAGAGTGTAATTCATAAAAGTATTTGAGAAGAATGTAAGCACCAGCAGAACTGCCAGAAAAACAATGGCAATGTTCTTGATGACTTCCTTTCTCGGAGATCTGTTTTCATTATTCATCTTTATGATCATTCCTTTCGTGTAATAGATCAGCCCTTAATTCCGCCTGAGTAGGTGATTCCCTCAACCAGGTAATCCTCACCGTACAGGAACATGAGCAGCGACGGCATCATGTAGATAACTGCCACCGCAAATGCAAGTCCCGTATCGCCCGAGTTTATCTTTGACAGGAAAACCGACAGCGGGTGCATACTTTCGTCCGAAAGCAGTATAAGAGGCTGCTCGACCATGTTCCAGTAGTCAATGAACACCAGCATGAGCACGGAGAAAACTGCGCTTCTTACCATGGGGTAGCAGATGCTCGTGAATATCTGGAACTCGTTGGCTCCGTCCAGCATAGCTGCTTCAAAATATGTCTTTGGGATACGCTTCATTGCCTTTGTTAGCAGGAACACCGCAAAGGGCGAGAAAATTCCGGGGAGGATTATCGCCCATCTGGTATCGAGAATGCCCAGCTTTTCGGACACAAGATAGTTTGGAACCAGCGTTACCTGATAGGGCATGAGCATAAGTATGATATAGACAAAGAATATTATCTCTTTAAGCTTTCCCGTGAGCCTTGAAAAGCCGTAGGAAGCAAAGAGCGCCACCACCGTCTGGAATATTACGATGGGCACTGTAAGTATTGCTGAGTTCCAGAATTTCAGCAGATAATCGGGAGTCTTGAACAGCACCGAGAAATACTGGCTGAAGCTTACTATGTCGGGAATAAATTTCAGATTGACGGTCTTTGAGATAAAGGTCTTGCTGTCGGTAACGGAGTTAAAGACAACGCCGTAGTTTGCGTTTATCTCCGTCTGGGACATAAATGAGTTTGTGATGGTAAGCACAGTGGGCAGCAAAAATATCACTGCGGCAACAGCGGCAAATATGGTCATGAGCACCAGCAATATCTGCCTGAGTATTTTCTGGGGAGAAGGCTTCTTCTTTTTTGTCATTCTTCCACATCCTCTCCGAATTTATTGTCGATGATGAACAGCGCTCCGATAATTACCACCATTACCAGTGACATTATCATAGCCGCCGCAGAAAGCTTCTGATAATCCAGCGACTTGAAGGTGTTGTTCATAAAGTGCTGCAGAAGGTAAAGATCCTCAAAGGGATAATCGCCTGTCAGCAGATACACCTCTCGGAAAAGCTTGAAGGAGTTTATCAGCGAGAGGATAGTTACAAAAAGGATAGTCGGCGAAAGATACCTGAGCTTTATGTGCAGAAGCCTGTACAAGGGGCCTGCGCCCTCCAGCTCCGCAACCTCAAGGCAATCACGGGGGATATTGTTCAGCGCCGCAAGGAAAAGTATCATGTTGTAGCCCAGATTTTTCCACAAAAACAGCAGAACGACCACCATAAGGCACTTGCTGGATTTCATCCAGTCAACCGGCTGTGCCTGGAACCATTCGCCAAGCACCGCATTGAGGGTACCGTTATAGTCAAACACTACCTGCCATATCAGCACGACGGAAGCCACGGGAACCATCATGGGGCAGAGGAAAAATGTTCGGAACATACTTTTTCCCGGTATCTTGGAATCCAGCAGGCTTGCCAGACCCAGCGACAGCACCACAGCCAGCGGAACTGCCACCGCCGAAAGTATCAGTGTGTTTTTTGCCGCAGTGATAAAGGCGTTGTTTTTGAAAAGCACCTGATAATTTCTCAGGAAAACAAAGTCTTTATTTATGGGATTATCGAGGAATGAATACCAGATAACGATCATAAACGGAATGATAAAGAATACAAGAACTCCCGCCAGGCTCGGAACTAACAACAGCCGTGCAAATGGCGTATTTGTGTCGGTGAGCTTTGATACACGAGAGCGCTTTTTTCTGTCCTGTTTCATAAAAAGCCTCCAAAATGACAGTGGGATAAATATCCCGTTTTATTCTACATTCAATTATACAATGTGTTTTGTAAAATTGCTACACCTGTACCAAACTGTAATCAATTATTAACCGAATATAATCCATGGGTATCAATACGTAAATTATGCAGATAATAGTTACAGCGAACGTCACAATAACAACGGAAATGAGGAAAGAAAATGAAAGAAATGTTTTGCTTCCAGTGCCAGCAGACAGCTCACAACGTCGCCTGTGACGGCAAGGTTGGCGTGTGCGGCAAAAAGTCGGACACTGCAAATTTTCAGGACGAGCTTACAGGCGCTCTCATAGGGCTTGCAAGGGCATCAAAGTCGGGCAATCCCACCCATAAGACAGATGTTCTTATTCTCAAAGGGCTTTTTACCACCATCACCAACGTTAATTTCAACGATGTTACTATTAAAAAGATGAAAACAGAGGTCGAGCAGGAAAAGGGCCGTGTGAATGCCGAAAAGTTCGAGGACTATGACATGAATATGATATGGGACGCACACGAGGACATACGCTCCCTTAAATCCCTTATCCTTTTCGGAATAAAGGGTATGGCGGCATACGCATATCACGCCTATGCGCTGGGAAAGACAGACAGGACTGTGACCGATTTTCTGTACGAGGCTCTTTACACTCTTGGCGAGGATAAATTCCCCGATGACCTGCTGAAGCTGGTACTCAAAACGGGCGAAGTGAATTTCAAGTGCATGGAAATGCTTGACGCTGCCAACACCGAAGCCTACGGTCAGCCTGTGCCCACAGAAGTTCCCCTGACTGTTGAAAAAGGTCCCTTTATCGTTGTCAGCGGTCATGACCTCCACGATATGAAGCTTCTTCTGGAGCAGACACAGGGCAAGGGTATAAACATCTACACCCACAGCGAGATGCTCCCTGCCCACGGCTATCCAGAGCTGAAAAAATATCCTCACCTTAAAGGCAACTTCGGCACAGGCTGGCAGAACCAGCAGTCTGAGTTCCACAACATTCCTGCGCCTGTCCTTTTCACCACAAACTGCATCATGCCCGTGCGCCAGAGCTACTGCGACAGGGTGTTCACTACGTCCATCGTGTCATATCCCGAGCTGTGCCACATTGGCGATGACAAGGACTTCACCCCCGTTATCGAAAAGGCGATAGAGTGCGGAGGCTATGACGAGGACAAGCACATGACAGGCATGAACGGCGGAAGCACAGTCATCACGGGCTTTGCCAGAAATGCCGTGCTTTCCCACGCAGAAAAGATAATCGAGCTTGTCAAGGCGGGAAAAATAAAGCACTTTTTCCTTATCGGCGGCTGCGACGGCGCATCTCCCAGCAGAAGCTATTACACCGATTTTGCAAAGCTCACACCGCCAGACACTCTTATCCTGACCCTTGCCTGCGGAAAATACCGCATTAACGACCTTGACCTGGGCGATATCGAGGGTATCCCCAGAATACTTGACTGCGGTCAGTGCAACGACGCATACAGCGCCATCAAGATAGCCCTTGCCCTTGCGGACGCATTCGGCTGCGGCGTGAATGACCTGCCCCTCACCCTTGTGCTGTCATGGTACGAGCAGAAGGCGGTCTGCATTCTGCTGACCCTTTTGTGGCTCGGCATAAAGAACATTTACCTTGGCCCCACTATCCCCGCCTTTGTATCGGACAATGTGCTTTCAAAGCTTGTGGAGCTTTATAACATCACTCCCACAAGCGAGCCTGCCGACGATCTGAAAAAAATTCTCGGCAGCTGAAAATTATAATAATATAATAAAAAAATCGGAGCTGTTGCAGCATAACTGAAACAGCTCCGAAATTTACATATAGATGCGACTAAGCCGATAAGCCGGGTTTTGTCGTGTGCGGAAATCTATCTGAGCGGATCGTCGCGAGTGAACCGTGATCTGGCGATACAGGCAGTAGACCAGGCATTTGTACAGTCGCCTTATCTGACCCGACAATAATTTCTTATTATTCACTAAAAAAGGAACGAGCATGAAAACTCTGAAAAAAATAGTATGGGGAGGACTTCTGGCATTCTCTCTCGTTGTATCGACTGCTCTCCCTGCTCAGGCGCAGGCAGTATCTAAGGGCTATTTCAATATCGATTGGCAGTTCAATGCCTTGTTGGATAACAGTTATGCCGACCGTGCGAGCGGTTGGGGTATGAATTTCGAAGGCGGATATTATGTGATTCCGAAACTGGCGGTCGGCGCATTTATCTCCTATCATACCAACAATAAGTATATCGGACGTCAGACGCTGCATTTGAGCGAGACCTCTTCGATGAATACCGACCAGCAGCATTCGCTGTTCCAACTGCCCTTCGGCGTGTTGTTGAAATATCGTTTCATTTTGGGTAAAATGTGCGAACCGTATGCTACGGTGAAGCTGGGTACGGATTACAGCCGCATGTCTACCTATTATCAGGCGTGGGAGCGTTATGACGATACGTGGGGATTTACGGTATCGCCCGAAATCGGGTTGAGCTTTTATCCTGTGCCCTCGCAGCGTTTCGGATTCCATTTGGCGTTGTATTACCTTTATTCTACGAACGATGGCAAAGTGCTGATATATAGAATGAACGGGCGGAACAACATCGGTTTCCGTCTGGGCGTGGCATTCTGATCGGGCTGTCGCTTGCAGGGACGGTGTGCCTGACACGCCGTAAAGGGGGTGTGTTGAAATGTAATTTTCGATGCAACCCCTTGTCGGTGCGTAAGAATGACCAAGATGCAAGGTGCTGAGGATGACAGGAGTTTGCTGACGTAACCGACTTAGACCGGATTCCGATGGCAACGCAGCAGGTCGGACATTGTGATGCGTCGCCTTTTTATTTGATGGCAGTGCGAAAACGACGGTTAAAAATTGGTAGCCCGAATAATATCTTTTATCTTTGTGAAGATAAGCTACACTCGGCATAGTCATTCAAACGAGTTTGATGTCTCTGCTCTCGATTTGCATTATTTTGTAAATGATAAGTTGTACTCCGGCGGCATCATTGCCGGTAACATCCCGCTTGTCGGTCTGGATTTTATGAGAAAG
>ERZ780177.3537-NODE-3537-length-11633-cov-2.733978_pt1 | contig 11633 bp, 14 predicted proteins | sample MGYA00510973_ERZ780177 | MGnify/ENA primary metagenome ERZ780177 (study PRJEB29588, sample SAMEA2144396) | human gut metagenome | biome: human gut; feature: human-associated habitat; material: faeces | place: Denmark | collected 2008/2010 ...
GCTGCAGGCGATAAAGAAAATAGCTCTGGTCCTTTTTTTCATCAACGGCGCGACGCAGCTGATAACGCTGCAGCTTTTCATTATACGAAAGACGGGCATAGTGTCCGGTGGCGAATTTGTCAAAAACAAGGCCCTGCTCGGCGGCACTCAGCGGCAAGGCCGCAAACTTAATGGCTGCGTTGCAGATAACGCACGGGTTCGGCGTGCGACCGGCGAGATATTCCGACTTAAAATTGTCCAAAACGAGCTTTTGATATTGTTTGGTACAGTCAATGACGCAATAGGGAATATCCAGCTTTTGGCACAAGGCGCGCGCTTCTTTGATATCTTCTTCTTCATGCGGCGAAAAACAGGCATCTTTATGCGCCGTTATATTATAATGTTTGGCTTTGTCCCAGATGGACATCGTTGCACCGATGACTTCGTGCCCCTGCTCTTTCAAGATACAGGCAACGGTGGAGGAATCAACGCCTCCGCTCATTCCGACAAGTATTTTCATTTCAGTTCCTCTTTGATGTAATTTACAACTCACCAAAGAAATATAAAAATTCAAAGTTTTTACTTTCTTTGACGGGCTGAGTATAAAAGCGGTTTTAGGATTTGGCAACAAAAAAAGCGGCGCACGATGCACCGCTTTGGTTTAATAGCTAAAATATGCCGCAAATATTTTCTGGTAAATTTCCCGGCAAAACTGCAACGCCTGAGATGCCGATGCCTCATCGCACACGGCAATAAGGGCATATGCTGCCGAGGCAGGAGACTTTGCCGAAGTTTCTGCCGTCCAATAGTTTTCAGGCGTTATGGGAATATCCGGGCAATATACGGCAGGGACATTTTCTGCAGAATATACTTTTGCCAAAACGCAGCGGAAACTGTTTTTCCATGCGTCAAAGCGTTTCAACTCTGCCTTTGCAGGCAGGCGGGCGTTGTGTACTGCCAGATATTCTTCCATTTCCTGCCGAAACACACGCGTTTCCGGGGTTCTCAACGTATCCATGATGATATAAGAGTTCTCCGACAGAAAAATCCCCTCATACGCCGTTTCTGCCGCCAAACCGTTTTTGACCGTACGAAGCGCGCCGCAGTGAGGAACCGATGCAGCCAAATATGCCTTAAACTCCGCAGGGCTGATGCCGGCTGCCGACAAAAATCTTTCAAACAGTTCCTGATAATCTTCAGACGACTGCAGTGTAACATGTTCATGTTCCATAAAAATATGTTTTTAATGGTAAAAATTATAAATAACTGCGAAATATGGTATTTATAATTTGTATTATGTCAAGTAAAAAGCGTCAAAAAAACGCTTGATTTTGTCTTTTAATTTGTCTATTATTTTTTAATATTTACAGACATCACCAGATACGGACAATACAATGAAACGGACACTATTCAAAGCAGGACTTTGTGCTGCGGCGGCATCGGCTTTATTTTTCAATGAAAAGAAGTGGGAAAACCGTCTCTTAAAAGAGCGGGCGGATTTTGACATACAAAAAGAAATCCTGCTGAATAAGATTAACCAATTGGAAAACCGGGATACGTCTTTCCGTTTTTATGAACATTTTGCCAACGGGGCTGATTATAAAACGATTAAAGCGATTGAACAGAGAACTTTTGTACGGCCGCAGAACAACATTTACGCCCAATACCGTCCCAAAGCACTTTCTGCCGAAGTGATTGAAAACAATTACGCCGCCATGGCAAAAAATCTGCACGACTCCGACCTTGACTTTAGACGCAGACAGGCACTGGAAGCCTTTCAGAACAGCGACAGCGTTCCGGATATTCTGGAAAACGGCAGCCGCTTTATGCAAGCGACGCTTGACATGATGAGCAAACATAACCATGCCATGGGCGGAAGCCTCGCCAGAGCCATTAAAAATTCCGACGCAGAAAACGAACGGGAGCTTAAAGCCCGATACCTTATGTTTGAGATGAAAACAAAGCATAAAATGTATTTCAACAGGCATGACCTCTCTGTCGATTTTTACAGAATCGTTTTCCTGAAAAACCTGTCTTTATACAAACAGACGGCAAAATTTATGACCTCGCTTACGGATTCGCTGGAAAATAATTATCTTAAAAAAGTTCAGCAAGACTCCCTGTTGTTTGAGAGAGAAAAACGGCGGCAAATCGATTCTATCATTAAGGAGAAACCCCGTATACCTCTGCTGAAATACAACTTTGCAGACCAAATGCCGGCGCCTTTTCATTTTCAATTTCCGAACCCGAAAAGTTGCCGGTAACGCAATACTTTCAGAAAAAGTACCCAAAGCGCTGTTTGAAGACGTTTTCCAAAGTTATTGGCGGATTTTTGCCATCATTTTGCAAAATAAAGCCCGACGGGCAGCTTCCCCTTCTTCCAATGCCGAAGCTATGCCGTACGCATCGGGTTCCTTTATAAGCAGGCTGTTTAAAATACGCTTAAGATTCTGCCCCGTGTCCTCTATATGCAACCCGGAAACAATGGCAGTCCCTGCCCCGTGTTTCTGCATAACGACAGCAGGCAGCGTTTTCCCCTCAAACTCGTATTCTGCCAATACTTGTATCCTGCTGTGCGACAGCGGTTTAAAATACGGCCCGCCATGATAACTGGCAATATGCCGCTCATTATCGGCGCGCCATAAAACTTTTGCAGCTGCCATTGACCTGAAATCCTGCGAATACGGGGCTATTCCCAACTCCCGGTGCAGCGTTCCGACGGCATCGGCGTCAATTAAGTTCAGCCCGCATTGCTGCACGACAGCGGCATCTTTAATATCCGTTTCAAAAAAAACATTACGGCTGGCATAATAGGCTCCGGCGCATATCCCGAAATAAACGCCTCCACTCTGCACATATTCGGCAATCTTTTGATTACCTCGGACTTTCAGTTTTTCCAAATACGGCGTAGCACGACCGCCGGGCATAAAAAAAGCCAGTACCCGGCCATTCAGCCGGTCATTTTTAATTATATCATCAGCCGTAACGGTATCTATTTTTATCCCCTGCGGAGAAAAATACTCTCTCAGGCTGTCCCGCAAAGGCCGGATATCACCGGTTCCGCTGTCATTATATATTAAAATTTCATCTCTCATGGCGAAATGATTGTATGTAATATTTTTTAAATGGCAAGTCTGTTTCTGTAAAAGATTAATTGACAAAAAACATTTTTTTGATTATTTATAAACTGATTACTTTATTTTTATTTAAATTTTGTGTATGAAAAAATTATTATTTATGCCGTTAATGATGTTATTGACGTCATGCGGCGAAGGCGGTTCATTCCTCAGAGTCAACAACTCTCTGGGATTGGCAAGTTTTATCGGTGTCGGACTTCTTGTCGGTGCGTGTCTCGGGTTTATCTATGCAATAATGCCGCGTATTGACATTATTACGGGAACTAAGATTACATCTTGTGAGAAAAAAACCAGTTGCGTTATTGGCGGGGCTGTTATTACGGCATGTGTCGCCTTTTTGGCGGGTTTATGCTATTTTAGCTGACAATACGACAATAGATAATAACCGGCCTTATGGAAAACTTTATTTTAGCGGCGGTTCCGCCGACTGAATTAACCGTTTGGCAGTGTGCCTTTCTGGGAGCCTTGGGCGGCCTGTTGTTTGCTGCCGTCTGCTGGTACATTTACGGCAAAGATACAGACATTTTCTTCTGCCCCGCTTATAAATGCGGCGCAGCCGGCAGCATTCTTTTAGGTGCCGGATTGGGAATTCTGTTCTTGTGCTGGAATGATTTCCGAACGGCCTTGATGCCGCTGCTGTTTATTGTTCCGATATGGAACCTTTGCATTATGCACGCTTGCAAATACGATGCATTGGACGGCAGCTGCCGCCATTTGGTTAAAAGCAGGACTCTTTGGACATCTTTCGGCTGTTCAGGGTTCTGCCTTGGCGTTTTATGCCTCTTCATCCGGGAAATGCTCGGCTGATTTGGCCTCTTTTAATCAGGGGAGTTGTTTAATACAACTCCCGTTTTTATGTCTGGTTTTATATCTGGCGAAAAATTTCATCCGGACAGGACTGAGACAGGAATAAATTTTGCAATTCAGATTTATCCGGACATCTTTTGCGATTACAAATATCGACGGAAAATAAATATTGACAAAATTTATATATTTTTTATTATTTAAGCAGTTATTTTATCATTATAAATAAATTTTACATTATGAAATCTCTATTATTTTTATCGTTGGCAGCGTTTGCCGTATCAAACGGAAACGACGGAAGTTTTTATCAAAATCCGGGCACTTATTTCTTATTTTCGGGAATAGGTTTTGCAATCGGGGCTGTTCTCGGATTCTTTTTTGCGAGAATGCCTAACTTTGATTATGAGGAAGTAAAGGTCAGCTTAAAAACGCTGCTCCCATGTATGCTGATTTGGGGCATTATCATTGCCGGCATCGGAGCTATGGCCGCATATCTTCATATTATGCACTGTATCTCCCTGCAATAGCATTCAGCAGATGCGTTTACTGTAGTATGCGTTTTGTTGCAATCTCCGGCTATTTCGGCGTTGTTGCAGAATTTTGCATTTTACCGCTGCCGTTCTTGCCACAGCGTTCAAAAATCCCGTTTTGCCAAACAAAACGGGATTTTTATTTTATATAAACAAAATGTTGACAAAATATATTTCAAGTGGTATAAAAGTTATACTTTATGTTTTTTTGAAAAGGTTTAGATTATGCCGCAAAATAAAAATGTCAAAATTTACGATGAAAGCTGGTTAAAAACAATTGTTGAGGCGCAGGCCGGCGTTACTCCCGATTATGACCCCAAAGATACCTTTGGCGCATATTCCAGAGTTATTGAAAGGCAAAGCGCCGATTTCTTGGAAGATTATATTGCCGGTGCCGCAGTGCCTACAGCCGAAGCATCCGATTTGCTGCCGGACTATTTTGCCATTTTGAGACAGTCTAAATACCACAGAATCGTCAAGTCGCTGAAAAAGGCTGAAACTAAATATAAACTTGAAGCAATCAGCCGTCATAAAGAAGACGAAAAGAAAAAGGCTTTTCAGGCCACGCGTTTTAAAATCCTGAACAGCAAAAAAGAAGCGGCTCTTCTCAGTTCCAAAGATATGCTGCTCATTGCCTCTCTGCTTAAAGATGAAAAAGAATATTCCACTGTCAGGATGCAGGATAAATTAAGAAGTTTCGCCATGGAAAAAATCAACCGGACCTTGCGGGGAGAAATGCCGGCTGATGAAGATTTTGCCAAACTTGCAGACACTTTCGGAACATACCAGCAAAAACGGCTGGTGAAAGACAGAATTGAAAAAGGCATCGCTGTTTCGCAGAAAAAAGTAGCAGACACATCTAAAGACAACCGCATTGTTTCGGCTGAAACCAAGAACACAAAGGCAACACCAGCGAATAGAACCCCGGAAGGAGGAAAACGCCAGAACAGTGAACACAAACCAGCTGCCGCCGCGAAGAAAAAAGAACGCAAAGGGTTCTTTGCAAAAATGCAGGGCTGGGCAAAAAAAGCTACTATGGCAGCCGAGTATACCTGGCATAGCATCTGCGGCAGCGGCAAAAAAATGGACAAAGAAAGCTGCGGTTGTTACCGGATTGGCTTTTGTCGGATATTTCGGAGGAAAATTTGTACAAAACCAGTTCAGCAAAGCCGATGACAACGCCAAGCAAAACAAGACTGAAGTTACGGTAAAACAACAACAGCCGGTTCAGCAAAAAGTTTCTAAATCTCAGAAAAATAAAGAATCTAAAACTGCTGATTTCACAAAAGAAATGAGCGCATTGGAAAAAGCCTATAAAAACCGTTTTGACACGGCTCTGAAGATTATTTTGGGAGAAACAGCCCGCGATAAACTATACCAACAGGTTGATAGTTTGGAAAAAGCCGGAAAAATTGAATACAAAGACGGGACAACGCGTGAGTGGTATGCCCATGCTTTTACAATGTATAATCAATTGGCTCCGAACTCTAAAGAAAATAAAGCTGTTAAGAACCTTTTGTCAGGCGGGAATGAAGACAAGGCCTATATCCATTCGCTGGTTATCCAGTCGGGACGCGACGGCCGCGGCATTCAGGCAAGCGGTACGTACAGTGCATTTGATCATGCCGATAAAAAACTCCAGCAACAGCATCTGAAGAACAGAAAAGCCGTTAAGCTGGCGGAACAAGCTGCCTTGGCTAAAGCGCAACATACCCGATAATACGGGATATACTATTCCGGCATATTCCGAAAAGGTAACGGTTCTTCCCGGTTTTGCAAATCTCGCAGCAAATTTCGGCCTAATGCCGTTTTGATTCCGGCGGCGGCAGAACGGCGAAATTCTTCCAAGTCCTTATCCGGGAATTTTTGTTCATAATCAAGTGATTGTACATACATATCCAACTTGTCCAAATCGCTGGCCAATTGCGCTTCCGGCGTTTCTCCGGCCTCATATTCGGCAAAAAGTTCCGCTGCCGCAGGGAAATCAGCTTCAACAGCAATTTCGGCCATTGCGGCAGTTTCCCTGACGGCTTTTGAGGAGTAGGCGGCATCAATAGGAGTGATGTCGCCAAGCTTGCTCTCTGCCAGGTCATGGCACAGGCAGAGTTTTATAACCTTGTCAAAATCATATTCCAACGCATTGCCCTGCGAGAGATACAAAGCCATTAGCGCCATCTGCCAGCTGTGCGACGCCACTGTTTCGGGTTCCGGCACGCCTTTCCTTTTCCAGCCGGTACGCGGCAGATGCTTTATTATTTCAGAATAAACCAGCAGACGTTTCATATTGCTCTCCTTATTTTTTGCATATTGCAGTATAGATTTCCGATTTCATTTTATCAACTTCATTTTTCTCAAGATTTCCTCTGCTTCCTCCCGCAGCGGACAACGGCGGGCAAAAACAACGCGGTTGTTGATAACGATATGCGGCTGAAACAATATGCGGCGCCGGTACAGTTCCTCCGGTTCCGTAACCCGTTCAATACGGTATTCAAGCCGGCTGCGTTTCAATACGTCATCTATAACCATATACACGTTTTCGTATTCGCGATGTGTTTTCATGCAATAAATTTTGACATTTATCATAATCCGTTTTCCTTAGATGCTTTCTGAAAACGAATATATGGCCTTATAAAATTATTGTAAAATTTTCATCTGCCAGGCATAACCGGTTATATATCTGCATATTTTTCGGATGGATGGTTAAGCAAAATTTGCAAAAATTGCATTATTTTTCAAATTTCGCTTTCCGAATCGTCAGATTTTTCTTCCGCCTTACTAAAACTTATTTTATTTCAATATCTTACCATGTCTCATTTTACTTTTTCACGTAAAAAAGGGAGCCGAAGCCCCCTTTTTCTTTTGCATTACCGACAATTATCAGCAAAATACGGCCTCGTAAAGCAAGTATGCCTTACAGACGATATGTCGCCTCATTGCCGTAATCGTCATAAAAACGAACCAATGCACTGCCGTTTCCGGTCGTCACTTCAATGCTTGTATAGCCGGCCAGATAGCTGACTGTCTGGTAACGATATAAATCAAGATACGACACACTGTTTCCAACCTGGACTTTCAACGTATTGTTATATCTTGTCAATATCATATTTCCTATCTCAAGCTTTGTCGGCGCGTTTATCGTACCCCAGATATAGTACCCGAGCAGGCTGTCAAAAAACCTGTTATGATACAACCGGTGACAGATAAAACGGTTATGATACCCGCCCCATGTGTACCAATACCAACTATTGAAATAGCAATGATGGTGATGGTGCAAATAACCGTGATGATGCCCGAAAACCGGACGCCACGGACGATGCGGCGGCGGAGGCATATGACCGCGGCGCGGTGCAGGCGGACGATGGCGCGGAGCTGCATGCGACGGAGCCGGTGGGCGTCTGGATGAAATACCGGGATTTCGTGAAGACGATGCCGGACGGCGCGGTGCTATTCCGTGCCTCTCCTGCGGCGTACCCGAACGGCGGGATATTATCCCTGTCCGTTCCCTCCGTGACGTTACGGCAGAACGCCGGGGCGTTTCCCGTTGCGGTGCCGTATTGCGCACGAACCGGGATGACGGTGCCCTGCGGCTTGATACTGACGGCCGTGCTGACGAGCGACCGGTAATTGCCGGAGACCGACGAGGTGCCGGAGTGCGGGACGGGCGAACCGTACTACGCTGCGGACGTTCCACTCTTGCACGACTGCGCGTGTTGCCTCTGTTTTCTCTCTGCGCGTAACCTTGAACTGCCGAGAGTATCATAACCAACAAGGTCATGATAAAAATTTTTGCCTTCATATCTATATGTTTTTAATAGTTTTCTGCTATTAAGGTAACATAATTTATCATGAAAGTCCAGCTTTTTTTGTCAATTTAGGATATCGTATAAAATATTTCCCCATTTTGCCACTCCGGCAGCCATATCATCAAACTCGGAATCGCGAATTTCTATAACGGCATTTTCGAGCCCGATATCCTCGCCGCAAATGGCTGCGGCGCCCGTGTTGTACCGGCGCATATCATAAGGCACGTTGGCATCAACCTTTAACTCCGGCAAATTCCGAAGTCCACGCAGAAGCTTCTCCGCAAAGGCGTTGGGGGTTACATACAAAATCCCGGCATTCCAAGGACGAAAGCTCCCTCCCCGCAGCTGAGGCGTAAAGCCATGGACGGAAAAAATCCGCGGCGTTACCCCCTGCTGCCTCAGGCTTTCAATCTTAGCCATAATTGCATGGTAATACGGACGATGATAATTTTCAATCCGATATTTCCGCTCGGCATCGCTTAAATTCTGATTACCCGGAATAATGACTTTGTCGCTTTCGTCAACAATCAGGCTTGCTTCAGTTTCACGGCGGTTATAATCTACAAACAGACGGGAATATCCGGCCAGAAATGCCGTACAACCGAGTTTTTGCGCCAATGTTTCCGTCAATTCCCGACAGCCTTTGTCTCTGGCAATATGCGTATCCAGCCATATCGGAGAAAGCCCCAGATTATCATATCCGGACGGAATTGCCGCCGAAGCGTGTTCGCAGGTTAAAATCAACGGGCGGGCGCTGTCCGGATTAATGACATCAAATACTTTATTTTGCTCTTGCATCTCTTACCCTCTTTAAAAACCAACTGTTGTAATATCCGAATTTTCCGGTTGCATTGATGGCATCAGCCACATGACGCGCGTAAACGTTTTCTTCATAAATCGTATGCGGGTCAACCTTTTTCTCCGGACGGAACTGATCATACGCCTTCTGATAATAGTAGCTTAAAGGTTTCAAGACCGTTTTGTCGTCAACGGCTGCATTCTGCATCCAGTTAAACTTGTTGGCCAGCGGGCGATTAATATGCGTTCCGTCATTATTAACCGCACTGTTGACAAAATCGCGGTTAAACTGCAGAAAAGCCTCTACATAACGACGGTTAAAGTTGGCATTCATATAGCGAAACTCCACAGTCTTGGACGGCATAATATTCAAGGTCTTGTATTTATGGCCAAAGCCCACCATCTCACGCAACTCATTCAGATTGCCGCACAAATCCGTCATTACGCATAAAAACGGGTAGTCTCGTTTGCCATTGGAACTAAGATTGCGGCTGATATAAGTGGCGTACAGCAGTTTGTTGTTGCGGCGTTCCGGCGCGGCAAAGTTGCTGACGATGGCGTCTTCATGGTTCATCATACGCTTAACCAAACGCTTATAGGTATTTAAATCAAACCCTTCCGCCGAAACATGCTGGTGCAGGGAACAATGGACATTGGCATGCCCCTGGTCAAACGAATCCATAATTTTCAGGCATTCGGCCTCATCGGCTTTTGATTTCATAATACGGGACGCGTATTCTACCGGTGCAAGCCCGTTCATCGCGGCCAGGCTTTCATCGCGCTCAATTACTCCGGCTGACTGGCCGTCATTATAAACATCAGGATTTTTGTTGGTCGTATAAACCGTTTTCCAACCGTGTTTTTCTTTCAGGTAACTGATTAATTTGGAATAATCGCCATATTCTTCAGGAACATAAAATTCCAGTTCAAATCCGTTGGGGCGATATTTTCCAAACGGTGTCGGCGTACGGGTTTCAATCTGAAACAAATCCGTATAATCACGATACAGCCCGGTTTTATATTCCGTGCACATCCGGTTGCGCAAGCTGACAAAACCTCTTACTGCCGCCTTGCGTGCGCTATAGGAATACCGGGCTTTATAACGATAATCCGATGCAATATTAGTACGCAGATAATTGTCGACAACATAACGCGTTTTTTCGGCAACGCTTCTATTTTCAAAAGAATTATAATGTTCGGAAATTTTGTTTAAGATATCAACGGAAACGGCCAGGCCATGCATATGAGAATACGGATAATTCGGCTTGAACGTCCACTGACCGAATTCGGCGACATAATCCTTTTCGGTCATAAAGCTATATGAAAACTGCCGAAATTCAAAGCTGAACGTTTCAATCTTATCAATTATATCCGAAAGTTCTTTGTCTTTATGGCGAATACCGGATTTGACCGAACAAAACTTTTCGCAGTCAATATTATACGTATTGACGCTGTCGCAAAAATCCCTGACAAAGCGGTCGAAGTGCGCTGCCGTATCAATGGGATACCGACGGCTGAAATAGTCTGCGAGCTCGGCAAACGGCTCTATCATGGCATCGATATGCCAGTCATAGTAAAACTGCTTAAAGCTTTTGCGGCCAGCCATTTCAAAATATTGGTTAAATGCATTTTTTGCCGCTATTACCGTTTCCGGTTCTTTTACTTTTGTGCCGTTTTCTTCCCCGGCACCATACCCATTGCTTGATTTTGACATTGTTTCCTCATTAATTAAAAAAGATTGGCTATTTTCCTGTTGATACCTTAAAGCCCTGAAATCATACCTCTAAGTGTCCGGGCTTTAAGCTTAAGCAAAAAGCACTTAGAGCCAGAGGCTAATAAGGAGAATAGCAATCATAATGAGGGGAAGAACGAGCGATGCACAAGCAGCTTTCAGACCATATCTTCTGAAAGCGAACTTAAACAAATATATGCCCATTACGGCTGTCATACAAACAGAACCTTTATTCTTCCATTTTTAACAAACTAGGGGTAAGTTTATTTTCATATATCTGAAATGTCAACACTTTATTTTACCCGTTGTGAAAAAAAACATCTGTTATAAAAAAAAATATCAACATTTTATCAGACTGACAACAGGAACCGATATCCGCGCCTGCATAGACTGGCCTGCCAACTCCAGTCAGAACATAAAGCAGACAATGTTGCCGCCAGCTTTTTCCACAAGACGGCATACAGTTCCTGCCATACCTCCGGCAGCAAGGCTGTTTTTCTTAATCGACTTTTAATTTTATCTTATCTCTATATTATTGTGAAATTATATTTTAAACGATAGATTTATTGAAAAAAGAACAGTAAAAATGAATTAAAAGTTTTATTAGAAAGAAGACGGGAATGAAAAAGAAAATAACATTGGCCTTGATTTTGTTAACGGCATCCTGTTTGGGAAGCTATTTTTATAGCAACAGATATTCATTTTTTAAATATCTTCCTGCTGTTGAGGAAAATAAACAATTAAGAAACATAAATGGAAAACTTTGCGACGACAGCGGCATGCCTTTTAACGGAAGAACCCAAAGGACCGGCGGGGACTATCTTGATATATACTCTTACAAAAATGGTGA
>ERZ780177.3549-NODE-3549-length-11601-cov-9.749091_pt1 | contig 11601 bp, 8 predicted proteins | sample MGYA00510973_ERZ780177 | MGnify/ENA primary metagenome ERZ780177 (study PRJEB29588, sample SAMEA2144396) | human gut metagenome | biome: human gut; feature: human-associated habitat; material: faeces | place: Denmark | collected 2008/2010 ...
CGGAACACCAGCGGCAGATCATTGATACCTTTGTCAACTCGGTCTACGTCTTTGATGACCGGGTCGTGCTCAATTTCAACTTCACGGATGATGCCAAAACGGTCACCCGTGAGGAAGTGTTGGGTTCGAGTGCCGTGGACAATGCTCCACCAAAACAAGAGTCCCTGACTTCGGTCAGGGGCTTTTTTGTTGCGTCATCCACTAACCTGCGTCAGAGCAGGACGGTACAGGGCTCGAACAGCACGGCCGCGCCGCAGGCGGGGCAATCAAAGCCCTAGCAGGGCTGTTGCTTAGCCCGCGGTTCCCAACGCGTAGGAATGTCTACCAAGAAAGATGCCGCCAGACCATTCGGTCTGGGGATTTTTTTGTGGCGGAGGTCACAGGACGAGGACCGGAACGAGCAAAGGCAGGGTATCATCATTACGATGGTATCCTGCCTTTTGTGCGATAGGATGATCATAAGCCAAAGGCTCCCACCTGTTCTGTCGTATGCACAGAGCGGGCGAGAGCCTTTTTGATGAAAAGAAGAAAATGAAGGAGATGACTTGTTATTTGGCGGCTTTTTCGCCCTCCGGGAAGATGATCTTATTCACGAAGAAGAAGATGACCATGGAGATGCCGCCGTTCAGCACCGTAGTGCCGATGTTGTAGATGAAGTCCGGCACCAGCAGACCTGCCACCGCCACCCAGATGCAGTTGATGGAGTTGACGATGCAGGTGATGACGCAGAACGCCAGCACATACCAGCCGATCTGCTTTGCCAGATTGCCCTTGCTGCGGAACACAAAATTGCGCTGGATGGGGAAATTGATGCACTCGCCGATGACCATGGCGATCATGTAGGCGCAGAAGTAGGGCAGACCACCGTGGGCGGCATCGTAGCCGAGGATGTTCCACTTGAAGGTCTCGCCGAACAGGGTGATATCAATGCCCGGCCAGCCGAAATCCACCACCGGCAGGCTTGCAAAGGCCTTGGGCAGAAATTGCAGCAGCAGGTACTTGAACACGGTGATGAGGTTGGACACGATGACGAACAGGCCGCCCTCGCGCACCCACTTGGCAGCGGCGGGGTGCTTTGCCGCGAAGTTATTCCAGAAATTCATAGCCTGCTTCCTTTCAGCTGTTTTTCAAGCGCTCTTCCATGCGGCTGTTCAGCACGAGGTTCTTCACAGCCTCCACGATCACCCGCGCAAGGCCGATGATCCAGAAGCCCTGCAGCTCCATCACGATGCCGTCCACCATGCCCATGCTGATAGCGCCGTTGGTCATTTTGGCCAGCGCCCGCAGGGGCATATTGTACTGGAACAGGATGTTCAGGTCGGGCTTGCCCTTTTTGATGCTGCGGCGCAGCAGGGTGCCCAGCACGGCAGCTGCCAGCCAGCCGATGGGGCTGCGTCCGTGTCCCATCTCGCCCAGCGTCATGTTGCGGTCGATGCGTACTTTGTTTTCCGGGATGGCATGGCCCAGCAGCGCTTCAAACTCCGCGTCCGGCACATTCTGCACCTGTGCGGTGCGGTAATGGGCAAGGTCTTTGCCCGCGTAGGGGTCGGGTGCGCCGGTGCCCGCCACCGTGACGGCGGCAGTCAGACGGATATCGGCGCTGGAAGCGCCCACCAGCAGCTGATAGCTGCCGCCTTCCACCTCCCAGCGGTCGGTCTTGACGTTCCAGTAGCGGAACGCCTTATCATCCAGCGGGATGGTGACGGTCTTGCTCTCGCCGGCTTCCAGCTGCACCTTGGTAAAGCCCTTCAGCTCCTTGGCGGGGCGGAAAATCGTTGCATCCGGCTTTGCCACATAAAGCTGCACCACCTCGGCACCTGCACAGCTGCCGGTGTTGGTGACAGTCAGGGTCACGCCCTTTTCGTCTGCTTTCAGGTCACTGTACGCAAAGCTGGTGTAGCTCAGGCCGTAGCCGAAGGGGAAGGCGGTGGGCACACCGGCAGTGTCGTAGTAGCGGTAGCCCACATACAGCCCCTCGCGGTACTCCACAGTGGGACCGTCGCCGCCGAAATGCGCCTTTGCGGGGGTGTCGGCGTAGCTGCGCGCCCAAGTCTCCGCCAGCTTGCCGCAGGGGTTCTGCGCGCCGGTGAGCACCTCGACCAGTGCGCCCGCACCGGCCTGACCGCCCAGGCAGCCGTAGACCAGCGCCTTGCAGTCCTTGACCCAACCGCTTTCCAGCGAGGAGCCCGCGCTCAGCAGCACAACCACATTGGGGTTTGCCGCCGTCACAGCCGCCAGCAGTTCCAGCTGGTTCTCTGCCAGCTTCATGTCGGCGCGGTCGATGCCCTCGCTCTCTTTGATCTCGTCCAGACCCATGCACAGCAGCACCACATTGGCGTTCTTTGCCAGCTGCACCGCCTCGGCCTTCAGCGCCTCATCGGGCTTGCCCTGCCGGTCAAAGCCCTTGGCGTAGCCGACGCTGTTCAGGCCGCTTTCGGCAAGGCAGTCCAGAAAGGAATCCACCTTGATGGAGTTGACGGCGCTGGAGCCTGCACCCTGATAGCGGGGTGTCTGAGCAAAGTCGCCGATGACCGCCACCTTCTCCCCCTTTGCAAGGGGCAGCAGGCCGTTTTCGTTCTTCAGCAGCACGATGCTCTGGGCAGCAGCCCGGCGTGCCAGTGCGTGGTGGGCGTCGGCATCGAACTTGCCGGGTGCGGCGTCCACCGCCGCCTTGGTGGTGAACACCAGCTCCAGCAGCTCCTCCAGCCGGGCATCCACGTCCGCTTCGGTGATCTTGCCGGTCTGCACCGCCTTCATCAGTTCCCGGATGGCGTCCCCGCCGGGGGCGGGCATTTCCAGCGTAGATCCGTTCTTTACGCCAAGGGCGTGGTCGTTGCTGCCGCCCCAGTCGGTGACCACTGCGCCGTCAAAGCCCCAGTCCCCGCGCAGGATATCCATGAGCAGGTGGGTGTTCTCGTTGGCGTAGGTGCCGTTGACAAGGTTATAGGCGGACATGATGGTCTTAGGCTGCGCTTCCTTGACCACCATCTCGAAGCCGGTCAGGTAAATTTCCCGCAGGGTGCGCTCGTCCACGATGGAATCCGAGGCCATGCGGCGCAGCTCCTGACTGTTCACCGCAAAGTGCTTGGGACAGGCGGCAATGCCGTTTTTCTGGATGCCGCGGACGTAGGCCGCAGCCATCTTACCGGCAAGGTAGGGGTCCTCCGAGAAATACTCGAAGTTGCGGCCGCACAGGGGGCTGCGCTTGATGTTCAGGCCGGGGCCCAGCAGCACCGACACGCCCTGTGCCGCTGCTTCTTCGCCCATGGCTGCGCCCACAGCCTCGCCAAGCTCCGGGTCCCAGCTGTTGGCAACGGTAGCCGAGGTGGGGAAGCAGGTGGCAGGCACACTGGGGTTCAGGCCCAGATGGTCAGCCGCGCCCGCCTGCTTGCGCACGCCGTTGGGGCCGTCCGACAGGGTAATGGCCGGGATGCCCTTGCCCGGCAGCGCCCGGGTGGTGAACACCGTGCCGCCGCTCAGCAGGGCGCATTTTTGTTCCAGAGACAAGCTCTTGATGATATCTGTGTGTTTCATGGGTCTCTCCTGACAATCAAAAAAAGGGGGCGGGCGTTTGCCCGCCGCCCCTTCTGTTCCTATGTGTTGATCAGACGGTTTTTACGTCCTCTTTCTTTTTACGGAAGCGGAGGATCGTCAGAACGACCAGAACTGCGATCAGACCGCCGCAGACACCATCCACTGCGTAGATGACCTTCTGGTAAGGCTCGACCTTTGCCAGATAACGGCTGCCCGGCATACCGCCGTTCATTGCCTTGGAGTTTGCAATGGTGTACAGGATGTTATGGATTGCTTCACGACCGTAGTGGTAATCTGCAACGTCATCCTTGTTAAAGGTGTACCGTGCGCCGGTGGGCAGGTTCGTCAGCTTGCCGTCTGCACCGGCCTGGATCATCTGGCCAGCGTCCATAAAGACACCGGTGTTTGCGTTGTCGGTGATGATAAAGCCGTGGAAGCCCCACTCGTTGCGCAGCAGGCCGGTGATCATGTTGTAGTTGCCGCCGGCCCAGGTATAGCCAACGCGGTTGAAGGAGGTCATGATGCCGGTGACGGACGGGATCTCGGTGGTGGCATTGCTGTAAGTGCCGTCGCCGTTGTCCTTTGCATAGTTCATCTCGACCTTATCAGACTTGACGCACATCTCAAAGGGCTTGAGGTAGATCTCGCGGGCCGCCTGCTCGTTCAGGAAGGTCGCAATGCTGTACTGGCCTTCACGGTCGCCGCGGTGGTCCTCCTGATCGTTGATGGCGTAATGCTTGACAAAGACATACATACCGCGGGAGGCGACACCCTCACACTCGAGGGAATCAATGTGACCGCCGATGAACGGATCCTCGGAGTAATACTCGCTGTTGCGGCCGGAGAATGCAGTGCGGTGCATGTTGACTGCCGGTGCATACCAGCCATCGACATCCAGATAGTAGGACTCGTCGCCAATGTTCTCGCCGTAGTGAGTGGCCAGATCATCGTTGTAGGTCTGTGCCAGAACGATCACGCCGCAGTGCGTGATGTTGCCCTTGAAGTAGAGGTTGCCGCTTGCATCAAAGCCGTAGTTGATCAGGCCGGTGGCAGTGTCGCGGTCGGTCGTGGAGGGCTTATCCACCGACTTGATGGCAGCCGTGCCATAGCCGGACTGCGTGATCAGGGTCTGATAATCGCTGGGGGTCAGCTGGTCGAGCAGTGCGTCCCACTTTTCATCATCGTAATCCAGACCGCGCATATCGATCAGACCCAGACCGTTGTCCTTGCCGTAAACGATCTCATCGGTCAGGGTGGAGAAGTCGGTGGGGTTCAGGGAATCAAAAGAATCCAGCTTTGCAAGGTCCTCCTTGCTGATCGTCTTGCGGTAGGTATAGGATGCAGCCTTGCCGCTGGCATCGGTACCATTGATGGGGTTGCCCCAGGTGCTGATCTGGTCGCTGACCTCGCCGTCAACGGTCGGCCAGGTGCCAGTCCAGTCACTGCGGGAGAGATACTGCAGCCCGCCGTTTGCATGGTCGAGCTGATTGGTGATCTCCACACCGGTCGTGGTGTCAAGCTTGTAGGTCGTGGTATCCACGGTGCCGTTTGCCGGGGTGTAGATTTCAACAAAAGCAGTGTCGCCATCCGCGGTCATACCGTCTGCCACGCTCTTTCCCTTGGCAGAGAGGATGTTGTTGACCGCTTCGTGTGCGTTTTTAGCCGCAGTGATATAGTAATCACCTGCGTCCAGAATGTAGGTCTTGGCATTGACGTAGTCGTAGGACTTCAGCTGTTCCTGGTCGAAGGTGACCGTCACGGTCTCGCTTGCACCGGGAGCCAGCTCCGAGGTCTTGGCGTAACCGACCAGTTCAACGGCAGCCTTTTCCACCTTGTTGGCCTTGTCATAATCGGTGTAAGGGCTCTGTGCGTAGACTTCCACAACGTCCTTGCCTGCAACAGAACCGGTGTTGGTGACCTTGACCGTCACGGTGCAGGTATCGCCATCCCAGCTGGTGTTGTAATCCGACCAGTCAAAGGTGGTGTAGGACAGGCCGTAGCCGAAGGGGTACATCACAGCATCGTCGTAGTTGTAATCGCCCGCATTGCCCTGACCGAGGACTTTATCCTCGTAACGGGTCTCGTAGTAGCGGTAGCCAACATAGATGCCCTCTTTGTAGCTGACGTAGTTGTACTTGGTGAGGTTGCCATTCTCATCGTAGTAGGCAAAGTCGCCGAAGTTCTGCGCCGCCGGGCTGTTCATGGCATCCACTTCATAGGTATCCACGGTGCGGCCGGAAGGATTGACCTTGCCGGAGAAGATCTCAGCCAGAGAGCACAGGCCGTAGTCGCCCATGGCAGGAGCCGAGATGACCGTGTGGATGCTGGGATAATCCTCCACCCAGCTCAGATCGACCGCTGCACTGGAGTTGAGCAGCAGCACCACATCGTCAAAGTTGTCGTTCAGATACTGCAGGATCTCCAGTTCCGTAGAATCCGGCTCCAGATAAGTCTTGGTCTTGTCCTCTTCCACATCGGTGTGGTTGTACATGGAGCGGGGCATATCACGGCCTTCGCCCGCCACACGGCTGAACACAAAAACAGGAACCGTATTCTTCATGGAATCGGTCAGACCCGGCTCTGCTTTCATAACAGACAAGGGGCATTCGTTGATGGAAAAGTCCTCGTCATCACCGTAGGAAACGGAACCAACGCCCAGACCGTAATCCTTGCCGTTGCCTTCGGAATAGAATTTCCAGAGGTCCTCGTTGACACCGAACCCGGCATCTTCAAAGGCCGTTTTCATATCGACTTTGTTGCCGCCGATGTAGCTGACTGCCGAATGGCTGACAAAACTGAAGGTGGTATCCGTGCTGTACGGCATTCTGCCTTCATCGTTCTTCAGCAGGACGATGCCCTCTGCTGCAATCTGCTTGTTCAGGGCGATCTCATCCTCAACCAGCGCATCCTCTGTGTCAAAGCCGGGCTTGCCGTATTCCATATTAATGCCTTCGGTCTTTGCCTTGCTGTTGTCGATGCCTCCGCTCTTCAGGCCCAAAATGCTCTGCACGCTGCTGGCGTTGGGCGGGATCAGCACATTGGCCGCAACTATACCGCCCGCCAATGCGACACACAACACACCCGAAACGGCAGTTTTGATGATCTTGCCCATCATCTTACCGTCCTTCTTTTTCTGTGCCATAACTGTTAACTCCTTCTCTTTTGGGTACACGACCCGGTTCATGGCTGTTCTCCGGAGTGCGTCCACTCCTTTGCTTGATGTCATTTTATCATATAAACCGCAAAACGAACCGTTCTTTGCACAATCTGTCGTTTGGGATGCATAATTTGAAAAAAGTTTCAAATTGGTTTCATTTTTTATTGTGCTTATTCACAATTCCACTGCCCCTGATTTTGTGCATATTGCAAAAAGGGCGGGGATCACTCCCCGCCCTCGGTCTGTTGAATCCCCGCCTGCGGCAGAAGCACCCGCAGGGTGAACCAGCCGTCCTCCCAGTGCACGGTCATGCTGCCGCCGTGCTGCTGCGCAGCCGCCCGCAGGCTGCGCAGGTCGTAACCGCCGTGGGCACTGCGCAGCGGCAGACCATCTGCACCCAGCTCCACCGGCTTTTGGCAGTAGTTCTCCACCCGGAACAGCACAAAGCCGTTCTGGGCATACACCGCCGTGCGGATCAGCCGCTTTTCCGGGTCCTGCTCGGCGGCACAGCTTTCAATGGCGTTGTCCAGCGCGGTGCCCACCAGCGTGCAGATCTCCCGGGTGGACAGATGGTCCAGCAGATGCCCGTCTGCCACGCTGGTCATGCGGATCTGCTTTTCCTGACATTCCATGCTCTTGGCGGTGAGCAGGATGTCCAGCACCGGGTTTCCGGTCTTGTTCTCCGCCTCATACTGCAGAATGCTGTTCTCCATCTTTGCCAGCGCCGCGTCCTGCTTGGCGCGGTCCCGCTGGGCACGGATATCAGCGATCTGGACCTTCAATTCATGGTAGCGGCTGTTGATGAGCTCGATGCCCTCCTTGCTGCGCTTGTACTGTTCGTACTGCCGGTGCAGCACATTGTCCATGGCAGAAAGCTCCTGATGCAGCGCGCTCTCCCGCAGTTGCTCGTGCTGCAGCGTCAGGATCAGCACCCCGCAGAAATCCACCAGCGTGCGGATGCAGAACACGTTCATAGTCGCCGGGCTCTCCCCCAGAAACAGAAGGTTGCTGACCACGAACACCGTGCCCGCCATGACAAATGCCGCCAGCGCAGCCTTGTTGCTGATGTCCAGATGCTTTTCGGGCAGCGGACGGCTGCGCTCCAGCCAGAACATCAGGCCGTAGACCGCGCCGTAGACCGCCGCCAGCAGCGCCAGCGCCAGCGGGTCAAAGCCGCTCCGGTGCGGGAACAGCCAGCAGTGCAGCTGCCATTCTGCGCTGGCAGCAAACTCTGCCAGCAGAAACGCCCGGGCGGTGATGTACAGTGCCTCCAGCCAGTTGACCGCCCGGCTGCCCCACAGGTACCCGTAGAGCAGCAGCACCGCGCAGAGCATACAGGGCACCCACCACGCCAGCGGCACATAGCCGGTCTTGTGCAAAAAGATTCCCAGCACCAGTGCCCACACCACCGTGACCGCGGTCTGCCGGTGGAACCGCCGCGGCAGGTGGCGGGCGTAGAGCAGCACCGCCAACACCTCTGCCAGCGCCGTGTACAGGCGGGGGATGTTCGGCAGCATGGTCATGAGCCCTCACCTCCGATGTAGTCGGTCAGTGCGGCAAGAAAAGCCTTGCGCTTGGGGCGGCTGATCTGCAGCTCATAGGGTCCCACCTGCACCGTGTTCTGCTGCACCGCCTGCACCTGCGCCAGATTTACCAGATAGCCGCTGTTGCAGCGGGCAAAGGGGCGGCCCGCCAACTTTTCCTCCACTGCCTTGAGGGTGCCCGGTGCCGAAAAATCGCCGTCCTCGGTGTAGTAATGCACCCGGTGGCCTTCGCTTTCCAGATAATACAGCCGGGAGCTGTCCAGCCGCCGCAGGCCGCTCTCCACCGGGACCATGAGATAGTGGCTGGCGCGGCGGGCCAAATTTTTCTCGGCCTTTTTCAGCTGCTCGGAAAATGCAAAATACGGCACCGGCTTCAGCACATAGTCCAGCGCTCCCACCGAGTAGCCCCGGATGGCATACTGCGCCATATTGGTAATGAAGATCAGGATGACGTCTGCATCCATCTGCCGGATGCGCTCTGCCGTGGTCATGCCGTCCAGATGCTTCATCTCCACATCCAGAAAAATAACATCGTAGACCGCGCGGTAATCCTCCAGAATATCCACCCCGTCCGCAAAGACCGATACCTCAAATTCTGTCCCATACTGCCGGGTATACCGCCGGATGTACTCCTGCAATACCCCCTGCACCTCCGCGTCATCCTCTACGACTGCCACCCGGATCATGACCGCACCTCCCTTACCACACCTTTGTGGAACTGTTACGGCTCTATTATAGCGCAATCACGTTGGGTTTGCCAAGTCCCCGCCCCGACAAGTTTCCACCTGCAAATTTTACGCTATCGGGGTGTTCTTTCCTTGGCGGGTGTGGTATACTCGATTTAGTTCAACAAATTGAAATTTGGAGGCTCGAATCATGTGGAACGAATTAGGCATCAGCGGAGGGACCGCCATCCTTATTTTGATCGCGCTGTATTACGTTATCAAATGGGCAGTGAAAAACGGCATCAAAGAAGCTTACCGTGCTATCACCGGAGAGAAAACCAATGAAGATCTCCAAAACGAAAAAGAGCTGGAAGAACTTGGATCGGGTTCAGAAGATCAATAAATCCGCACGCGCTCCCGGCAAAGAGCAGCGCACAAAAAAGCCACATAAAGGAGATGCTTTTCCATGGAATACAAACGTTTTGGCAATAAGATCATTGTACGCATCGACAAGGACGAAGAGATCCTTGAACAGGTCAAAGAGCTTGCCCTGAAGGAAAACATCCGCCTTGCCGCCGTGCAGGCGCTGGGCGCCACCAACAGCTTTACGGTGGGCGTATACAATGTAGCGGAGAAGAAATACTACGCCAACACCTTCAGCGGCAGTTTTGAGATCGTGTCCCTGACCGGCACCATCAACACCATGAACGGCGCATTCTACACCCACCTGCACATGAGCGCCGGCAACGACAAGGGCGAGGTGTTCGGCGGACATCTGAACCGGGCGGTGGTCAGCGCCACCTGTGAGATGGTGGTGGATGTTCTGGACGGCACAGTAGACCGCCAGTACGACCCCGTTACCGGGCTGAACCTGTTCAAGTTCTGATCTTATCTGTAAAAAGCCAAGGCCGTTGCGCGATGTCTGCGCAGCGGCCTTTTGCTTATAGCTCTTCCTGCCGGGTATAGGGCTCCATGCCGTGGTCGGCAGGGTCATAGTATTCCAGCAGGGTAATGTAGGTTTCCAAAAAGTGACACAGCACTGTTTTCAGGATGCCGCTCAGCTGCCCCTTTACCGTGATGGTGGACAATACAAAGTCTGACACCAGCTGCAGCGTCTCCGGGTCCAATTCAAAGCACAGACCGACTGCCAGCATGGGGATCACGATCTGCTGTGCCTGCAGCGGCACTGCATTGCCCAGCTTTTCCAGCAGCGGGCGGCTCAGGGCAGAGGCCGCCTGCACACAGCGCTCCACCTTTTCCTGCGGGAACTGCTGCATGGGCTCCATGCTGCGCAGCTGCGCCACCACGGCAGCATCGTCCAGAATGACGCCCCGGGTCACCTCTGCTTCCGAGCGGGTGGTCACGCATTGCAGTATACAGCGCATGGCATCCTCGTAGTCCTCGTGATAGGTCTGACGGCTGCCGAACAGGGTCATCATGGACTGCAGCATGGCATCGGTCTCCTCGGTGACGGCCAGCCGCCCGAAATCCAGCGGTGCGCCCTCCATCCCTGCGCTGCGGTCGTTCAGCGCCTGCAGTTCCTCCGGGACAACTGTAGCGGGCAGAAAACGGTCGTTGCCGTTGCGGTAGAAGCCCCACTCTGCGGGCAGCACCCGGGGGACCACATCTCCGCTGGAGATGATGTTGAAGATGTTGCTGGTGCCCCAGTCCTTTTTCAGACTGCCGCCTGCCGTATGGTTGTTGTCAAAGTCCTGCTGCAGCTCGGGGCAGTCTGCCGCCGCCAGCGCAGCCGGGGCGGCAAAGGTATAGATGAAGGTGTTTTTCTTTTCCAGCTGCGGCAGCACGGCGGGCAGACGCGCCGCCACTAAATTCGTTACGCCGCCGGCACGGCTGTAGCCGCCCATCCAGAGCTTCAGGGTACCCAGCGGCTGGCGCTTGGCCGATGCCTGAACATATCCGCGTATTTTTTCAGTCAGCTGCCGCGCCGCTGCTACAAAACCCGTGTGGGCGCTGCCGGAGCCTGCATGAAGGTTGCCGGACCACTCGGCTCCATAACCGGAGCCGCGCACGAACGCCCCGATGATGGTCACCTGTCTGCCGCCGCGCACCAGTGTTTTGCGGGCAACGGCACAGGCCGCCGTGTCCGGGGCATCGTTCAGGCTGTGGGTATAGTTGAACAGCTGCACCTCGGCAAAGCCCAGCTTTGCAAAGGCATCCCGGATATGGGCGGCACGGCCGACCTCGCCCGTCATCCAATAGTACTGGTCGCTCTCCCACGAGCTGTCCGCAGCCGCAGCCATGCCCAAGGTGGCCAGTGCCAGCTTATCGTCGTACTCTGTGGCGGCGTGGTCGAACAGGCTGTCGCTGTAATAGTAATCGTGCCGCAGGTCAGCGCTACAGCGGTCGCTGCGGTACCACAGGGTATAGTAGTCGTCCGGCACGGCGCGGCCGACCAGCGCCGTAGCCGCCCCGGCCTGCGGCAGCGCCGCTCCGGGAGCCAGTGCCCCCGCCGCAAGGGTCACCGCAAGACCCTTACAAAAGTCCCGTCGTTTCATGCTTCATCTCCTCTGCCCCTGCGGCCTGTGCACCGCAGACATTTTTTATAGTATAATCCTTTTTGCCGCCGGATGCAATTTTTACTTGCGGCGGCAGACGGGACGATTTGGAATGCGCGCCGCTATCGGGTTGCGGCACCCAGCATCCGCATCGTGCCTTGGGCGGCGCTGCGGTTAGCATCCTC
>ERZ780177.3569-NODE-3569-length-11525-cov-2.216129_pt1 | contig 11525 bp, 9 predicted proteins | sample MGYA00510973_ERZ780177 | MGnify/ENA primary metagenome ERZ780177 (study PRJEB29588, sample SAMEA2144396) | human gut metagenome | biome: human gut; feature: human-associated habitat; material: faeces | place: Denmark | collected 2008/2010 ...
ACATTCAGGCGGATTACTTTTTTGACAAGCGGAAGAACATCCTTCAGACGCGGGCCGACATACCGAGCACCATGGGGTTGGGATATACGCCGACCTCCAATGTCGGCGAGGCGCACTCCGAGGGTTTCGAAATCTCGATGAATTTCAACAAGTCCTTTAATCCGGATTTCTGGCTTACGGCGATGTTCAACTATACGTATGCGATCGGGAAATATACCAAATACGAAGAGGCCGATTTCTCCGATACGCCCTGGCGTTCGCATGTGGGACAAAAGATCAATCAGATTTACGGATATATCGCGGAGCGTCTTTTCATCGACGACGAAGATGTGAAGAATTCTCCCGTCCAGACCGTATCGTCCGGAAGCGGCATTCAGTATGGGGCGGGCGATATCAAATACAAAGATATTAACAATGACCAGGTGATCGATTCCAACGATATGGTCCCGATCGGATTCCCGACGGCCCCCGAGGTCGTGTATGGAGTGGGCTTCTCGCTGGGGTACAAGAGTATCGACTTTTCCTGTTTTTTCCAGGGATCGGGCCGCTCCTCATTTATGATCAGTCCGACGCAGACGGCGCCGTTCCTCAATAACGGGCAGCGGGCTTTGCTGAAATATTATGCCGACGACCATTGGTCGGAAGACAACCGTAAGCTGGACGCTCTATGGCCGAGACTGGCTGGCGACGTAGTGCCCCAATACGGTGAACAGTACCTGGTGGCTTCGGAACGGATCTTTCCTGCGGCTCAAAAAACTCGAAGTCGGCTATACGCTGCCTGTGAAGTGGACCAGAAAGGTGAAGATGGATAAGGCGCGGATCTATTTCAATGCGACCAACCTGTTCGTCCTGTCCGACTTTAAGATGTGGGACCCGGAAATGGCCGGAAACGGTCTCGGATATCCTCTTCAGCGGGTTTTCAATCTTGGCCTGAATTTGAATTTTTAATAGAAAACGACCATGAAACATTATAGATACTTTATATCGCTTCTGGGTGCTATCACCTTGATGACGGCCTGTGATTTTCTGGATGTCGTGCCGGACGATGCTCCGACGATCGAAGACGCCTTCAAGAACAGGGCTGCGGCCGAAAAGGCGCTCTTTACCTGCTATTCGTTCCTGCCGGACCCGACGAATCCATACGATTATCCGGCCTATTTTACCAGCCACGACGAGTTCGAGATCGGCAGCATGCACTGGATTGTCGGAACTGCGGCGTATGCCATAGCGAACGGGCAGCAGAATGCCAACAGTCCCAAACAGAACTATTGGCCGCCAATGTATCGGGCGATCCGTTACTGCAACATCTTTCTGGAAGGAATCGGCACGCCCCGGGATATTCCGGAATATGAACGGAAACGATGGATTGCCGAAGTGAAATTCCTGAAGGCTTACTACCATTATTGGCTGGTGTCTTTGTACGGCCCGGTCGCCATCGTTGACAGAAATCTGGATATTTCGACCCCTACCGAAGAGACGATGGTATACCGGGAACCCGTGGACGAATGTATTGATTACATCGTGAACCTGCTTGAGGAGGCCGCGCCCGATTTGCCGACGACACCGCCCAATCCTATTCAGGACGACGGACGCATCACGCAGAGCGTCGCGCTGGGAATCCGGGCCAAAGCCCTCGTGCTCGCGGCCAGTCCGTTGTTCAACGGAAATTCGGACTATGCGAATTGGACCGATAACCGGGGAAGGCAGCTGGTCTCTCCGACGTTCAGCCGGGAAAAGTGGGAACGCGCTGCGGAAGCGTTGAAAGAAGCGATCGACACGTGCCATTTTGCCGGACACGCGCTTTACGAATTCGATAAAAGCAAATTTACTGGGTCGATGGCCATGGACGACGAGCAGGCTAAAGCCATGACAGTCCGCAAGGCTGTGACCGAACGATGGAATCCGGGACAGGTCTGGGCGTCTACGGCGAGTTTCGGCCAGGGGAAAGGTTCGGGACTCGGGGCTTTCCCATCGTATGGGAATATGCAGCGGGCATTGATGGCGAAGGTCTTCAGCGAAGATACGCGTTCCGAAATCGGCATGATGGCCGCTTCGGCGAATATGGCGGAGCTGTTTTATACGAGCAAAGGAGTTCCCATTGAGGAAGACAAGTCCTGGCCCTATGCGGACCGCTACAATTTCGATATCGTGAAAGCCGGCACCTTCAGCGGACATTTTGTCGGGGTCAATGAAATCACGGCGAAATTGAATATGGAAAGGGAGCCGAGATTTTACGGAAGTCTCGGTTTCGACCGGGGCTATTATGAACTGACGACCACGACGTCGAATGCGGGGGCCAGTTTCAATATGCTCAAAATGAGATACGGGGAGCCGGGAAATGGCTCTGTTACGGGGTATATGGTCAAGAAACTCGTCGCATTCGAGACGAGCGCCAGCCAGGGCCAGTCCACGGGTCCCGTGTACAGCGGTTATAATTATCGGATGCCGTTGCTCCGGTTGGCGGATTTGTATCTGCTTTACAGCGAGGCGCTCAACGAAGTGAAGGACGAACCGGATGACGAGGTTTACAAGTGGATCGACAAAGTGCGGGCCGTGAACGGCCTGGAAGGGGTCGTGAATGCCTGGAGCCAGTATTCCAATTATCCCGATCGGCCGAAGTACAAGGCGGATATGCGGGAGATCATCCGGAAGGAGCGGCTGATCGAGCTGGCTTTCGAAGGTCAGCGCTTTTGGGACATGCGCCGGTGGAAAACAGCGCAGCAGCATTGGTCCCAGGCAACCTATGGGTGGGATAACCTTGGAAGCAAGGCCGAAGCCTATTATGTCCGGAAAGAGGTGTATCCGGGCCGTTCGGTGTCGTTTAAGGAGTACCTGTGGCCGTTGAGCCTCAATGATTTGCTTGTGAACAGGAATTTGGAACAGACGTTCGGGTGGTAATGAAAAATGGAATTGATATGAAACGGATATATGCAGCGATAGTGTTTTTTATGTGTTCGGCATCTCTGACGACGATGTCCGGATGCAGCGGAGATGAAGGCCCGGCAGGTCCGGAGCCTCCCGTGATCGAAGATTATGTCATAACGCCGATTAACGGAGGCGGGATTGCGACGTATTCGATCCCGGATTCCGAAGAAGTCATGTATGTCATGGCCGAGTATGAACGGAATGGTAAGAAATGCGTCGAACGATCGTCGGTTTACAGCAATACCATTCGTATGGAAGGATTTGCTACGACCGATCCGGTAACGGTTGCTTTCTACACCGTTTCCCGGAACGGAGTGAGGTCGGAACCCGTTGTCAAAACCTTCGAACCCCTGACTGCTCCGCTTTACCTCGTCCGGCAGACGCTTTCGATGGTGACCGATTTCGGCGGCGTGTCGGTCTTCTGGGAGAATCGCTTCAACACGGAGGTCGGAGTCGCATTCCTCGTTAAGGATGAGAACGGCGAAGGCGTTATGAAAGAGTGGTGGAACGTTACAGAAGAAGATCAGAAAGCCATCATGAAAGCTACTACCTGGAATGCAGCTGATAACGGATACTTCCGTGGCGGTGGATTCTCCTCCAGATTTGAGACAAGAGCTACCATGCCGGCAACTATGATCCGTCTGAACCTTGTAAAAGGACTCGGACCGGTTCTTCAGATCGCAGAGGGCTGGACAGTAGAGCTTCCGGAGGCTGTATCTGATACACTTTGGAAACGTACTGACTATACATGGCCATGCACATGGTTCGTACCGAGATGTGATGGCAAGGATGGTGCATTCAAGAGTGCATATGATGTTATGAATAACTGGGGCGCTAACCATGGCGCAATCTCTTATGGACATATTGGTGCTGATCTGATCACAATGTGCTCTATGCTGAGAATCCCGGTTTGCATGCATAATGTACCGGAAACTGATATCTTCCGTCCGGCAGCTTGGAATGCATTTGGAATGGATAAAGAAGGTGCAGATTTCAGAGCTTGCAAGAACTATGGACCTCTTTATAAATAATTAGCTTTTTATAACTTAACTGCTTTCTTTCACTCCCCCCAGGACAATGAAGGAAAGCTGAGAGAGAGCGGGACTTTTGTCTCGCTCTTTTACTGTCTGGGGACTTTTATGGGACATACATTCGCATGCTTTCGCGCCCAGATTCCCGATTTTTCTGTGAAATTTGTTTGTAAAAACACCTCGCGGAACATTACCGGTGGATAGTAACTGTTGCTGTAAAATAATGGGAAAATATGAGAAAAATGGTTGCAAGTTTTTCCTGGTGTGTTACAATGAAAAACAGAAAATGTATATAAGAGGGAAAAGAGGATATATATGAAGAAAAAGCTGGGAATGCTGCTGGCTGTGCTTCTTACTTTTGGTATGACTGTGGGAGTTTTTGCAGATGCGGGAAAGACACAGCAGGTAGATTACAAAACAGATTACTATATGATTGTAGAATCGCCTGATGGCGGTGTTGACATGTATTCAGAGGCAGATGCTTCCAGCCCGAAGCTGAATGATGAGCTGATTCCTAATGGAACTGCGATTCATGTAGAAGGAGAGACCACAGATGAAGCTGGAATGGTATGGGTATATGCTCAGCTTCATGGCATGTTTGGTTTCTTGGAAGAGAATTATCTGAAGCCGGCCACTCTTGCCGAGGCAGTGGCATCAGAGCTTGCCTTATACGGAAGCAAGGATGCGAATTACAGTATTACAGTGAATGCTAAGGACAACGGTTCCGTTTGCTTGTATAAAGGACCTGGGAAAAAGTACGGCACAGTTTCCGGAGGCTGTAATATAGCGAATGGTGAGAAGTTATATATTGATACAGAAGTAGATACTGGTAAAGATGGTATCTGGGGACACACAGAGGCTGGTGATGTTTCTGGCTGGGTAAATATTGCAGAAGCCACCAATACGGAAGAGAGTACAGTAGAACTTGTTCCTGAAACTGAGAAAGAAGCGGAAGACGGTTCCCAATCTGTTCAGGATGGAGAGAATACTTCTGAAGTTGGAAAAGCAGGTACCGAAGGCAAAGACATCAGTGATGTGGAGACAGAGCCAACAGGCACTCCTGCCCCGAAGCCTGAGAAGACAAGTACTCCTGCTCCGAAGCCAGCTGAGACGAGTACTCCTGCTCCGGAACCTACTGAGAAAGCAACTGCAGCTTCAGAACCAACTGAGACAAGTATTCCTACCCCGGAGCCAACTGAGGCTGGCACTCCTACCCCGGAGCCGACTGAGACAAGTACTCCTACTCCGGAACCAACAGAGACAAGTACTCCCACCCCGGAGCCAAGTGAGACTATTGCGCCTACAGAAGAGGCAACAGTAACAGTTGCTCCTTCAGAAAGTGCAGAACAGGAAGCATCCAGCAAAAATGTGGAGAGCACAGATAAGGGAATGAATTCTGTTATCTGGATTCTGGTTGTAGTTATTATCATTGGCATCGCAGTGGTAATCTGGCTCCTTAAGAAAAAAGGAAAAAATAGTGAATCATAATAAACATGAATAATAAAAGCTCCGCCGGGAATCCGACGGAGCTTTTTAGCTGAAATAAAAAATTATTTGTTGATAACAACACCTTTCTGAAGCATAACGTTTGCGTAAACAGCTTTCTCACCTGTAGCGATAATACAATATGCTTTCTTTGCCTCTTCATAAAATGCGAAACGCTCGATATTTCCAACTGCCTCGGCGCCACGTTCATCATGTTTGGAAACAATCTCTTTGTATGTATCCCAGATTGGAGTTTTTACCGGATCGCCAGGCATAACTTCCATCAGGGTAACTGGTTTCTCTACATAAGAATCAAGAGGGATAACAGTAAGGATAGCGTCCAGAAGTTCTGGAACTCCATGTCCGTCGCAGCGAACAACAATTGCATCTTTACCCATTGATTCTACTGGGAAGTTGCCGTCCGCGATAACGATGCGGTCGCTGTGTCCCATCTCGCATAAAACTTTTAAAAGCTGTGGTGAAAGTATTTCTGGAATTCCTTTTAACATAATATATTCTCCCTTCGTTCTTTCTCAGAAATCTGGCACAGTAATCTATAAAAACTGATACCGGTTCCGAAAGTATTCTACTCTATAAGTTACCTTTCTTTGCTGGATTTTTCAAGGTAAAATTTTACGCAAAAAGATGAAATATTTACTGTTGACAGAAATTTGGAAAAGAGTTAATATGAATTAAAACAGAAACGTTTCGGTTTCTCAAAAAACAGAAGATTCACGGCCTGTATCAGCAGGCAGAAGGAGGAGAATATGCCACTTGTTACATCTAAGGAAATGTTGTTGAAAGCTCAGCAGGGCGGTTACGCAGTGGGTGCATTTAATGCAGAGAATATGGAGATGGTGAAAGCGATCATTCAGGCAGCTGAGGAGTTGAAAGCACCTGTTATGATCCAGACTACTCCATCTACTATTAAATATGGCACTCTTGAGACCTATCAGGCAATCGTTGCAGCAGAAGCTGCAAAGGCTTCCGTTCCGGTTTGCCTGCACCTTGACCACGGCAGTAGCTTTGATCTCGCCATGAAGGCTCTGAAGGCTGGATATACTTCCGTGATGATTGACGGTTCTAAGCTGGATTATGAAGGAAACATTGAGGTGAGCAAGAAGGTGGCTGACGTAGCAGCTTCTATGGGAATCCCATGCGAGGCAGAACTTGGTAAGGTAGGTGGTAAGGAAGACGACCTGGTTGCAGTTGCAGATACCAATACCGATCCACAGGAAGCCAGAGAATTTGTAGAGCGCACCGGCGTTACTTCTCTTGCGGTAGCAATCGGCACAGCACATGGCTTCTATGTGGGAACTCCTGTTCTTGATAAGGAGCGTTTAAGTGAAATTCGTGAAGTTGTAGATATTCCTCTGGTTCTTCATGGCGCTTCCGGCCTTAGCGATGAGGATGTTATGGATTGCGTAAAGAGAGGAATCTGTAAGGTTAATTTTGCCACCGAGCTTCGTGCAGCATACTCCAAGGCTGTCAGAGAGACACTTGAGGATGAGAAGGTATTTGATCCTAAGGCATATGGCAAGGCTGGAATTGCAGCTGTGAAAGAGCTTGTAATGGCCCGTATGAAAGTTTGCGGCTGTGACGGAAAGGCTGAGTAAGAGGCTGATTTATGGCAGCGACGATGAAAGATATTGCCAGACGGACAGGACTTGGTCTGGCAACGATTTCCTCTTATTTCAATGGGGGGAATGTAAGAGAGAAGAACCGTATCAAGATCGAAGAAGCCATCGAAGAATTACATTACGAAGTAAATGAAGTTGCCCGCGGTCTGAAGACCAATGCGACCAAGACAGTGGGGGTTGTGATTCCAGAGCTGAACAATGTTTTCTGCGCAGAAATCATCAGTGGAATGGAGGATATCCTCCGAAGCCATGGATATGCAGCGATTGTCTGTGACTGCAGAACAGATAAGAAGCTTGAAAAAGAAGCAGTGGATTTCCTTACCCGGAAACGTGTGGATGGAATTATCAATATGCCGGTAGATATGACTGGAGCCCATCTGAATGAATTTCAGAAAACAGGTAAACCCATTGTGCTTATCGACCGTATGATCCAGGGAATATCCTGCGACTGTGTGCTGGTGGATAATGTAAATGCAGCTGAGAAGGCTGTTGGCATGCTGGTAGAAGAACAGCATCAGAAGATTGGTCTGATCGGTGGACCGGATGAGGTATTCACTGCCAGACAGCGTATGTTAGGATATATGAAAGCACTTAAGGCTCATGGAATTGCGGTTGATGAAAAGCTGATCTGTCATGGTGATTACACGATCCAGGGAGGGGTTCAGGCAGTAGAAGAGCTGGTGAAAGAGAATCCGGATATGACAGCTGTTTTTGTGACGAACTATGAGATGACTATGGGGGCAGTGATCGGGCTTAACGAGATGGGGGTATCCATGCCAGAGGAGATTTCCCTGGTGGGATTTGACAATCTGCCTTTTGCCCGTGCATGCAGACCTGCACTTACCATTGTTTCACAGCCCACAGAGAAAATTGCAAGGGAAACAGCACAGATCATGCTGGAACGGCTTGAAGGAAGAGATGAGCTTCCTGACCATATTGTACGGAAACTTCAGACTGATATTTTTATGGGGAAATCCATAAGGAGACAAGGATGAGCAAAGACTATTTATTAGGAATTGATATTGGAACCAGCGCGTGCAAGGTTGCCATATTTAACAAGAACGGAAAGGTGATGGCTTCCGCCAATGGGGATTACCCTGTTTATTATCCTCATGAGGGATGGGCGCAGCAGAAGCCGGATGAATGGTGGCATGCGGTTTGCGGCGCTATTTGCGAATGCCTGGAGACAGGTAATATTTCAGGAGAGCAGATTGCCGGAGTGGGAATTGATGGGCAGAGCTGGTCGGCTATTGCCATTGACCATGAGGGAAATGTTCTGACAGATACACCTATCTGGATGGATACAAGAGCCCAGGAAATCTGCGACAGACTCAATAATGAAATCGGCAGTGAGAATATTTTCAATGTTGCAGGTAATTCTCTTCAGCCTTCATATACCACAGCGAAGATTCTCTGGTATAAGGAGAATATGCCTGAAGTATATAATAAGATTTACAAGATCCTTCAATCAAACAGCTTTATTGCTTACAGACTGACTGGTGCCATCACACAGGATCTTTCACAGGGATATGGCCTGCATTGCTTTGATATGCGTACTGGTACCTGGGATGAAGTGATGTGTGAGAAAATGGGAATTCCTGTGGATTTTCTTCCGGAGATTGTTGCGTGCGATAAGGTAGTGGGAACTGTGACGGAAGAGGCGGCAGCCCAGAGTGGACTGACTGTCGGAACTCCTGTAGTGGCCGGCGGTCTGGATTCAGCCTGTGGAACACTTGGTGCAGGTGTGATCCATCCGGGGGAGACCCAGGAGCAGGGTGGACAGGCTGGTGGCATGAGCATCTGCACAGATACATACAAAGCAGATCCAAGTCTGATCTTAGGCTATCACGTAGTGCCAGGCAAGTGGCTTCTTCAGGGAGGAACTACCGGAGGCGGCGGTGTCATGCGCTGGTTTGAGAGAGAATTTGCAGCTTATGAGAGGAGCCGCAAGGCGGATACCGGGAAATCCTCTCTGGAACAACTGAATGAAATTGCCGAGGCAGTACCAGCCGGAAGTGAAGGCGTTGTGTTCCTTCCATATATGTCCGGGGAGAGATCCCCTGTCTGGAATCCATACGCCAAAGGCGTTTTCTATGGACTTGATTTTGCTAAGACCAAGGGACACATGGTAAGAGCCTGTATGGAGGGCGTAGCATTTTCCCTGCGCCATAATCTGGAGGTGGCTGAAGCGGCAGGTGCTAAAGCAGAAGTTCTTCGTGCTATGGGAGGTTCAGCCAATTCCCTTCTCTGGACTCAGATTAAGGCTGATGTGACAGGCAAGGCAGTGGTGGTCCCTGCTTCCGATACAGCAACCACATTAGGTGCTGCAATCCTGGCTGGCGTAGGAGTTGGATTTTATAAAGATTACGAGGAAGCGGTTTCCATGACAGTGAAAGAGACAAGACGCCATGAGCCCAATCCTGAGAATAAAGAAGTTTATAATAAGACATACCGTACATATAGGGATTTATATGAATCTCTGAAAGCTATGATGGTACGGAAGTAAGGAGGTATTTCAAGATGAAAGCAGCAGTTGTAGTTGCAAACGAGGATGTACAGTACCAGGAAATCGAAGAACCACAGGCAAAACCAGGCTGGGTAAAGATTAAAGTAAAAGCTTCCGGCATTTGTGGCTCTGATGTTCCGCGAGTATTGAATCATGGTGTTCATTTTTATCCTATCGTTCTTGGACATGAGTTTTCTGGTGATGTAGTAGAAGTTGGAGAAGGGGTCACCAAGGTGAAAGTTGGCGACCGCGTTTCCGGGGCTCCGCTTCTTCCGTGCATGAAGTGTGATGATTGTCAGAATGGAAACTTCTCCTTATGTAAGCATTACAGTTTTATCGGTTCCAGGCAGCAGGGAAGTAATGCGGATTATGTAGTAATTCCAGAGCAGAATGCGATTCCTTTTGATCCGTCTATTTCCTATGAACAGGGTGCAATGTTCGAGCCATCCACAGTTGCTCTTCATGGACTCCTTCAGAATGATTATCAGGGCGGTCGCTGCGTAGCAATTTTAGGATGTGGAACAATTGGCATATTCACAATGCAGTGGGCAAAGATCTTTGGTTCCAAGAAGGTTGTCGTATTTGATATTAGTGAGGAACGCCTGGATCTTGCCATGAGAATGGGCGCAGATGCAGTTATCAATACAACCAAAGAGAATTATATGGAAGAGGCTATGGCAATTACCGGTGGTAAGGGCTATGAATATGTGTTTGAAACAGCCGGACAGGTTCCCACTATGCATATGGCATTTGAACTTGCTGCGAATAAGGCACACGTATGCTTCATTGGAACACCTCATGCAGATCTTACATTTACACCAAAGCAGTGGGAGAATATGAATCGTAAAGAATTTAAACTTACAGGCTCCTGGATGTCCTATAGTTCCCCGTTCCCAGGCAAAGAGTGGGATCTTACAGCTCATTATTTTGCAACCGGTCAGCTGAAATTTGATCCGGGATTTATTTATCGTAAAATGCCAATGAGTCAGGCTCAGGAAGCATTCCAGCTCTATAAGACACCTGGTCTTGTAAAGGGGAAGATTCTTCTGACGAATGAGGATTGAGCATATGATACTGACAGTAACATTAAATGCAGCCATTGATAAGCGGTATGTGGTAAATAACTTTAAGACTGGAGAAGTGAATCGTGTAAAGGAATGTACTTATGTTCCTGGTGGAAAAGGTCTGAATGTATCCAAGCCGGCTTCAATTTACGGAGCAGAGGTGATTGCCACAGGTTTTGTAGGTGGTTATGTAGGAGCTTATATTGAGAATGCACTGAAGCCGTTTGGTATTAAAAGTGCTTTTTATCATGTAGCTGCAGAAAGCAGATCCTGTATTAATATCTGGGATGAAGTTAATAAAGTTCAGACAGAATTTCTGGAACCTGGGTTTACCCTTACAGAAGAGGATTTTGCCGGATTTGAGGAAAAATTCCGTAATCTTGTAAAAGAAGCGAAAGTAGTTGCAATGTCAGGAAGTGTTCCGAAAGGACTTGATGGAACTGCTTATCAGCGACTTATAAAGATTGTAAAAGAGGCAGGAATTCCGGTTATTCTGGATACCAGTGGCAAACTTCTTGAAATGGGAATTGAAGCAGCACCTACTATGATCAAACCCAATATTGATGAAATCCGCATGCTCACAGGCAAGAAATGTGATAATATTCAGGATATTATAGATGCGGCGAAAGAGATTCATGCAAAAGGTGTGGAAATCGTAGCTGTTTCCCTGGGAGCTGACGGTTCTCTTGCAGTAGGTAATGAAGGAATTTTCCGTGCACTGGTTCCGAGAATAAATGCAGTGAACACAGTTGGGTGTGGAGATTCTATGATCGCAGGATTCGCACTGGGTTTATCCAGGGGACTTTCACTTCCTGAGACAATGAAACTGGCAAGTGCTATTTAAGCGGCAGCAGCCATGCGCGAGGAGACTGGA
>ERZ780177.3573-NODE-3573-length-11515-cov-6.457330_pt1 | contig 11515 bp, 9 predicted proteins | sample MGYA00510973_ERZ780177 | MGnify/ENA primary metagenome ERZ780177 (study PRJEB29588, sample SAMEA2144396) | human gut metagenome | biome: human gut; feature: human-associated habitat; material: faeces | place: Denmark | collected 2008/2010 ...
AAGCAGGGCAAGCCCCTGCCGGAATTCCTCGGCGGCAAGAAGAAGTAAAGCGTCAGAATGTGAAAACAAATAAAAGTGCGCCGGCTCAACGAGCCGGCGCACTTTTTGTGCGGTGATGCCGAACGATGGTCGGGAGGGGGCAACTTCGTATTTGCTTTCAAATTACCCCATGCTATAATAAACAAACTATGACCAATTTTGCATATTTATGACAGGTATCGAAAGCTGCCGCAAAGGAGACAAGCGCATGAAGCAAGCAGAACATCCGCCCGTGACCGCAGGGGCGAGCATTGCGGCAGAATACAGCCTTGCGCTCATCGACCAGCTTGCGCGTATCGACCGCACGTGCAGCAAAGAGGAGATGGACGAATTGGTCTACCGCCTGCTGAGTTTGATCGGCGAGGCCATGCAGTCTGACCGCGTGTTTCTCTTCGAGCGGCTGGAGGGGACGGCGGAGGCCTATTGCAACACCTTTGAGTGGTGCGCGAACGGCGTCGCGCCGCAGATCGACAACCTGACGGAGATCGTTCCCGCGGATATGCCGTACTGGCCGGAGGTCTTCGGCCGCGGCGAGACGATCGTCATTCCGAATATTGAAGACGTGAAAACGTAGATGCCGAGCGAGTACGAGTTCCTGAAGACGCAGAGCATCCACTCCGAGATCGCGGTGCCGGTCTTCTATCGCGGCAATCTGAGCGGCTTTTTCGGCCTTGACAATCCGCAGCGGGCGATGACGGCCGGCCAGCTCCGATTGCTTGCCTTTGTCGGCGGGCACCTCGGCAGCGCGCGGGAGAACCTGCGCATGCTGACGCTGCTGGGAGAAAAGCAGAAGTCGCTCGAGCAGAATTTGCAGGCCGTGAAGCTTGAGCAGCAGATGCTCAAGGTGCTCTGCAGGGACAGCACGTCCGTTTATCGTGTGGACCTGATGAACGACCGGGCCGAGATCGTCAAGATCGAGGAGCACTCCAACTCCGCGGGCGACCTGCTCCCGCACGGGCAAGAGCTGTTTTCCTATGCCGAGGCGGTCGAGCATTACTACCACAAGTGCGTCCCTAAGGAGAGCGCACCGGATTTCCTGCAATTTTTGGACGCAGAAAATCTGATGCGCGAGCTCAGGACCAAGGACCGCGTCAGCCGCCGCTACCAGAGTGTGCCGAACGCCATCGGGAACATCTATTTCGAGGTGCGCGCCAATAGGGTGCAGCAGACGGAAACGAGCTTTCAAATCCTGCTGGACTTCCGCAGCGTGGATGAGATCGTGAGGGAAGAGCGCGAGCACCAGCACGCGCTGGAAACGGTGCTCACGGAGAGCCGGATGAGCTACGAGGTCATCTCTGCTATCAGCAAGATCTATTATACGATCTACCGCATCGACCTGCATACGGGTCATTATGAGGAGATTGCAAGCGAGCGGCAGATGCACCGGCTGACCGGACACAGCGGTAAAGCAAGCATCCATATGAGCGCAGCGAGCAAGCAGAGCATCGTGCCGGAGTATCTGCCCTATGTTGAACCGTTTTTTGACCTTTCGACGCTCGCGGAGAGACTGCGGCGCGCCGCGCGAACGAGGCAAAGTCCGGGTTCCTCTCGCGCATGTCGCACGATATCCGCACGCCGATGAATGTCATCATGGGCTTTACGAACATCGCCCTACAGCACGCGGACGATTCGGATAAGATGAAAGAGTGCCCGGAAAAGATCCGTGTCAGCGGCAGCAACTTGCAGGAGCTCATCGACGATGTGCTGGATATTTCACACATCGAGAGCGGGGAGTTCAAAATCGTCTCACAGCCGGTGAAGCTCCGGAGCTGTTTGACTTCTACTGCCAGGCCATCGCGGGTATGGCGGAGGCGAAAAACATCCGCTTTTCGGGGAAGCTGCACGACATTTCCCACAATGTGCTGCTCTCCGACCAGATCCGCCTATATGGACCTGCTCTCAAACGCCGTCAAGTATACGCCGGAAAACGGCGATGTGAAGTTAGAGGTCTACGAGGAAAAGCTTGCCGAGAGCGGCAAGGTCCGCCTTGTCTCGATCGTGAGCGACACGGGCATCGGCATGACGCCGGAGTTCATGGAACAGATGTATTCGGCCTTTTCCCGCGCGGTCGACACGCGCGTCAACAAGGTGCGCGGCAGCGGCCTCAGCCTTGCCATTGTGAAAAAGATCGTCGACCTGATGGGCGGTGCGATCGAGGCTGAGAGCAAGGTCGGCAAGGGCACGACATTCCGCGTGACGCTCGACCTGCCCGCCGTGGCGGACGACGCCGAGACCGAAGAGCACACCGAGACGGCCATCACGCTGCCGGAAAAGCCGCTCACCGTGCTCGTGGCCGAGGACAACGACCTAAACTACGAGATTACCGCCGAGCAGCTGCGCGGCTACAGGGTGCACTGTGTGCGCGCTGTGAACGGGCAGGACTGCTTACAGCGGATCGAGCAGGCCGCGCCAGACGAGTTCGATGCGATCCTGATGGACATGCAGATGCCGGTGATGAACGGCCTGGAGGCGACTGCCGCCATCCAAAAGCTCGACAGCGAGACGGCGAAGCACATCCCCATCATCGCCCTCACAGCCAACGCCTACCATGAGGACATTCAAAAATGCCTCGCCGCGGGCATGAACGCCCACCTCTCCAAGCCCATCAACATCGACCGCGCGGTGCGCACGATCATCGAATGCGCCCGCACGGCGAAAGAGAACGGATAAAAGAAAAAGGCTCACGAAAGCAATGCTTTCGTGAGCCTTTTTGCGATATTTACTGCTTGTCGCCGCCAAACATCGAAATTTGACTCTCATCGCTCTGGCTGTGTATCTCGGCGATGACGGCAAGACTTTCTTCGCTCGCGCCGCCGGGTTCGACCTGCGGCATCGCGAGGAAGAAGCCCTGCAGAAGGTCGACGCCGAGCGACAGCACGGTGCGTACCTCGTCCGCGGTCTCAAGGCCCTCGGCCACGACCTTCATGCCGCGCTGGTGCGCATAGGACACGGTGTTCGACACGATCTGGCGCTTGTTGGCGTCGGTGTCGATGTCGCGGATGATGGAAAGGTCGATCTTGATGTAGTTGGGCGAGAGCTCGAGAAGGCTGCGCTCGTTGCTGTAGCCGCTGCCGTAGTCGTCGAGCGCGAACGCACCAGAGCTGCCACGGATCGTCTGCTTGATGCGCAGCGCCTTGGGGTCGAGCACCTCTTCCTCCGTGATCTCAATGACGATGCGCGGCAGGATCGAGGCGTAGCGCGCGGAGTATTCCGAAAGCTCATCGGGCGTTAGATACTGGCTTGCAATCGAATTGATGAACAGCAGCGCGCTGGGCACGACCTTACCGGCGTTTTCAAGCGCCTGATATGCACTTGACGCACGGAAGAACGTGATGCGCTCGACCTCGTGCAGGCAGTTTTCCTCGCGCGCGAGGCGCAGCACGTCAGCAGGGGAGTGCAGCGTGGGAAGATCCACGCGCATGAGCGCTTCATAGGCAAAAACGCTGCCGTCTTTTGCGTCGATAATCGGCTGGAAGTGATAGGAGATGAGCTCTTCGTTGATGAGACGGCGGAACTCCTCATGGCAGCGTCTTTCCTGCAGGCTGGTGCGGTAGACTTCAGGGTCGAATTCCAGTAGCTCGCCCTTGCGCGAGCGCTTGACCTGATACATGGCAAAGTCCGCGTATTTGCGCAGTGTGATGAGATTTGTGCTGCTCTCGGGATACCACGCGATACCGCCGGAGACGCTCACGCGCAACTCACGTCCGCTGGGAAGCTGGACGACAGAATGCTCAAGGGCGGCTTTCAGCGCGCGGATGTCGGCGCGCAGCGTATCCTGATCGTTGTAGCCGTAGAAGAGTGCATTGAACTCATCGCTGCTGATGCGCGCGCAGACGGTATGCGCGGGAGCGTTCTTGGCAAAGCATTCGCCTGTACGGCGGATGTACTCGTCGCCCCAGTCGTGGCCGAATGTGTCGTTTATCTGCTTGAGGTTGTCGAGGTCGAACATCAAAAGCGCCGCGTGGCCGAGCTTTTCGGGTGAGCAGAAGAACTCGGCGCAGATGCGGTGGAAGGCACGGCGGTTGTAGAGGTCTGTGAGCGTGTCATAGTCGCGCTCGTGCTCAATGCGCAGCTTTTCAAGCGTGTTGGCGGTCACATCCTCGGCAAGGCCGACCTGTGTGCCGTCCTCATGCGTCGTCTCGATGCGAAGGTAGCGCTCTTTGCCGCTTGGCAGACGGATGTGGTAGAGCATCGCGCCGTCGGGCGCGGGGGAGTGGGGGCACGAGCGCTCAAAGCGCTGCAAAAGCTCGCGGAAACTCTGCGCCGTTAAGTCGTCTGCGTCAACGCCGGGCATGCCGAGAAGGTCGAAGAAATTGTCGGTGACATAGATGCTGTCGGGAGCGGAGCGCAGCTCATAGCCGCCGAGCTCCACGCTTGCCATGTCCATGATGCGCAGAAACTTGGTCGAAGTATCGAGTACCTCGCGTCCGAGCTGCGTGAACGCGGAGGAGAACCGGTCGAGCTCGATGATGCCGGTGGCGGAGAGCATGGGGATGGAGCTGCGGCTTTCACGCGCGTGCGCGACCTCGTCGGAAAGGCGCGAAATCGGGCGCGAGAGCTTGCGCGCCAGCACAAGGCTGCTGAAAAGTCCTGCAGTGAGCACGACGAGGACCGCGATGATCAAAAACCGCAGCACATAGCCTGAAAAGGCGTAAAGCGCCGATACCGGCACCGAGCCGATAAGCAGCATCTGCTCATTGGAAAACGGCGCGTTGCGGTTGTAGAGCGTCAGCGGTGCCACGGCGGCGTGACAAAGGCCGAGGGGGGAGTCACTCTGGTAGCCACCGCGCTTTGACGGCTTGAGCAGCAGCGTCTGGTCATAGGATTGCTGCGGCGCATTTGCAGCGGGGGAGGCGGAGATGACGCTGACGGTAAGGTCGTCTTTTCCGATGGCGGAATTCGATGCGACGCCGAGAAGATAGGTGCCCGAGCTGTCGTTCTGCAGCTCGGTGCCCGGCAGCAGGGCTTGCAGGTAGCTTTCAAGAATTTCAACGCCGAGCACGCCGTAGACCGTGCCGTCATCTAAAATAAGCGGGATGGTGTAGGCAATGGCGGAGTGATCGTCGCCGGAGAGCGTGTAGGGCGAGGACGTCCAGTGGCCGTAGTCCGCGGCGTCCAGTTCGCCGTTTCCGTGGTAGGCTGCCTGAAAGACGGGATAGAGAAAGCCGCTGCTGCCGTTGGCCCCATAGTTGATCGAGGGCGTCCAGCTCGTGTCGGTCGCAATGTAGAGTGACTGTACGACCTGTGCGGGTGCGCGCACGAGCATAAGATCAGAATTGCGCTGCGAGGGGGAGGAATTCGGGTCAAGGTCGCGCAGATAAAGGCAGGGCAGCGGCTCGCCCTTTTTGCGTGTGTCGAGATCGTGCGTGTTGAGCACGACAAAAATGCCGGTGACGGGGCGATGGCGCATCGAGGAGATCAGGCTGTCGCCGATCGAGAGCAGCAGGGGGGATGCGGCGTCGCTGCCGCTGTCGAGCGTGTCGAGGCTGATCTCGCCGTCGTCGAGCATGGCCTGCGTCACGGCGTTGATCTTGCCCGCAAGCGACGAGAGGTCCTGCGCGTCGAGCATCTGGCCTTGCAGATAGTTTTGGCGGTTTTCCGTCTGTATCTGCAAGATATCGACAGCATTCTGCTCAAGGCTCGTGTTGATGCGGCAGAGATAGAGAATGCCGACAAGCAGCGCGATCTCGATGAACAGGATCCAGAGCATGGAGCGCAGGATCGTATGGAAGATGGTGACATGCGGCACATGATCCGATGGTTTGCGAAAGAACATAAAACTGCCCCTTTTTTGTCATTGAACAGTCACTCAGCCCTGAAAGGCCTCAAGCGATGCAAGCGTATCCTGATACCAGGCTTCAAAGCATTCGTCGGAAAGAAACTGTGCCGAGGCCTCTTCAAAGCTCTGTCCCTGCGCCATTGCCTCTTTGACCGCGGTGCGGTCGGCGCTTGCCTTATCGCTCATGGAATATTCAAGAATGGCGCGGGCGTTCGTGCCGCCGGAGAAGGCGCGGGGCGTGTAGAGATGGTTTTCGTTGACCGTGTCGACTGCGGCGGAGAGGACTTCGTCCATTTCGTCGCTGAGGGCAAGACCGCTTGCGCGGATCGCGTCGATGGAGTTGCCCTCGTGCGTGACGGGGAGGTAGCCTGAGTCGACAGAGAACGTGATGTTGTGCTCGGGTGAGGTGAACCATTTGAGGAACACGAGGCTTGCCTGAATCTCGGCATCGCTCGCCTTCGTCACGACCATGCCCGCGCCCTGCTGCACGGCGTAGTCCTCGCCGTTCGCAAACTTCGGGCTTTCAAGCGCCTTGCGCGTGATGTCGTGGCTGTCCATGTCGTCGGCGATGACCTGCGTGGGGAAGAACGTCGCGCTCGAAGACGAGCCGACGTAGGCGATGATATTGCCGGTCTTCACATCATCGCTGCGGAAGCGGCCGCTTGCGGAAAAGTAGCCCTTGATGAAGGGTACATAGTAGTTATCCCAGAGGGTGCGCACGGCGTCGTGGTCAAAGTTCAGCGTCATGCTGCCGTCCTGCGCGTCGAAGATCGTGCAGCCAAGCTGCTTGGCGCCGATGAGCATGTAGTTCGCCATCGCGTCGCGGCCGAAGAACGCGCGTCCATCGTTCGGGATGTCGGGCGTCTGCGCGTCGGTCCACTCGTAGTAGCGTTCGGCGACGGAGACGAGGCCTTCGATCGTGGCCAAGTCGTCATAGGTTGCGCCTGTGGCGGCGGCGAACGGCTCCCAGTCCGTTTCATTGAGAAACAGCAGCTCCGCCGACTTGGCGACGGGGAAGATCTTGATACTGCCCGAGCCGGAGAAGTCGCCTTCGCTCAGATAGTCCTCAATAAAGGCGGCGCGGTCCTCTTCGCTTAGATAATCGCTCAGATCGGCAATTTGACCCATCTCATCGAGCGCGTAGGCAGTGTCGGCGTAGGCGGAGAAGATGTTGGGCATCGCCTCGGCACCAACCTTGCCCTCGGCAGAAGCGAGCACGTTGTTCTCAAGATCGGTCACGCTGCCGTGGCTGGAGCTCTCAACCGTGATGCCCTGTTCCTTGCCGACGGTCGAGTTAAACTCGTCGACGAGCGCGTTGAACGCTTTGAGCTGTTCACCGTTGTAGTACGTCCAGATCGTGATATTGACAGGGCTCGCCGGGGAAAATCCGGGGTCTGCCTTGCTGCCGCAGCCTGCGAGCAGCATCATCGCCGCCGCTGCGGCGAGCACGCGAGGGAGAAATTTGTTGTGAGCCATGATGCTTCCTTTCTGTTTTGCGCGCTGCCCCGAGATGTGCAGACGAGCTGGCGCAGCAGAATGTTGGTGATGGCACGCACATGGAGAATGTGCGTGCCGGATTCGAAATTGCGCGACTCGACGACGTGGCTCAGAATGTTGATGATGGCGCTGTTCGTCTTCTCGCGCTCGTAGACCTGCTCTTCGGCCAGGTGGACAAGGTGCTTCTGGCGCGCGTAGAGCGTGAGTACGTTGCTCACGCGCCGCTGCGTGACCGTCAGGTTGAACGGGCGGCGGATGTAATCCGTCACGCCGAGGTCGTAGGCCTTCTGGATGAACGACTCGTCATCCTCGGACGAGGTGATGATGACGGGGATCTCCTGCAGTCAGTTGCGCTGCTTCATCACCTCGAGCACGCCGAAGCCGTCGAGGCGGAGCATGTTGATGTCGAGCAGCAGCAGGTCGATGTCGAACTCGGAGTGCAGCAGCTCGAGCGCCTGCATGCCGTCGTCGGCATAGAGGTATTCGTAGCGGACGCCGAGGATTTCGGAAAGGATCTGCTGGTTCATTTTCGAATCGTCCGCGATCAGGATTCTGGCTTCGACCATAGTGTAGATCTCATACGCATTTTAGGGCGCGCTTTTTGGTAGAAATGCCGCTGCGGGGCGGGCGGACAAGAAAATAGGCACCGGAAAAGCCAGTGCCAAACAAAAACTGTTTATGCGTGTTTTTTAGAAACATTTGATACTTAATGTAAACTTAGCACAGAACCACGGAACATTCAAGGGAAATTTTCCCAGTGTTTCTGCTGCTTTGCCGGAAGCAGCTGAAAAAGCGGGAGACGGGCGAGGCGTTTGTGCAAAAAGCGCAGCGTCAGGCTGGCAGACGGTGACAGGGGGAGAAAGACATGAGGGCGGAAAGAAGAATGCTGATTGCAGCACAAGGGAGGAATCGAAAGAGGTGTTGATCATCATTGACAATTTTCGAAAAAGAGCTTATAGTAACGCTGCATTTTTTGCAATTAACGATCCCTTAACAAGAGCTGACTCCAGCTGACAGCAACGGGGCAGCGCTGTCAAAGGTGAATCCTAACGTACAAAATGTACAGAAGATCAATCTGAATCAGTCATGAGCATGATGCACGGGAGAAGAGAAAAACGCAGTAGGGGAGAGAGCACGTGAATCAAAAAAAGATCTTGATCGCAGACGGTTCTGAGCTGAACCGCGCCCGTTTGTGCCGAATGTCATCCGTCGCCGCATCATGAACACGGTTCTGTTGCACACAAAAAAGCAGCAGCTCATGAGCGTGCTGGCCGACCGCTTTTACCGGCAGGAAAAAATACCGAGCTTCTGGTCGACATCCTCGGCCACGCGGTGGAGTGCCGCAGCGGCGAGGGCGGCACACACATGACGCATGTGAGCCTTGTGACGGGGCTTTTGCTCCAGTGCCTTGTCGGCAAGACCGACCGCTATCATTTAGAGCGCGAGGATATCGAGGCCATCCGCATGGCCTCGGGCCTGCACGACATCGGCAAGCTGCAAATTCCGGAGGAAATTCTGACCAAGCCCCTCTCCCTCACGCCGGAGGAGTACGAGATTGTCAAGCGGCACACGCAGATCGGTGCAAAGCTCATCACCGACTTGCCAATCTATCAGAACGAACGGCTCGTCAAGTACGCCATTGAGATTTGCCGCTGGCACCATGAGCGCTGGAACGGCGAGGGCTATCCCGACGGCCTCAAGGGCGACGCCATCCCCATCGCGGCACAGGTCGTGTCGGTCGCGGACGTTTATGACGCGCTCACGAGCGAGCGGTGCTATAAAGAGGCGTTTTCGCACGAAAAGTCGATGCGCATGATTCATTCGGGCGAGTGCGGCAGCTTTAATCCGCTGCTGCTCGAATGCCTTGACGAGATCGCCGTGCGGCTGCAAAAGGAGCTGTCCGTCGTGCCGCACCTCGACCAAGGGCACAGCGAGGCGCGCTGCACAGTGGAAGAACTTTATGCAAGCCGCAGCGAGGACAGTACCACGCGCGTGGCGATCCAGCTCGAGGAGGAGCGCGGCAAACGCCAGTTTTTCAGCGAGGTGACGGACGAGTTGTGGTTTGAATACACGACAAATCCCGATGCGATCGCGCTCTCAGCCAGCGCAAGCAAGCGGACGGGCCTTTCCAAGGTCGTGGTCGATCCGGCGGGAAACGCCGATTTCCTCGCCATGGTGGGGCAAAAGACGCTCGATGACATCCGCAGCTGGGCCGAAGCTGCCACGATCGACGAGACGTATTTTGAAACCGAGACCGAGATTAGACTCGACGGCGCGATGCACTGGTGTAAGCTCGCGATCATGGTGACGTGGTCGTCAACCGAGGCGGGACGCTACAATTCGCTCGTCGGCATCATCCGCGATATCGACAAGAGCTATCCTGAACTGCACATCAGCGCGAGCATCGGCGGCGCGTTCGCGGCGGGACGCATCTCAAGAACGATCCGCAGGGCGGACCTTGCGATGTATCAGGCCAAATTGAAAAAGGATTGCGTAGCAATTTATCGAGAGGCGAAAGAACGTGAAACTTGACGAATTTTTCCGCTGCGTCGGCGGCGACTACGGCGAAGCCAAGGCGCGTTTTCAGAACGACGAGCGCATCGTGCGCTTCCTTAATATGTTCCCGGGCGACGACAGCATGCAAAACCTGACGAACGTGATAAACGCAGGCGACACGTCCACGGCGTTCCGCGCGGTGCACACGCTCAAGGGTGTGGCGCTGAACTTAGGACTCGGCTCGCTCGCCCACGCCAGCTCTCAGATGACGGAAGCGCTGCGCGGTCAGGATTCGATGCCTGAAAGCGTACAGCCACTCTATGTGGCGGTGTAGAAGGAGCACACTGCCGTGTGCAGCGCGCCCGAGCAGCTCGAAAAGTAATTGAGAAGTAAAAAAGTCGAAACCTTTCGGTTTCGACTTTTTTACTTCTTACAGCAGCGGGGCGATGATGCGCATGCCGGGGCCGATGAGCTTTCGCATAAACGGGTCGTTTTTGAGAAGGTCCATGTCCGCGCGGACGCACTTGGCGAGCGTTTGCTGGAAATCCTGCTCAATTTTTGCGACTTCGGGCGATGCATAAAGGTACGTGCCGCATTCAAAGTGGTGGTACAGGCTGCGGTAGTCCAGATTGATCGTGCCGACGGTCGCCTTGCAGTCATCGCTGACGAAGACCTTCGCGTGAACGAAGCCCGGCTCGTACTCATAAATTTGTACACCGTTTTCAAGCAGCCTGCGGTAGTACGTGTGCGCGAGCGAGAAGGCGATCTCCTTGTCGGGCACATGCGGCAGGATAAGCTGCACCTCCACGCCGCGGCGCGCGGCGTAGGTCAGCGCCGTGATCATCTCGTTGTCAATGATGAGATACGGCGTCATGATGTGTACGTAACGGTTGGCACGGTTGATGATATCCATATAGACCATCTCGCCGACGAGGTCGCGGTCGAGCGGGCTGTCGCCATAGGGGATGACATAGCCCGCTTCCTTTTCATGCGCCGGCTGCGGCACGTCGAGATACTTGCTGTAGACTTCGGGCGTAAAGTGCACGGAGCTGACGTCCCACATCTGCAAAAACATCATGGTAAAACTTTTTACAGCATCTCCCTTGATCATGATGGCTGTATCTTTCCAGTGTCCAAAACGTTCTTTCCTGTTAATATACTCATCTGCCAGGTTCACACCTCCTGTAAAGGCGGTATGTCCATCGATCACTGTAACCTTTCTGTGATCCCTGTAATTCTGATGGGTGGAAAGCACCGGTTTGATCGGTGAAAACATCTGACACCGGATGCCCATTTTTTCCAGTTTCTGGGGATAATGATAAGGAAGGAGCATAAGACAGCACATACCATCATACATGACACGTACTTCTACTCCCTCTGCCGCTTTCTGCCTTAAAACCTCCAGGATACTGTCCCACATATAGCCCCGGTCAATGATAAAATATTCCATGAAGATAAAATGCTTTGCTGCTTTTAATTCTTCCATCAGCTGCTCAAACATATCTTCTCCCAGGGGGAAGAATTTCGCTGCCGAATTTTCATACACAGGGAAACCAGCAATGTGATTCATATAATCTACCAGACGGCTTCCACGTACACTGGCAGCCCGCAGCCTTTTCTGCACCTGGGGATCCTGGACAAGATAAGGCTTTGTCTTTTCAACGGATTGGTTTACCCGCCTTGCCAGCGCCCTGGTCTGGAACT
>ERZ780177.3574-NODE-3574-length-11512-cov-2.592913_pt1 | contig 11512 bp, 6 predicted proteins | sample MGYA00510973_ERZ780177 | MGnify/ENA primary metagenome ERZ780177 (study PRJEB29588, sample SAMEA2144396) | human gut metagenome | biome: human gut; feature: human-associated habitat; material: faeces | place: Denmark | collected 2008/2010 ...
ATGTATGCTTCCCCGGTAGCGGCACAGAATCCCGCGACACCTGCCATTCGGGTAACAGGAGTGGTGGAGGATTCCGAAGGTCCGGCAGTAGGAGCTTCCGTGCGTGAGAAAGATACGAATAACGGAGTTTCCACCGATATGGATGGAAAATTTTCGTTAATGGTAAAACCGGATGCCATATTGGTAATCAATTATGTAGGATATAAAGTCAAAGAGGTGAAAGCTACGACCGAACCCATGACGATCACTCTCGAAGAGAACAGCCAGGTATTGAGCGAAGTCGTGGTGACAGCCCTCGGTATCAAGAGAGACCGTAAGGCGTTGGGTTACGGTCTCGAAGAGGTAAAAGGCAACTCTTTGGACAAGGCGAAAGAGACGAACGTGATCAATTCGATGGCAGGGCGTGTTGCCGGTTTGGTTGTCAGCCAGACAGCCGGAGGTCCCTCCGGATCTTCGCGTGTCATTCTTCGCGGATCGACTGAAATGACCGGCAACAACCAGCCTCTTTATGTTGTCGATGGAGTGCCTTTGGACAATACCAATTTCGGGTCAGCCGGTACGAACGGCGGATATGACCTCGGAGACGGAATCTCTTCGATCAATCCCGATGACATTGAAAGCATGTCTGTATTGAAAGGCCCGGCGGCATCGGCTCTTTACGGTAGTCGCGCCAGCCACGGTGTGATTCTTATTACCACGAAGAAAGCCGGGGAAACACGCTATTCCGTCGAATACAATGGAACACTAACATTCGATCAACAGCTTTCGAAATGGAACAATGTTCAACAGATATATGGAATGGGTTCGAACGGAACATACAGCATAGACGCTGTCAGCAACACGAATAAATCGTGGGGACCCAAAGCCGATGGCGGGAATATGCTGAAATATTTTGACGGCGAGGAGCGTCCTTATCTCATTATTCCGGACAACACATCGAACTTCTTCCGTACAGGTCTGACCGCCAATAATACGGTTACCGTATCTTCCAATACGGGTACTACCGGAGTCCGGTTCACCTTGACCGATATGCGCAACAAAGATATTGTGCCTAATACGCACATGAGCCGCGACATATTCAATTTGAGAACCAATTCCACTCTCGGCAGGGTCGATCTGGATTTCTCGGTCAATTATACACATGAATACGTCAAGAACCGTCCGGCATTGGGCGATAGTAAATCCAATATCGGCAAGAACCTGATGACGCTGGCTACTACATACGACCAGCAGTGGCTTCGTACGTACGAAAACGAAAATGGCGAATATTCCAATTGGAATGGTATGGATCCCTACAACGTGAATCCGTATTGGGATGTGTACAAGAACAACAATGAATCTAAAAAGGATTTATTCCGTTTGCATGCTTCGGCAACCTATAATATTACTTCGCATTGGAAGTTAAAGGGAACAGCCGGTGCGGAACTGAACTGGTTCAATTTTCAAGATTTTAAAGCGCCGACCACGCCCGGATATGAGGCTGGTTATATGCAGAAAAGCAATTTCCACAACCAGATGTACAATTTTGAGTTGATCGCCACATACAACAACCGTTGGGGAGACTTCGACTTTACGGGAACTGCGGGCGGAAACATTTATCTGGTCGATAATGCCACGTCGTTGATTACGGCTCAGGACATGCAGATTAGAGATGTGATAGCCTTGATGAGTTTCAATGAAACCTCGAATCAGGAAAACAGCTACCGGAAACAGATCAATTCGCTTTTTGCTGCCGTTAATCTGGGATGGAGAGGTTTGATTTATCTCGATGCTACCGTACGCGGCGACCAGTCGTCTACACTGCCGATAGGGAATAACATTTATGTATATCCTTCTTTCTCGGGTAGTTTCGTATTCTCCGAACTTATTAAACGAAGCGACATCCTGCCTTATGGTAAGGTGCGTCTCTCTTGGGCGCAGGTAGGTTCCGACACGGATCCGTATCAACTCGGGTTGGTGTACACCAAGTCTAAATACACGTATCCCGGTTATACGATCGGTTATATCGACAATACTACCATTCCGAATAAAAATCTGAAACCGACCCGGACAAATTCGTTTGAGGTAGGTTTTGAAACGAAATTCCTGAAAAACCGTATCGGATTGGATTTCACCTACTATAATCAGGTGTCGAAAGACCAGATCATGGGAATGGCATCGAGCTGGGCAACCGGTTATCCTTACCGTCTGATCAATGCCGGAGAAATACAGAATCAGGGTATTGAAATCACGTTGAATACCCGTCCTGTGGAAGTCGGCGATTTCTCGTGGGATTTAAACTTCAACTTCTCCAAAAACGAAAATAAGGTAAAGAAACTGGTCGATGACATGGATATGTTCGAGTTGGAAAAAGCATCGTGGCTCGATGTGCAGATCGCGGCTAAGGTAGGCGAGAACTTCGGGTCGATCGTCGGTCCGGATTTCAAACGTAATGCCAAAGGCGATATTCTGATCGATCCCTCGACGGGGCTTCCTATGTACGACAAGAGCAACCATGTGTTGGGTAATGCTTCATGGGACTGGACAGGTGGTGTGAATACGACGCTTCGTTATAAGAATATCGCGCTTTCAGCAGTTTTCGATATTAAAGTAGGTGCTGATCTTTACTCTATGTCTGCCCGTGCTTCTCACGAATCGGGAAAGGCTTTGGCTACGCTCGAAGGCCGTGAGGCATGGTATAAATCGGAGGAACAACGTATGGCTGCGGGATATGCCAAAGGTTCTCCCGACTGGACACCGACCGGTGGATTCATCGCTCCGGGTGTTATCGACAATGGTGACGGAACGTACCGTCCGAACGATGTCATTATCAACCCCGAAGATTATTGGATGAGCGTGTGCCGTAATGCTCCCTCGATGTTCATTTATGACAACTCGTATGTTAAGTGCCGTGAAATCACGCTTACGTATCAGTTCCCTAAAAAATGGCTGGGCAATGGAAAGGTTGTGAAAGATGTAAGCCTTTCGTTTGTTGCCAGAAACCCATTCATCGTATGGAAAAATATACCCGACATTGATCCGGATTCAAACTACAACAATACTACCGGTATGGGATTGGAATATGGTTCCCTGCCTTCGCGTCGTAGCTATGGATTTAATGTATATGTTAAATTCTAATCAAGCATATAACTCATGAAAAATAATATATTCAAATCATTGGCAATTTTTGCTGTTGCCTTGTGGGGTGTCGCAGCTACCGGTTGTAGTGACGACTATATGGAAGATTTCAATACCGATCCGTCCAAAGCCGATACGATCGATCCCAATGCCCAGCTTACTACCGCCCAGCTTCAAACGTACGGAGACTTGGGGCAGGTCGAAATATACCGTAACTATCACTATGCTTTCACACAACAGCTGATGGGCTGTTGGAACACCACAAACTACGGCGGACATCATACGATCGACAATAATGAGATGTGCCGTACATGGACTTCGTTTTATCCCAATGCGATAAAGAACCTTGTCGATGGAATCTATCGTTCGGGGAAAGACGATTCGAAACCCAACATCAATGCGGCTCTTCGTATTTATCGTGTCTATCTTATGTCGTTGATGACCGACATCTATGGCGATTGCCCGTATAGCGAGGCGGGACTGGGGTATCTCGACGAAAAATATAATCCCAGATACGATACGCAGGAAGAGATTTATAACGACTTCTTCGTAGAGTTGAAAGCCGCTGCCGGGCAACTCAATGCTGCGGCTGATAAAATCACCGGGGATGTTATTTTCTCGGGCGACATCAACCGATGGAAAAAACTTGCCAATTCGTTGCGCTTACGATACGCTATGCGTATATCGGGTGTCGATCCCGAAAAAGCCCGGCTTGAATTTGAGGATGCTTTGACTGCCGGCGTGATGACATCGGCAAGCGACGACGCGCTGATAAATTATATGGATGTCGCATTTAGTTTCGGGCAGGAATCGTATAGCGACTATCGTGGAAATGCTTTGAGCCAGTTGTGGTTCGGGAACGACCCTGCGAACAATCCGAGTTATATCTGTTCGACTTTCTTCAACCAACTGAAAGATACCGGCGACCCTCGTTGCTATCAGATATGCCGCTTCTATTACGATGGACTGATGTCTGCGACAAAACCCGACGGACGTGTCGATCTGACCGAGGAGATAATTTCGAAAGGTGTGAAGATGGAACCGTGCGATCCCGGTACGTATTCGTGGGACAATTGGCCGACAGGCTATACCAGCGATCTCCTTACCGAAATGGCTGTCGATAATCCGTCGATTGATCCCAATATGGCGCGTGAAGTACGTCCGAAACTTGCCTCTAACTTCTTGAAAGGAAACTGTCCCGGAGTCGTCATGACTTATGCCGAAATCAATTTCCTGCTGGCGGAAGCTGCTTTGAATAACTGGACGGTGGAAGGAAGTGCGGAAGGGTATTATAAGACAGGTATCCGGGCTGCTATGGACTTCCTGCACGACAATTACGATACGGATAAAGTCTCCGATGAGGAATTTGATGCCTATATGACGGCAAATCCGATCGGATATACTCAGGAGCAGAAGAAAGTAGCGGTTAATACACAGGCTTGGATACATCATTTCACAAACCCTAATGAATGTTGGGCAAATGTCCGCCGCTCCGGATTCCCCCGCCTCAAATCGCCAGAGGCTTATGGGCAAGGGGCGTTCCTGACCGGTGGTGTTGAAATTCCGGTACGCCTTTGTTATCCGGTACTCGAATCGTCGTACAACAAACAGGGGTATGATGAGGCATTGAACAGGATGGGAGGAGATAATAGCTGGAATACTCCTCTTTGGTGGGATGTAAATTAAAATAAACTGCGAGCCGAAAGCAGAAACCGTCGAAGTGAAACTCGGATGGAGTATGCCGGGGCTCGGCGTTTATTGAAAACTAAAAGTTTAAAATATAACTATCAAGATTTTAAGATATGAAACTATTGTATAGAATTTCAACATACCTGCTTCCGATATGTATGATGGCTTTTTCGGGTTGTAACAACGATGAGCCGTTTTCGGTAGCCTCTCCGAGCGACGAGCCGCATATTCTCGATCCCTCTTTTCCCGATCGTGTGAATGGGGAACTGCCTGTTGTCGCCAATATCAATCGTGATGCCAACTTTAAAATGACGCTTACCGTTACACCATCCCAGAGTACGGAGGTTGTATGGTTCATCGACGGAGTAGAAGTTGCGAAAGGCACGGAAATAGATATGCCGTTGCCGGCAGGGTCGTATCATATGAAAGTGACCGCTACGACGACACAGGGAAAATCGACTTATCGTGAGGGTATGATAAACGTGAATCCTCTTGCCGGAGATCCGTGGGCTTCGCAAATCAGTTTCGAGCGGATTGTCGCTCCGGGAAGTAACGCGATGCTCTTCGGGGACAATCTCGCATTGGTAAAATCTATGCGTATCGGAAATACGGAGGTGACAGAAATCATATATAACGAAGCGGACGGTTCGGTTTCCTATGAGGTCCCTGCCGATACCGAGAACGGTACACAGCGGCTGGTATTGATAGACGCACAAGGTATGGAATATGGTGGAAATACAGTGACGGTAAGTTCTTCGCCTCTCATTACATCCGGTGCGGACAGAATGACATGCGGTGCGGAATGTCTCCTTGGCGGTATCAACCTCGACCGCGTTTCGACGCTTACGCTTGGCGGGAACGATCTGACTATCGTTTCTAAAACCGATTCGGAAATAAAAATTATCTGTCCGGATCTGGAAGCCGGCGATTATACCATCAAGGGTACATCGCCCGACGGAGCGGTGCAGTTCTTTGTAAATGGTGCAGTTGTTGAAGAAAACACTGTGACCGTATCGTCGGAACAGACGTTGTGGTCGGGACATCATTATGTTTCATGGGATTTGGAAGACGGAAATCCGAACAAGACATTTAACCTGATCGCACCGGAAGTTTTTGCTGCGATAAAACCGGGAAGTATTCTGTCCATACACTACTCCGTAGAGCCGACAGCCGAATATCATCAGATTCGTACAACTTCCGGACATTGGAATGATCTTCCTGGCACGGGTACGGTTGAGTTCTCTGAAAATGGAGTACTTGCGGTTACCTTAACTGCCGAGGCTCTTGCAATGATCGGAGAACAGGCAGGCTTCTTATGTGTCGGTCATGGATATTATGTCGATCTCGTAACATTGCGTTAAGGATATGAGAAGATATTTGATAAGTGGAATAATCATTGTTTCGGCAGCCTGTACCATTCAGGCTGCCGGAGCTGCCTTTCCGGCAGATCCCGAAATCGAATCGGCTGTTGAGAGGACGCTTGCCCGAATGACGTTGGAGGAAAAGATAGGGCAGATGACCGAACTCTCGATCGACGTGTTGGGCGATTGGAAAGACGGGGAGTTTTATCTCGATCCTGCCAAACTCCATGAGGCGATTGCCGTATATAAAGTCGGTTCGATATTGAATGCTCCGGGTGGACCTACGGCACAGACACCTGCCAAGTGGGTTGAGATTATCGGTCAGATACAGGAACTATCGATGAAGGAGATCGGCATTCCGTGTATTTACGGTTTGGATCAGAATCATGGAACTACCTATACGCTGGGCGGTACGTTGTTGCCGCAAAATATCAATATCGGTGCTTCGTTCAATCCGCAGCTGGCGCGTGAGGCTGCCGAGATTACGGCTTATGAGACCCGTGCCGCCAATTGCCCGTGGACCTATTCGCCGACAGTCGATCTGACACGCGATCCGCGATGGAGCCGTGTGTGGGAAAATTTCGGAGAGGACCCGTTGGTGAATGCGATTATGGGGGCCGAACAGATTCGCGGATTCCAGGGCGAAAATCCCAATGCCGTCGGGCAATACCATGTGGCGACCTCGGTAAAACACTATTTGGGATATGGCGCACCGCGTACGGGAAAAGACCGCACTCCGGCGTATATCTCACCCTCCGAACTGCGTGAAAAATTTTTCGAACCGTACAGAGCCTGCATCGAAGCCGGTGCTTTGACCGTAATGGTAAATAGCGGATCTATAAACGGTCGTCCTGTGCATGCGAATAACGAACTGCTTACCCAATGGCTGAAAGAAGATTTGGGATGGGACGGAATGATCGTTACGGATTGGGCGGACATCAATAACCTGTACACTCGTGAATACGTTGCCGCCGATAAGAAAGAGGCAATAGAAATGGCGATCAATGCAGGTATCGACATGTCGATGGAACCGTATGATCTTAATTTCTGTACTCTTTTGAAAGAGTTGGTACAGGAAGGTCGTGTTTCCCAAGAGCGCATCGACGATGCGGCTCGACGTATATTGAGGCTTAAATATCGTCTCGGGTTATTTGAAACGCCGAATACTTATCCCGAAAATTATCCGGCGTTTTCGTCTGCCGGTCATGCGTCGGTGGCTATCCGGGCTGCCGAAGAATCGGAGGTGCTCTTGAAAAACAAGAACCGTATCCTTCCGTTGAAAAAAGGTTTGAAAATTCTTGTGACCGGTCCGAATGCCAATTCCATGCGTTGTCTGAATGGCGGTTGGAGTTATTCGTGGCAAGGTCATCTGACCGATCGGTTTGCCGCTTCGTACAATACGATCTATGAAGCGGTCGCGAATAAATTCGGTAAAAAGAATGTGATTCTGGAACAAGGCGTTACATATCCGGCAGAAGGCGCATATTACGAAGAGAACGAGCCGGATATAGATAAAGCTGTTGCACGTGCTGCCGGTGTCGATGTCATTTTGGCTTGTATCGGCGAAAATTCGTATTGTGAAACTCCGGGAAATCTGTCCGATCTTGCTATCTCGGAAAACCAGCGCAATCTGGTGAAAGCTTTGGCTGCAACCGGCAAACCGCTCATCTTGATTCTTAATGAAGGTCGTCCGCGCCTGATAAGCGACATTGAGCCGCTGGCAGATGCAATCATAGATATTTTGTTGCCCGGCAATTATGGAGCGGATGCACTGGCAAATATACTTGCCGGAGAAGCCAACCCCAGTGCCAAGATGCCTTACACATATCCTCGTAATCAGGCGGAGCTTACAACTTACGATTACCGGGTAAGTGAAGAAATGGACAAGATGGAAGGGGCGTACGACTATGATGCTGTCATTTCCGTTCAGTGGCCTTTCGGCTACGGGCAGAGTTACACGACTTTCGGGTATGGCAATTTCAAATGTTCCCGAGATAAGTTCACGGCTGATGACAACTTGATATTTACGATCGACGTAACCAATACGGGCAACGTTGCAGGCAAAGATGTTGTCATGTTGTTCAGTCGGGATATGGTCGCGTCATTGACACCGGAGAACCGCCGGCTGAGGGCATTTAAGAAAGTGGAACTGAATCCGGGAGAGACTAAAACAGTCGAACTGTCGATAAAGGCGAGCGATCTGGCTTTTGTCGGTTACGACGGTAAATGGATTTTAGAAAAGGGCGAATTCCGTATGCAAGCCGGCGACCAGTTGCTTCGTATCGACTGTACGGAGACGCATAAATGGGATACGCCCAATAGATAAATAGCACGATTATAATTAAGAAGTAAAATTTGTTTGGGGGTTGTTTCAAAATACAAATTTTGAGGCAACCCCTTTTGGGTGCGTTAGAATGTCTGAGATGCAAGTCGCCGAGGATAAGGCGGCAAGTGTTTACTGGCGGAATCGATTTCGCCCGAATACCGATGGTAATACAGCCGATTGATTATGATGCGCCGACCTTTTTTGTTTAGTGTAGCAATGAACTTTGGTGTAAAAATATCATTTTTCGGAGAGAATATGGAAGACGGGGAGGCAGAGGTTTCCTATTTTTGTAAAAGGAAAAATCTGATAAATGGAAAACAAATAGCATGAAAATAAGAAAGAGCCATGTGGCGGGATGTATTGCGACGTTGATGTTGCCTTGTTGTGCATACGCCCGTAGTGAAAAACGTTTGTCGGAGTATGTCAATCCTTCGTTTCGTTTTTTTGAAAACACAATCTGCTTTGAAAACAGATAATATTTAAATCTATACAGTTGTATGACAAACAAAATCATTTTATCGTTAGTGCTTCTGTTCAGCCTGAATTTTGTACTGCGGGCAGAAGAGTATGGTGTATCTTCTCTCGACAGGAAACTGGAAGTAAAACTTCGTATAGACGGGCGTACGATGTTCGAGGTGTGGTATGATAAAGAAAAAATGGTGGACTTTTCAACGATAGGCATGCACCTGTCTGATGGACGGACAGTGGGAGCGGATGCCGTTACCTCGGTAAAGAAGAATCGTGTGAACGGAAAGATCGATGTCGTTATCGGGAAAAACAGGACGCTGAAAGAACGTTATAACGAAATAATCCTTTCTTACGGGAAAGCGTACGATCTTGTGGTACGGGCATACAACGAAGGGTGGGCTTACCGGTTCGTGACACATTTCGACAAGGATATTGTTATCGACAAAGAGGATGCGGAATTTAACTTCGCATTTACTCCGATTGTTTATTTTCCCGAATGTGACAGTTATGCAGCAGCCGAGCGAGAGCAGTCGGGCGAAGTACATCAGATACACCAGGGCTATCGTAATTTCGAACGCCTTTACAAGGTATATAATGCTCCCGGAGAAATTCCCGAAGGACATTTTTCGGTGTCACCGGTTCTTTTTGAATATCCGGAAAAGCCTTACAAGATTGTGGTGACCGAATCGGATACGTATGATTACCCCGGATTGTATATGGAGGCTGCCGGACAGAACGCTATGCGCGGGAAGTGGGCGGCTTATCCGAAAGAGGTAATGGATAGCGATCCGGCAAATCCCAACCGTTGGTATTCCAACCATCTGGTGATTACCCGCGAAGATTACATTGCAAGGACACACGGTGAGCGTACGTTCCCGTGGCGGGTCATGATCGTGACCGACGAGGACAAGACTTTGCTGAACAACGAATTGGTGTATATGCTGGCAGAACCGTGTAAGCTGGATGATACCTCATGGATACAACCCGGTAAGAGTGCGTGGGAGTGGTGACACAAGGCGGTAGTAGAAGGTGTGGATTTTCCGGTAGGCAATAAACATTTGTCGTTGCAGTTGTATAAGCATTATGTAGACTGGGCTTCGGAGAACAATATCGAATATATGACGCTCGATGCCGGATGGAAGATGGAATATATCCGCGAGTTGTGCGATTATGCCCGACAGAAAAATGTGAAAATTCTGGTGTGGACATGGGCAAGCTGTCCGTTGGAAAACCCGACCGACTGGATTAAGCAGATGCACGAATGCGGCGTGTCGGGAGCGAAGATAGACTTCTTCGAACGTAACGACCAGATAGCCATGCGTTGGGAGCGCGAGTTTGCCGAACGTTTGGCTGAATACAAGATGGTGGCTGTTTTTCATGGCTGTCCTGTTCCGGTAGGCTTGAACCGCACATACCCGAATGTAATGAATTATGAGGCGGTGAGAGGAGCCGAGTGCAATTATTGGGAAAAGACCATTACGCCGGAATATCATACACGTTTCCCGTTTATTCGTTCGTTGGCAGGTCCGGAGGATTATACTCCGGGCGGAATGCGTAATGTCACGCCGGAAGAATTTTGTCCGATGGATATAGATAGCGTACCGCCGATGAATATGGGAACGAGAGCACATGTGTTGTCTATGTATGTGATATTCGATCATTGGGTCGGTTACCTTTGCGATTCCCCGTCGGAGTATAACAAATATCCGGACATACTGGATTATCTCTCGCATGTGCCTACCGTATGGGATAAGACTCTTCCGCTGGATGCCCGGTTGGGCGAATATATTGTAGTGACGAAGCAGACCGGAAGGGATTGGTTTGTAGGAGGTATGACAAACTGGACGCCGCGTAGCGTGACAGTGGATTTCAGCTTTTTGAAACGGGGAAAAAGCTATCGTGCCACGATCTTCAAGGATAAACCTGAGTCGGGAGACTTCCCTAAACAGTATATGTCCGAGACGATAAAAGTAGACCGGAACACGAAACTTCCGCTCGACATGGCGCGTGGCGGCGGTTTTGCTATCCGTATCGTAGAAGAATAGACATACAATCCAACGTGGACGGACTGTTTCGAAATGATATTTTCGGGGCAGTCTGTTGTTTATCTATTTCCGGTCATTTCTATTCACGGTAATTGGGATGGCGTTTCGAGATCGTAGCTGAAATATTTTTGAATATAAAACCATTTATCGTTTTTCACTACTTTTGTATTCAGATAAAAATAGAAACGCTATTCGATCATAGACTGGCTTATGTTTTAAGGTCGTCTGTTGTCGTTTTCCCATTATCTCCGATATAAAAAGTATTGATTGGAAGATTGTATGAAAAAGAAAATATATCCTCGTACGGGTGATACTCAAACTGTATATCTGAATGCCGTAGTGAAAGATCCGTCGATTGAGATAGGTGACTATACGATTTACAATGATTTTGTTTCAGATCCTCGGCTGTTCGAGCAAAACAATGTGTTGTATCATTACCCTATTCATCATGAACGGCTGATAATCGGTAAATTTTGTTCCATTGCCTGTGGCGCGAAATTCCTGTT
>ERZ780177.3576-NODE-3576-length-11510-cov-6.245046_pt1 | contig 11510 bp, 11 predicted proteins | sample MGYA00510973_ERZ780177 | MGnify/ENA primary metagenome ERZ780177 (study PRJEB29588, sample SAMEA2144396) | human gut metagenome | biome: human gut; feature: human-associated habitat; material: faeces | place: Denmark | collected 2008/2010 ...
CGTCCGGGGACCAGTCGCGGATGTCGTACTTGGGCTCGCCGTCGTTCCAGCTGATAAGGTTCAGCTGGCGCTCCCAGCCGCGGGGGCGCTGGCTCAGCACGGCTACACGCTGGACAACTTCGTATTTGATCTCTGCCATATTGCAAAACCTGCCTTTATGTTTGTATGCTACCATAATAAGGGAAGTGCGGCGAGATTTCAACAGGTAAACTGAAATATTTTAAAAAATTTTTGTTACGCTCAGCCGTAAGGGGCATCCTCGCGCCATTCCACCAGCTCTAAAACGGCGGCGGTGTCCTCGTCCGGGGCAGGGTGACGGCTGTGCAGCTTTTGCTTTGTGCTGAACAGCCCGGGCGCGTAGTGCGCCATCACGCTGGTCTGCACGTCCCCGGCCAGAAAGGCGGCGGCGTTTTTCTGGCGGCAGGCCATGGGGGTGCCGTCTGTCATGGGGACGCCGGGCTTTTCCGGCTGCGGCAGTTCCGGCGGGGGCAGCTGGGTGCCGGGTGCGTCCGGCGCAGCCGGGGGCTGCAGGGGCATACTGCCCAGCGGCGGGGCATTGCGGGTGCTGTTTGCCTGCGGGGCGGCAGCGGTGCCGGGCTGGTTTTCCAGTTCGTGTCGGATGAAGGGCTCCAGAGAGTTCATCAAAATCACCTCCGCCCCTAGTGTGCCCCGCCAGAAGCGTTTTACACCCGCAGCTCTACGGTGGAGCCGCCGGTGCGGGCTTTGTGCACCACCACCTGCCGGTCGATGCGGTCCTTGAGCGCCCCCACATGGGAGATGATGCCCACCAGCCGGTCGCCCTCGGTCAGGCCGGAGAGCACCCGGATGGCAAGCTCCAGCGATTCCTCGTCCAGCGAGCCGAAGCCCTCATCGAGGAACAGGGTGTCCAGCCGGATGCCCCCGGCGCTGCTCTGCACCTCGTCCGAAAGGCCAAGCGCCAGCGCCAGCGAAGCCTTGAAGCTCTCGCCGCCGGAAAGGGTCTTTACGCTGCGGCGGGTGCCGTTGTAGTGGTCGATGACGCCAAGGTCCAGCCCGGACTGGCTGCGCTGGTTCTCTGCACCGATGCGCTCCAGCTCGTACTGCCCGGCGGTCATCTGCATCAGCCGGGTGTTGGCGTAGCGCAGAATGCGGTCCAGATAGTTCATCTGGATGTAGGCTTCCAGTTTGATCTTTTGCTTGCTGGTCAAAGTGCCGCCCGCTGTGGCAGCCAGCGCGCTGACCCACTGCCACCGGCTTTCCAGCGTCTGCCGCGCTTCGGCGGCCGCGCGGTACTGCGCCGCCGTTTTGCGGTTGGGCAGCAATTGTGCCGAAAGCTGCTTTTCCCGGCTGCGCAAAGTCTCCCGCGCAGCGGTCAGTTCGGTCTGCTGTGTGGTAAGTTCCTCGGCGCTGCGGGCGGGCAGCTCCTTTTGGGCGGCGGTTTGCTGTGCGGTCAGTGCATCCACGGCGGCTTCGGCGGCGGCAACGGTCTGCTCGGCCTGCTTCAGGCGGCGCTGTGCCGTGTCCATGCCGGTGCGCAGGGCACTGCGGTCGGCTTCCAGCTTGTCCAGTGCCGCCTGTGCGTCCGCGCGCCGGGGATAGGGCAGGGCGGCGCGCCGCTCTGCGATCTGCCCTTCCAGCGCATCTGCACCGGCATTCTGGGCGGCGGCGCTGCGGTCAGCTTCAGCAGCGGCCTGTTCCAGCGCCGGGCGCTGGCGGATCTTGTTTTGCCGGTCAGCTTCCAGCTGTGCCTTGCGGCGGCAGTCAACTTCGGCCTGTCGGCACTGTGCGGCGCAGTCTGCCTGTGCCGTCTGCAAAGCGGCGGTTTCCTCGGCCAGAACGTTGGTCATCAGGGCAAAGGTGAGGGGCACCGTGCCCTCCGGGGCGGTAAAGCGCTCCGGCAGCAGGGTCTCGGCGTCCCGCCGGAGAGAGATTTTTGCTTCGTTGGCAGCGGCAAGGGCGCTCTGGGCGGCAGCGCTGGCAGTCTGTGCCTGCCGGTCAGCCGCGGCAGCAGCCTGCCGTGCAGCCTCCACCTGCGCCTGCGTGGGCGCGGTATGGGGCAGCAGGGCGCGGGCAGGGTGATGGGTACTGCCGCACACCGGGCAGGGTGCGCCCTCGGTCAGGCTCTCGGCCAGCAGTCCGGCCTGTGCGTCCAAGAATGCCCGTTCCAGTGTATTCTGCCGGGCACGGGCTTCATCCTGTGCGGCGGCAGCGGCGCGGTAGCTCTCCTGCGCCTTGTGGGCGCGTTTGGCCTGATGCTGGCATTCCGCAAGGCGCTGTTCCAGCTTTGCCAGCGCTTCGCCGCGCTGTGCCAGCTGGGTGCTGCGGGTTTGCAGCGCCAGCAGCCGGGTGTCCGCGTCTGCCAGTGCGGAAAGTTCGGTCTCAGCGGCGGCAAGGGCAGCGTTCAGGCTGTCCAGCTGGGTGCGCCGCTTGTGCGCCTGTGCCGCTGCCAGCCGGGCGGCGTCCCGCGCTTCGGTCTGCTGGCGGCAGAGGGCGTCCAGCGCGTCATAGGCCGCAAGGGCGCTCTGTGCCTGCGTCACCTGCGCGGTGAGGGCATCCAGCTGTGCGGCGTCCCCGGCGTGGCGGTCGGCTTCGGCGCGGGCGGCGTCCAGTGCGGGCCTTGCGGCGGCAAGCTCTGCCTGCCGGGCGGTCAGCTGCTGCGCCAGCCGCTGTGCCTGTGCGGCGGCACCCAGCTGTTGCTGTACTTTGTCCAGCTGTGCTTCGGTGGTTTGCAGGGCGGTGCCGGCTTCTTCCAGCGCCGCCGCCTGCCGTGCGGTCAGGGCGTCCAGTAAAGTAAGCGCCGTTTCCGGCACGGTCTGGGCGCAGAGGACGCGCAGCGCCTCGGCGTCTGGGTCGTCTGGAGCAAATTGCAGCCCGCCCAGCAGGCTGTCCAGTTTGGCGTTCTGGGCAGTGCGCTGCTGGTTCAGCGCGGCGGCTTCTGCCTGCAAACGCTCCTGCAGTTGGGCATAGCGCTGGGTGCGGAACAGCTTGCGGAAGATGCGGCTGCGCTCCTCCGTAGAAGCGTTGAGCAGCTTTGTGAACTGCCCCTGCGCGATGAGTACGATCTGGGAAAACTGGTTGTAGTCCAGCCCGATGATCTCCTGCACGGCGGCGGTCACGTCCTTTGCCTTGGTCACCGGCGGGCGGGTGTCCGGGTAGGTCAGGGTGGCATCCGCCTTTTCGGTGGTCATGCCCTCGCCCCGGGTTTTGGGACGCTGATACTCCGGGTTGCGGCGCACCATGTAGCGCACGCCGTGCACCTCAAATTCCAGCTCCACAAAGGTGGGGGTTTTGTCGTCTGCGTACTTGCAGCGCAGCATGGAGCCCTCCCGGATGCCGCTGCTGGAATGATCGTACAGCGCATAGGTGATGGCGTCAAAAATAGTAGTTTTGCCCGCGCCGGTGTCGCCGGTAATAAGGTATAGCCCGCCTTTGCCTAGTTTTTCAAGGTCGAGCGTAGTCTCGGCGGCATAGGGGCCAAAGGCCGAAAGGGTCAGTCGCAGCGGTCTCATAGGGTGTCGCCCTCCTTCCAGATCTCCTCGATCAGCGCTTGGCAGAACGCCGTCTGCTCGGCGGTCAGGGGCTGGTTATTCTGCAGCTGGTAAAAGGCTGCCAGATGCTCCAGCGGGGAGATGCTCTCGGTGCGCTCCGGGGCGCAGATCTCCTGCTGCTGGCGGGTGCGCTGGTTATCGTAGTCCAGCTGCATCAGGTTGGGGTAGATGACCCGCAGCCGCGCCAGCGCATCCGGCACGTCCTGCTCATCGGTCAGGGTGATGTGCAGGTAATCGTCCACGGCGGTACCTTCGTAGCGGCTGCGGTCGGTCAGTTCCATGTAGCTGCCCCGCAGCCCGCGCAGGTCGTGCCGGGGGGTCAGGGGCGCGGTGGTGATGTGCACCTCGCCCTTTGCGCCCAGCTCCACAAAGGTAGCGCTTTTGTGCTGCCCCGCCTCCGAGAAGGAATATTTCAGCGGGGTGCCGCAGTAGCGCAAGGTCTCCCGCCCCACCTTCTGCGGGCTGTGCAGATGCCCCAGCGCCACGTAGTCAAAGGCATCAAACAGGGCGGCGTCCACGCTGTCCACCCCGCCCACCGAGGGTTCTTCGCTCTCGCAGGCGGCAGCACCCGCCACAAACTGGTGCGCCACCAGCACGCTGCGGTGGCCGGGGTCCGGGGTGCAGTGCCGCAGCACGCAGGCAAGGGCGTCGTTGTAGCTTTCAATAGGCTCGTCCGGCCAGACGTGTCGCACCATGGCGGGCTTTAAAAAGGGCAGTAAGTACACATCCACCGTGCCGTGGGCATCCTGCAGGGGGATGGGCTGCGGCGCGCCGGTGAACACCGGGCTGACGTAGACCCGGCTGTCGGCCAGCAGGGCAGAACCAAAGGCCACCCGGTCGGCAGAATCGTGGTTGCCGCTGATGGCGAACACCGGCAGCTTCCGCGCTGCCAGCTGGGTTAAAAACCAGTCCAGCAGCCGCACCGCTTCGGCAGGGGGAACGGGCTTGTCGTAAAGGTCGCCTGCCAGCAGCACGCCGTCCACAGGGGTCTCATCCAGCAGGGCTAGAATTTGTTCCAGAATATACCGCTGATCTTCCAGCATGGAAAACTCGCACACCCGCTTGCCCAGATGCAGGTCGGACAAATGCAGAAAACGCAAACAGGAACACCGCCTTTCAAAAAAACGCTTTGCCCTATTATAACGCAGCCGCCGCTGCGGGCGCAACGGCGTAAAACAGAAAAAGCACCTGCAATGTCTGGAAACAATGCAGGTGCTCTTGCCTTTAGCGGGCTCGCCCTCTCCGTCTGCTCACTGCGTTCGCATCCACCTCTCCCAAAGGGAGAGGCCTTGGCAAAGAGATGAACTTTGCGTGGATTGCCAAGGGCTCCCACTTTGGGGGAGCTGGCATCGCGTAGCGATGACTGAGAGGGCGAGGACGCTGACCTTGCGTAGTACCCTTTGCAAGCAATCAGAACATCTTTTCCCAAGTGGCGTAGCCCACGCTGCCGTCTGCCGTCAGGCCGTTGCGCCGCTGGAACCGCTGCACGGCGGCAGCGGTGGCTGCACCGTATCTGCCGTCATCCTTCAGCCGCTCGCCCAGAGAATTAAGTTTTTGCTGCACCAGCCGCACTGTGCCGCCGGAAGAGCCGGTGTGCAGCACGATGCCGGGATATGGAACCTTCAGCCCGTGCTTTGCGGTGTAGCGGGTGTAGAGCACGTTCCATGTGTTCTGCCCCACCTTGCCGTCCATGTTCATCTTGTTTTTCAGCTGGAACTCCTGTACGGCACGCTGGGTGCTTGCGCCGAATTTGCCGTCCGCCTTCAGCGCATCGTACCATGTGCACGCATCGCGCACGCCGTTGAGCCATGTCTGCACAAGCGCCACGTCCGGCCCGGAGGAGCCGCGCTGGAGCAGGGAATAATAACCGGGAATCGCCATAGAGGGATCCCTCCTTTCCCTCCATGCTATGCTCCGGCGGGGTGCGGCGTCACCCCGCCAGCAGCACTGTCTGCCGCCGGGCGGTCAGCCGGTGCGCCCAGTCCACCAGCCGGAAGCGCAGGATATACTGCCCGCAGACAAGATCGTTCTCCGCAGGCAGGGCGTAGCCGCCCTGCGCAAAGCTGCACAGCCCCGGGTACAGCACACACCACCAGTTGCGCCCGCCGCCGCTGCCGATGTCGATGCGCACGGCATCGTACCGCCCGGCGGGCAGCTGACCGGTGGGGTAGCGCCGGGCGGGAAAGTACATATTCACGAGATACACCCGCACCGGGGCGCGGATGCCCTGTGCGGTCAGCGCCCGCTGCGCCGCCAGCTGAAACTGCAAAAGCCGCCCCGCCGCCCACGCCCGCGCCTCCGGTGCACTTTGCGCCGGGCATTGCTGCATCACGGAAAGCACCGCGTCCCGCACCCGGAGCTTGGCGCTCTGGTCAGCCACGGCATCGCTGGCTGCCCGGATGTGCAGCCGCAGGGTGTCGGCGCACAGCGCTGCCCCGGCATCCAGCTGGGTGCGCCCCCAGTACAGCCCCTGCAAAGCGCCGCACAGCACAAAGCCCGCCAGCAAGCTGGCGCACAGCAGCCGCATCTGCCGGACGGAAAGCGGCTTTAAGAAAAAACGCACCATAAAAAACAGACCCCTCTTCTGGAAATGATAACCAGAGGATGGGTCTGTTGTAGCGGGGTTATACGATTTTTTTTAGTTCTTCAACGACTGCATGGGTGCGGGCAGGCGGCCGCCGCGGTTGATGAACACCGAGGGGTCGTGGCTGTTCACGGGCATGATGGGACCATAGCCCAGCAGACCGCCGAAGTCCAGCACCTCACCGGCCTTGCGGCCGATGGCGGGGATAACGCGCACGGCGGTGGTCTTGCTGTTCACCATGCCGATTGCGGCTTCGTCCGCGATCAGAGCACTGATGACGGCGGGGGTGGTGTCGCCGGGGATGATGACCATGTCGATGCCCACAGAGCAGACGGCGGTCATGGCTTCCAGCTTTTCAATGGTCAGGCAGCCGATCTCGGCAGCGTGGATCATGCCGGCATCCTCGCTGACCGGGATAAAGGCACCGGACAGGCCGCCGACGTGGTTGGAGGCCATCACGCCGCCCTTCTTCACAGCATCGTTCAGCAGGGCAAGGCAGGCAGTGGTGCCGCAGCAGCCGCAGGTCTCAAGGCCCATTTCCTCGAGGATGTTGGCCACGCTGTCGCCCACAGCGGGGGTGGGGGCCAGCGACAGGTCGATGATGCCGGCGGGTACGCCCAGCTCCTTAGAGGCGAGGTTTGCCACCAGCTGACCCACGCGGGTGATCTTGAAGGCGGTGCGCTTCACCAGCTCGGCCACCTGGTCGATGGGGGCATCCTTGGGCAGCCGGGCCAGCGCGGCGCGGACCGCGCCGGGGCCGGAGACGCCGACGTGGATCTCGCAGTCGGGCTCACCGGGACCGTGGAAGGCACCCGCCATAAAGGGATTGTCCTCGGGTGCGTTGCAGAAGACCACCAGCTTTGCTGCGCCGATGCACTGACGGTCGGCGGTGAGCTCGCTGGCCTTCTTGACGGCCTCGCCCATCAGCTTGATGGCGTCCATGTTCAGGCCCGCCTTGGTGGCACCGATGTTCACCGAGCTGCAGACGATGTCCGTCTCGGCCAGTGCGCGGGGGATGGACTCGATGAGGCGCAGGTCGCCCGCCGAGAAGCCCTTGTGGACGAGGGCGGTGTAGCCGCCTACGAAGTTGACGCCCACCTTCTTGCCGGCGGCGTCGAGGGTCTTGGCAAAGTTCACCGGGTCGGCGTCCGGGCAGGCACCCAGCAGCATGGCAATGGGGGTGACGCTGATGCGCTTGTTGATGATGGGGATGCCGTACTCGGCGCTGATGTGCTCCACAGCCGGAACGAGCCGGGCGGCGCGGGTGGTGATCTTGTTATAGATTTTTTCGCAGGCTTTCCTGGGGTCCGGGTCGATGCAGTCCAGCAGACTGATGCCCATGGTGACGGTGCGCACGTCCAGATTGTCCTGCGTGAACATCTCGATGGTCTCGAGGATGTCGCCGGTGTTCATCATGCTCATAGTAGTTTGCTCCTTAAATCGTGTGCATCGCGTCGAAAACTTCCTGGCGGGTGAGGTTGATCTGCATCCCCATCTCAGCGGCCAGAGCGTCCATCTTCTGGTGCAGCTCCTCGTGGGAGACGCTGCACTTGGAGATGTCCACCAGCATGATCATGGCGAACATGCCCTGTAGGATGCTCTGGGTGACGTCCTCGATGTTGATGTTCAGCTCACAGCAAAGGCCCGAGACACGGGCGACGACGCCCACGGTGTCGTGGCCGATGACGGTAATGAATGCTTTCATAATTCCTACCCCTTCTATATAAATGTTGACAGAACGAAAGGCTCTCCCCTGGGGAGAGGCTTACTCACCTCAAGTATAGCAGATTTCACGAAAAATGAACACTCTTTTTGGAAAAAAGAGCAGGGGAAAAGGGAAAAAGAATGTCTATCTCCGGCAGAACTTGCAAAAACCAGATGCAAACTGCCGGGCAGTGTGCTATACTTATCTACAAATATCGCCACAGGCTGAACAAAGGAGAGACAACGATGGAACAGCTTCTGAAGATCCTTGAAGACAATGCCCGGATGTCGGTGGAGGACATCGCGGCCATGCTGAATAAATCCCCCGCCGAGGTGGCAGCTATGATAGATCTGGCCCGGGCGCAGGGCATCATCAAGGGCTACAAGACCCTCGTGGACTGGGAGAAGGCCGGCGTGAACCGTGTGGAAGCCGTCATCGAGCTGAACGTCAGCCCCAAGAAGAGCCGCGGCTTTGACGAGATCGCAGCCACCATTGCCGCCTTTGACGAGGTGGAGAGCGTGCTGCTGATGAGCGGCGGCTACGACCTGCAGCTGGTCATCAAGGGCCAGACCTTCCAGGAGATCGCCCTCTTTGTGGCAAAGCGGCTGTCGCCGCTGGACGACGTGCTGTCCACGGCCACCCATTTCGTGCTCCGCACCTACAAAAAAGAGGGTCGTCTGTATCAGGACGAAGAAATCGATGAAAGAGAGTGCACCGTGCTGTGATGGATTACGATAAACTGATCGCGCCTGCCGCTGCGGCCATGCGCCCCTCCGGCATCCGCAAATTCTTCGACCTCGCCGCCGAGATGCCCGAGTGCATCAGCCTCGGCGTCGGTGAGCCCGACTTCAAGACCCCCTGGGCCGTCCGTGAGGCGGGCATCGAAAGCCTCGAGCATGGCCGCACCCGCTATACTTCCAACGCGGGCCTGAAAGAGCTGCGGGCCGAGATCGCCCGCTACCTCGACCGCCGGATGGGCCTGAAATACGACCCGGCAAAGGAAGTTCTCGTCACCGTCGGCGGCAGTGAGGCCATCGACATGTGCATCCGCGCTCTGGTGCAGCCCGGCGATGAGGTCATCATCCCGGAGCCGTGCTTCGTCTGCTACGAGCCAATCACCACCCTGTCCGGCGGTGTGCCGGTCCATGTGGCCTGCCGTCAGGAGGATGAGTTCCGCCTCCGGGCCGACGCCCTGAAAGCCGCTATCACCCCGAAGACCAAGCTCCTCATCATGCCCTTCCCCAATAATCCTACCGGCGCGGTGATGGAGCGGGAAGACCTCGAGGCCATCGCGGAAGTTCTGCGCGGCACCAACATCATGGTGCTGTCGGATGAGATCTACGCGGAGCTGAACTACGGCCTGCAGAACCACGTTTCCATCGCCACGCTCCCCGGCATGGCCGAGCGGACGGTGGTGGTCAACGGCTTCTCCAAGACCTACGCCATGACGGGCTGGCGGCTGGGCTATGCCTGCGGCCCCGCGCCCATCATCAAGATCATGACCAAGATCCACCAGAGCGCTATCATGAGCGCCCCCACCACCAGCCAGTACGCCGCCATCACGGCCCTCAAGGACTGCGACGGCGAGATCGAGCGGATGCGCAACGAGTATAATATGCGCCGCCGCCTCGTGGTGAAGAGCTTCAACGATATGGGCCTGAGCTGTTTTGAGCCGCGGGGCGCGTTCTATGCTTTCCCCTGCATCAAGTCCAGCGGCATGAGCAGCGAGGAATTCTGCACAAAGCTTTTGGAGCAGAAGCATGTCGCCATCATCCCGGGCAACGCCTTTGGCGCGTCCGGCGAGGGATACGCCCGCGTGTCCTACGCCTACAGCGTGGAGCACCTGATGGAGGCTATCCGCCGCATCCGGGAGTTTTTGAACGAGAACTGCAAGTGAGGAGGAAAAACGATGCGCGAACGTGTGACGGTCCTGGCTCCGGCCAAGCTGAATCTGGCGCTGGACGTGGTGGGCATCCTGCCCGGAGGCTACCATGCGCTGGATATGACCATGCAGGCCATCTCGCTTTACGAGCGGGTGGTTATCCGCCACAGTCCTTACCTCGATCTGACCCTGCCCGGCAGCAATGTCAAGCCCGGCCCGGGCAACACCGCCATCAAGGCGGCGCTGGCTTTTTTCCACTATACGGGCCTGCTGGCGGGTGCAGACATCACCATCTATAAGAACGTCCCCGTCCGGGCCGGTATGGCTGGCGGCAGCGCCGATGCTGCTGCTGTTCTGGTGGGTCTGAACGAGCTGTACGGCGCCCGTCTGTCCATGAGCGAGCTTTGCGCTCTGGGTGCCGGTATCGGCGCAGACGTGCCGTTTGCCCTCATGGGCGGCACCTGCCGGGTGCAGGGCCTCGGTGACCTCATCAAGGCGCTGCCGCCCATGCCCGAGTGCTGGTTCACAGTGGTGATGCCCGACTATGGCGTCTCGACGCCGGAGGCTTTTGCGGCCTACGATAAGGTGGGCAGCAGCGTCCACCCCGACTGCGCCGCCCAGGAAGCCGCCATCCGGGCGGGCGACCTGGACGCTGTCTGCGCCGCTGCCGGAAACGCCCTCGAGGAGTGCAGCGGGGCCAAGGACAACGAGGCCATCAAGGCCGCCCTCCGGGAGAATGGGGCTGTCACCGCCCTTATGACCGGCAGCGGCGCGGCGGTCTTCGGCGTGTTCCGCACCGAAGCCGAAGCCAAAGCCGCCGCCGACGATGTGACCGACGATGTGAACAAAGACGGCCTGTACAACGCCTTTGTGCACCTCGGCCTGATTTAACACAACCGCTCAACAAGCCAGAATCCCCCTGCCCGTTCCGGCATCTGCCGGGATGGACAGGGGGATTCTGGATGAAGGAGAAAAAGTGAAGAAAAAGATTTCGGAGATGGTATCGCACAAAAGGCAGGATACCACCGCCACGGTGATACCCTGCCTTTACTTGCTCCTGTTTACCGTTCTGCGTACTCTCGCCGTAGGACTTCCCGTAAACAAAAAACGTACCCGAATCCTTTCTCATAGAGAATCGGGTTCGAGTACGAACTGTATGGTGGAGAATTAGGGACTCGAACCCCAGACCCCCTGCGTGTGATGCAGGTGCTCTAACCAGCTGAGCTAATCCTCCATATTCTGTTGTTTTGTTTGGCGCTCCGAATTGGAACGTGATTATTATAGCACGGCTCCGGGCAAATTGCAAGCCCTATTTTCAAAAAATTTCAATTTTTTTCCGTGCGGCATTCCGGTTGCGCTCCGGGGCAAAATCGTGTATACTGAAGGCGGAAACGTTCCGCAGGAAAAGAGGTTTTTAAAATGTTGACACTGCGTGGAATTATCACCCTGCTGGTGCTGGCCGTCCTGTTTGCACTGGCCGTTGTGTGGATCTCCAAGCAGGGCGGCTGGAAGGGCGAGGGCTGCGGCGGCAACTGTGCCTCCTGCCACCACCACGACGACTGCGAGCAGCCGAAATCCAACCAGAATACCTGATGCATCAAAAAGCCCCCGGCAGCCATTGGCTGTCCGGGGGTTTTGTGCTACAGCTGCCCATTGTGGGCGGCGTAGACCGCAATGGTGCTCAACAGGTCGCTGTGAGCTTTCTGGTAAGTGCTGTAACTCAGGTTGAGCTGCTCCATGACATCCTCGATGCTCCGATGCTCAAAGTAGCGCATCCGGAGCAGCCGGGCACGGATGGGGTCGGTCTGGTCA
>ERZ780177.3582-NODE-3582-length-11485-cov-3.193438_pt1 | contig 11485 bp, 16 predicted proteins | sample MGYA00510973_ERZ780177 | MGnify/ENA primary metagenome ERZ780177 (study PRJEB29588, sample SAMEA2144396) | human gut metagenome | biome: human gut; feature: human-associated habitat; material: faeces | place: Denmark | collected 2008/2010 ...
AACCATATCAAAGGCCCCTATATATTTCAATCCGAAATACCATGAAGTTGGCTTTGATAGATACTTCTGGTTGGAGGAGTCTTTAGAAGATGCAGGGGTAATAGAAAAGCTCAGCGGTGGAACATACATGTTCGAAGGAAATAAACTCTGCCGAGGGGAAGATGCTTTTCATAGATTAATCGAGGAAGATGGTGAGTTAAGGAAAAAGTTATTGAAGGCTGCTGGAATAAATACCATAGGAACTACTAAGCGAAAACTCAAGAAGATCACTCAAAACATGTTCCCTGTTGATGCAGACTTAGACTATGAATCTCAAATAGAATCTGAAGATGTCGAAGAAGATGAATACATCCCGGACGAGGGGTAGAAAACCAAGGATGCTTATGGTAGTGGACGGGAGTAATCTTGCTCACCGTTCATACCATAAGTTTAAGAATCTTAAAGCCAATAACGGAGCTGGTACTGGATTGGTGTACGGGTTCTTAAGAATCCTCGGTTCATATTTAACTCGTTTCAAACCAAGTCATGTAGTAATTACATTCGATACTCACCAGAGTAAAGAATCAAACTTCCGTAATGGTCTACTCGAGGGTTACAAAGCTCACCGGAGTAAGATAAGTATGGATTACGAGGACTTCAATAAACAGTTAGCATTACTGAGAAGGATTCTAAGATTACTCGGAGTTCAAATGATTATCGATAGAAAAGGCTTGGGATATGAATCCGATGACTACATTGCTTGGTTGGCAATAAACCATCCGGGTAAATCTCTTATAATATCATCTGACAAAGACTTCTGTCAATTACTTGACAAAAGAGTCAAGATATTCAATCCTAACAAAGATACCCTAATCCTTAGTCAAACTTGTAAGAATATCATGGGTTACTCTGCTGAGGAATGCGTTGATTACCTAATACTCAATGGAGATAAATCGGATGATATACCCGGTTATTATGGTATGGGGGAAGTGAAGACTAAAGCCTTCTTAGAACAGTACGGGAGTATAGCAAACTTCATAAATGACAAGAAAGCTGAGTTCAAGGGCATTGAGAGGGATCAGCTAGAAGAGTTATACAAGAAGAATAAACCCTTGATAGACTTAAGAACTTCATTGGCTATGCGCCCTATTAAGAAAGTCCCTTGGGTAAAAGGATGTACTAATAATATAAGGAAAGATAGGTTATTCATGGTACTTGACAAGTTTAACCTAAGATCTTTCAAGATACCCGATTTTTTGGAATCCTTCAAAAAATTACAATATTATGTACAACGGTAGGAAATATCAAATTATGTTCACTGGGGTTTCGGGAGTGGGAAAAACAACCATTGCCAAGGAGATAGCAGATATGTTAAAGATACCTTTCATATCTGGATCATACTCTGATTTGGTGCCTGAGACAAAGGACATGCCTCATGCTAATATGATTCAGCAGGATGCAAAGACAGTATTCATGCAGGATATGCAAGTACTCAATTTGCGTAACAAAGCTTTTAGAGGGGAAGATAGTTTTGTAACAGACAGATCCTATTTTGATTCGGCAGCCTATTTTATCAATAAATTATCCCATAGAATAGCCGAATGTGACTTAGATCATGCAATAGATCTGTGTAAAATGTTACTCAGTCAACAGTGTACCCATTTGATCTTCATACCATTTTCGGCAAGTTTCTTTAGAGAATGGGTGACAGAAGATAATGGTAAACGGGTATTATCCAGGTACTACCAATTTCAAGTGTCCCAAATTATGTATGGATTGCTTGATCTGTGGGGATATAAACCAGATGCTTCCATATTACAGTATGTAAACGGTATTCCTAATACTGGTACTCTGGAAATCATGGGTTGCAAGGTAAAGGTCATGATCCTGGACGAAATGAATTACGGAAAGAGAAAACATCTTATCAGTAAATTTCTTCAGTTATGAGAGTGATAGGTATAGCATTCTCAGATTTGCACTTAGGAGAATATTATAAGTTCAATGAAGGTAATAAGAGGACCCTGAATCATATAAGGGTCCTCTATTTGATTAAAGACTTATGTATCAAGTATAAATGCCCGGCATTTTTTTGCGGGGATTTTATGCACCGTCCAGAATATATAAGCACTTCACTTGATGAAATTATAATTGAACAGTTCGAAGAGTTAAATAGGTGCGAGGGATTTAATATATACGGTATATCGGGAAACCACGATATGCAAAAAAGTAATTTGGTAGACAATCAGTCCCCTTCACACTGGTCAAACCTATGCCGTAGATATTCATTCTTACATAACCTGGATTTTTCTTATCATGAGTTCGATAAGTTCAGAGTAGTAGGTATCCCTTATTTAGATCATAACAAGGGGTTAGATGGGCTAATCAAAGCAGAGCTGAAAGAAGCTATGTTAAAGCCCACAATCCTATTATTACATACTGACTATCCCGGGGCTAAAGATACTGATAATACTGAAGTTGGATCTGTAGAGAATCTAAATGTGAATCTACTATCCAAATTCAAATTAGTACTGATAGGTCATATACACAAACCCCAAAGACTCGGGAAGAAGATATTCATGGTAGGAGCTCCCTTACAACAGAGGAGAACAGACAGAAATTGTAAACTCGGATATTGGAAGATATATGAGGACTTTTCAGTGGAATTCAAGCCATTCAAAGGCTTTCCTAAGTTTGTGGATGTATCATCAGAAGATGAAATTAAGGATGATGGTAATTATTATACTGTCGTTGCTAGCAAGTCTCGGGTTATGGCGGTGGAAGATGCCCCGCAAATAACTCGTGAACTCACTAAGAAAAAAATGGTGAGGAGATACTTGAGGGCAAAAGGTATAAAGGATCAAAATAAAAAGGCCACATTATTAAAGGTAATCAAAGAGGCAGAATGATACAGTTTGGTAATATTATAATTGAGGGCTTCTGTTCAATACCCCATTTGGAATTAAATCTAAGTTCAAGAGGAATAACTATAATCCGGGGAGCTACGGGAGAGGGTAAGACTACTATCCTATCGGCATTGGTATGGGCTATATATGGGAAGAATCTCAAGGGTAAGTCGGATGTGAATACTTGGGAGAAGTATAGACCCAAATCTTATCAGGGAACTAAGGTAGAAATATATTTTGGTAAGAATGGCAGAACTCATAAGATAACTAGATGCCTTAAGTATAAGGGCGAAGTGAATGGAGCAAAGGGTAAAGATAGACTTATATATGAGATAGATGCCGTTGAAGTACAAGAGAAAAACAAAGGTGAAATCCAGGCGCTTATAATAGCTGACTTAGGCATGTCATATAGCCTTTTTATGAATTCAGTACTCTTCGGTCAGGGTATGAAAAGATTGATTCAAGAATCCTCTTCAGACAAGAAGGAATTATTCGAAGAAATCTTTGAGCTGGAGTATATATCTAAAGCCCGGGATATTGCTAAGGGCTATTATACTGAAGCCCTGGAAGAATATCAGGATATATCCCAAAAGCATAGAACTCTGGAGGATAAAAGGAGGTCAATCCAGAGAATGGTTGAAGATCTAAAGAAACAGGCTAGTACCGTGAAAGGGGATATATCTTCAAAAGTTAAATCCTTACAGAAGAGATTATCACTGCTAGCTAAGGCTAAAAAATCTAACGAGCTTAAGGAGACCGTAACTCAGAAAAACCAGATTGAACAGAAGCTATCTGATGCAAAAGAGAGTCAAAGGGATATCCTCGATAAGATAAGTGATGCCAAGAAGAAAACTAAGGTATCTTTAGAAGAGTTTATTGAGGGGATAATAAAGTTATTGAAGAAAGGCGATATAAAGAATTCTTTGAAATGTCTAATTGAGGTAAAGAAAGCCTTCGGAGATATTGAAAGGTTACAGGGTAAATATTCCAAGATATCCGATAAAATATCGGGTTATCGGGATGAACTTGAAGAACTCAGGGATAAGGAATATGAAGTAAAGAAGATACAGAGGGATATAGAACAAGTAAAATCCGAGATCAAAAGGCTTTCATCTGAAAAGAAGGTGGGGGCAAATAGGGAACTTATACTCAAATATAAAGCCCAAGTTTCAACCTTAATACAAGAATTATCCACTGTAGAGGGAAGAATGAAAAGTCAAAAGGAAAAAGTTGATAATTACAAATGGGTAATGGATGATCCCCTTGGGAATCGAGGTATAAAGGCATTCTTATTCGAGAGCTCAATGGATATTATAAATGAAACTCTTGAATCATATTCTGATGTACTGGGATTCAGTATCCTATTTTATGTAGATATACAAGGAGTGAAGAAGGACTTCAATACTCAGATAATAATGGATGGTATAGAAGTTTCATACGAAGAACTATCAGGAGGGCAAAAACAATTATGTAATTTAGCTATGGCATTTGCCATGAATGAGGTGATGACAAAGGCTAAGGGATTGAATATAGCTTTCTTGGATGAGGTATTTGAAAACCTTAGTTCAGAATACGTGGAATTAGTTATAGGACTCATACGTAAGATATATAAAGATAAAACCCTATATTTAATATCTCACCACGAATCCTTGCCAATACCCAACGCCAGGGTGCTTACTGTGACCAGAGAGAGGGGCCTTTCACAATACCATTAGTGACTATTGGTCATAAAGGTATAAAATCATGAGAAAGAACAGTAAAAGTAAGGGAAATCGATTCGAAAGATCTGTTTGTAAAGCTTTCCAAAATTGGTCCGGATATGAATTTTCTAGAACACCTGCTAGTGGGGGATTGAGATGGAAAAAAGCTGATAATATATCCTCTGATGTAGTATGCTCAGATCCCAGGCATGCCAAGAGATTTTCCCTATCCGTTGAATGTAAGAGTTATCAAGATATAAAGTTTGAACACCTACTCTTAGGCTTAAGAAGTTGTAAGATAGACAGCTTTTGGACTCAGGCTAATAGGGATGCTGAAAGGGCTAAGAAAATACCCGTACTGATTATGAGGTATAATTCTATGCCTAAGGGTGAAGCTTTCTTTATGGTCAATGAAGAGGTGGATTCTTTCCTAAAAACCCAATCTAAAGAGCTGTCAAGAATGGAAGTCAGTACTCCTAAGATACATATTTTTGTTTATATGTTCAAGGAAGTGCAAAGGTTGGTAAATTACGGTGATTTACATAAGTATGTACGTAAATTATTAAAATAATATGAAAACCCCCTACGTGTATTGCATATTTAGGCTTGATAGGAAATTCTACAAGAGGATCAATTCTGATTTGAGATGTAGGGGGTATAAACACGTGAAAGCTATAGTACCAACAATAAGCGTACTTAAAAAATCTCGGAAAGGTAAGAATGAGTACGAGGATGTACCCTTATTGTTTAACTATGGGTTCATAAAGATGAAACCCGAAAAAGCTTTCGATAGGTATTATCTAAACAAACTCAAAAGGGATATCCCGGGCATACTGTCATTTATGAAGTCCTTGGACTACAGGCCTAAAAGAAAAAGGCTAAGGGTGGATAATGCCGAGGACTTTGATGATTACTCAGTAGTAGCTACTATAACCAAAGAAGAAGTAAAGAAATACCGTAGAATGTCTAAAGCAAACAAGATATTCTCGGTGAGTGATATTACTAGAGTTGCTATTGGGGATTATGTTGTATTAAGGGGATACCCCTTTGAGGGGATACCTGCAATCATACTTGAAAGTAATCTCACTACTAAGACCATGTTGGTAAAGCTATATCCTGAAATGGACGGTAGTTTGGAGATAGAAGTACCCATGGAAAATGTACTTTACTCAGCTTATCATGAATCAGATGAGTACAAGTTATATTCTACTGACTATGAAACTGATCTATCCCAGATTCCTGATGGTAGTACTGAGGATTTTCTAATGAATAAACAATACTAAATATGGAACGACACCAAGAATTAGCCTGGGATTGTTTGACTGAACCCGAAAAGAATAGCCTAATGTTTATTCAGGGCCGAGGGTTATCAACTTGGGAAGCAGGAGAAATTCTCAAGATGTCACATTACAAGTATTTAGAATTAAAGGCAAGAGCCGAGAAGTTCTTCAAACTATTCTCCGATTACTTTGAACTACATCCATCATTGGTAAATCCTCAATCACCTATAGAGCCAAGGTTCAGGGATTACCTATTCGGGGCCATGGTTAAAAGGTTATCTAAGGAAGAAGCTAAAATACATTCGGGAGATTCTTCATGGTTATTAACTTCTATAACTAACCTCCGTATCATAAATAATATGAAAAGATTGAAGGAATCAGAGAATAAATGGGACAAAGACCTTTACGCTCTGATTCTTGAGTTTGATAGGTGGAATAATTATCGGATACTCCCTCGGATATTGCAAGCCCCTACGGCATATAAGCGAAGATCTACTAAGAAGGATAAGGTATATCTATCCTACTTACACAGAATCCCCGACTTCAAAATAAGGCAATTGATAACCGAGTATTGGAAAAATGGTCCTTCAAGTAGAAGATACTTCACTGCTATCATATCAGAAGAACTTTTCTCTGAAGAAGGTTACGGAGTAATGCCTATTAAACGTGAAGACGAGGTAATAAAGGCTATAACTGATTTAAGGATCTATATTTTCGAGAGTCAAGCTATTGCAGATACCTTTGGATTTTTGGCAACTCAATACTTTGAAAAAACTGTCGATAGTAAGGGGGGCTTGAAATTCTGGAAAGAGTACAGGGAGGTCATACAGAAAGCTATTAACTACAAATCAATAAATAACATGGATTTTACTTGTGAAACTCTAGATACAGCCTATAAATTGCACAGGAAAAGAACCTTGAGAACGAACTCTTAGAATTTTTATATAATTGTTTTGCAACTTCGAGAAATTTGCTTATATTTGTATAACGAAATAAGAAAATAAATTTTATACTTATATAAATATGCGCAAAAGTAAGAAAAAAGACAAAAGGCCGTTAAAGCTTAACAAAGAGAAGCTAAAGGTCATGGGAAGTGGGTTAGAAAATATGACCTACAAGGATATGAAGAGAAGAGCAGTTGCTCTTGGGATGCCCTTCCCTGATGCTTGTTCAGCTGACTACAATGGGCTGGCATCATGGATTCATCATTCGGATAATAAGCCTGACAATTCCCTTATTGATGAATATGATAAGTGGATGGATCAGCAACTAGAACTTGCGGGATATTCTAAGGATGATCCGATGAGGAATTATCAATTGAACCTTGGATTCATAGGAGAAGATGCAGTAACTAAACAGAAGAAGACCAAACGGGTAAAGGGATTGGAAAAACCTAAAAAGCCTAAAAAGGAGAAGGATGACAATGGTCTTTGGAAGGGAACTAAAAAATCCTATGTATTCGAATTAACTTACAAAGGGTTATCATTAGATAGAATTATTAGGAGAGTGCAAAAGAAATTCCCAGATGCTAAGGAGAAATCTATTCAGCAGTGGTCTAGGGCAGCACTCCGTAAACAGAAAAAAGAATAAGTATTATGCCCCGGATCTTTAGGTTTAAAAATGATGAGGATTTTGAAGAATCCTGTTATAGGCTTGGAATACCTTGGGTACCATCCCAGATTTTGAAATTAACCCGTAATCAAAAACAAGAATGGCAAAGGAAAGTACTCTGCGGGAAAATAGTGGTTCATAAATATAGGGAAAGGAATAAACGCTTTCTAGATAAATATCGAGAATGTTTAAAAGAAGCTACCCGAGTTAATGGGGTAATAGATCCTGATTCTTTACCTCCCGATGTTAGGGCATACTTTTTGGAAAAGAAGAGAAGAAAGGAATATTACCAAAGGTATGGAAAAGTTATCAAGGAGATGGACCCTAAGATATATCTTCATAAGTGGTATCCATGGTCCTATAACTATAAAGGAGAACCAGCTGTAGTATTACAGGGATTTTATTCACTAAAGGCTGCTAGAAAAAGGTTTTTAATTTACTATGGCAGGGAGAATTTAAAATCCGTACATTGGATAAAAGGGAAAACAGCCTTAGAGAAAGGGTTTGTCATAGGTAAATCCTTACTTATAGCCGGGAGAAGAAAGAAGCCAATATCTAAGGTATTATTAACTGAAGCCTATAGAAATGCAAAGGACTCGGCTAATAGGGCAATAGGGAAAAGACTAGCTTGTAAAAAGAGACTTAGTTCCCAAAATAAAGAAAAGTACTTTTTGAACTTGGTGGATAAGTTTAACTATGGAGCAAAAGAATATAGAACTCTACTCAAGCCTGTTCCAGAAAAGCTTGTTAAGTTATCGAAGGCTAAAGAGGTTGAGTCGAAAAGAAAGAAGGCTTTTTATAAAAAGGAGTAACTTAACTTGGGAACAGCTAAAAGTAGCCCTATCATATAAGGCTTTAACTAAACGTTCTGCCATTAGTTCTATGAGATGGACTAAAAGACATTGGGTAGAATATGAAAAGGCAGTACTAAGAAGATTGGGTGGAATGCCCATGGTAAGGAGAAAACTTGAACAGAAGTTTATTCTCAAAGAACTATTAACTCAGGGATTTGTACCAATATCCCAGTTCAAAATGAAAACCAAAACTGGATGGTATGCCTATATAATGACTAACCAAAAAATATGTGGTGAACACTATATTTATCCCGAACACTTTGCTCACGACTATCGAGCAAATAAAAAAGGCTACAGATATATAAGTGAAGCTTTTTCAGGAATAGGACAAGAGGGATATACAAGAATCTATTATACGGCATATAAAAACGGCTATGCAAAATGACGGTAGTAAATAAAAAGGAATTAGAAAATCCCTGGGCTGGAGTAAAACTCATAGTAGGGGTCAAAAGGTATTATACCGAAAATGATAATGCAGTGGATGATTCTTATATTCAAGAGGGTGAGTCATTTGAAGTAAAAAATCAGAAGGAGTTCACTCAGAAAGTAGAAGCTATCAGGGATAAAAACGTATTCTTGAAAGCTATAGCAGTCCAAGAAAACAGAGAGATATATACTCAAAAGTTTATTACTAAACTATAATCAATTAAACATTTTTCAAACACCCTTAATTCATTTAGTTATGGCAAAGAAAAAAGCTGCAGCAAAAGAGGTAGAACGTAAGGTTCTCTCTAACGGAGTTATCCTCATCAAATACGATGATGGTTCCTATGCACTTCTGACTCCCATTTCGGCCGAGGATGCCGAGGAAATCTTTGGAGGTGAATCCGAAGACTCGGAAGAAGAAGAGGATGAGGAAGAAGAAGAGGATGAGGAAGAAGAGGAAGAGGAGGATAATGACTCCGATGATGATGAGGAAGAAGAAGAGGAAGAAGAGGATGAGGAAGTAACCTCTGAGGCTCTTGCCGATATGGACTTCGAAGCTCTCGAGGACCTCTGCGATGACAAAGAACTCGAAACGGATCCCGATGAGTTCGATGAGGGAGACGTTGAAAAACTCCGCAAGGCAGTGGCCAAGGAACTGGGAATCACCCTGCCCAAAGCATCTAAGAAAGATACCAAGAAGAAAAAGAAGTAAGGTCATTCCGACTATAACAATTCCCGAGGGCTGCTATACTCTTTATTGATTAGCTGAAGATAATACCTGGTAAAGACGACATAATTTAGTTCGTTCATTCAGGTCAGCCCTTTTTAATTAAAACCCTAATCACAATAAAAATATGGCAACTAAGAAAAAGGCAGTAGAAGCAAAAGCTGCAAAAAAGGAAACGAAGAAGGGCGGTAAGAAAGAGATGACCGCTGAGGAGAAGAAGGCCAAACGTGAGGCCATGAAGGAGCGACTCAAGAATCGGGCACCCGGTCAGCGACCGAACAGCAGGCAGTGCGATGTCATTGAACTGGGCGGTGGCAATGTTGCCAAGACCTTCGCCATGAATGTCCGGAAGTACGGAGTTCTCATCACCTCGGTTGTAACCGATAAGGACGGCAATGTTATTGCTGTATCGAATGCCACGATTCCGGGAGTATCGGTTAAGTCCAAGAAGGAGCATGGTTACCTGGTTCCGAAGGTACCCGGCATGGGTAAGAAAGGGAAGGTAGCTGATGCCGAGGCCGACGAGGAGGAAGAGGAAGAGGAGGAATAGGCCCAACATTGCCTAACTCTTTCGGACATCAATACTTGAGTCATACAGGGGAGGCCCATCTGGGATAAATCCAGGGGTTCTCCCCACTTTTGTATAAGGTAATGCAAAGCGACGATAGCATTATATATCTGGCATTATGTAACCAATTGCAATCATACCAGCTGTTGCTAGAGGAAGAAAAAGATCTATCCGAAGAAAATAGAATGATGATAGAATATATTATCTCTAGAACAGAGGAATTGGTTGATAAGTATGCCCAGAAAATAGGAAGTGACACTACTATTCAAAGACCTCAATGGGACAATTTAACTCCTCAGTGAAAGGCCTTATCTACAGGATTAAAGACATGGTCAAATTAATCCAAGATATAGATGCTCAGTTATCCATATCAGGATTATCCCCCGGGAAAAGACAATCTTTAATCAAGGATAAAACCTTTAAGTTGGGTAAAGTGAAATCTTTAGTGAAAAGGGTAGAGGATTTGGCAAATGGAAACATCTTGACCGTAACCTTTGAAAACAAAGATACTAAAGACAGGTACAGGATTATATATACTAATTTATCTCCGGATGATGCCGTAGCCCATTTAAAATTAATGGCCTACCTTCAAGGTATAGAAATAATCATCTCAGAGATAAAAGAGGTACAGACCAAAAACTCCTTGACCAAACTATAAACATGCAAAGGTGATCCAAACAGTTTTCATTTAATCAACTCAACAACAATGGCAAAAGAGATTAGTAAGAAGGACTTGGCTGCAAGGAAGGCTCGCCGAGCTCAGAAGGAAATGTTGGCCTACATGGAAGAGCATGATCTCGATCCTAATCAGGATTGGACAACCCACAAAAAGCATGGGAAGAAAATCCAGGCTTGGATAGACATCATCAATCTGGGTAATAAGAAGGCTCGAATAATTAATGAAGAGAAGGCTGCCAAAAAGGCTGCAGAAGAAAAGGCCAAGAAGAAGATTCAAAAGCCCGAGGTTCATCCCAAAAAAGAGAAGATCACTAGCACCCCCAATATCTACGATTACCCAAAGGTAGATGGTAAGGAGATGACTGCTGATCAGAAGAAGAAGTATCGTAATAAAATGCGTACCCTTCTGAAGACGATGTCCAAGGAAAAGGCCGAGGTTGAAAGCAAGAAGTTTATGGAGGAGATGGCTTCCGGTAACATGGAAGTTGCTCCCAAGAAGGAAAAGGTAAAGAAGGAAGAGCCTTCCAATAAGGAGAAGTCCAAGGAGAAGAAGGCCGACAAACCTTCGAAAGAAGGCAAGGATAAGAAGAAGAAAAAGGTTTCCAAAGAGGAAGATTAGTATTTCATAATTGTATGGCTTCTTTCCTGACCCCGGATTATTCTATAGTCCGGGGTTCTTTGTTAGATATACCTCAAAAACTCCATTGAATTTTATTTGCATATTATTATATAAATTTATATATTTGCATAAAGATAAAA
>ERZ780177.3594-NODE-3594-length-11455-cov-3.236579_pt1 | contig 11455 bp, 7 predicted proteins | sample MGYA00510973_ERZ780177 | MGnify/ENA primary metagenome ERZ780177 (study PRJEB29588, sample SAMEA2144396) | human gut metagenome | biome: human gut; feature: human-associated habitat; material: faeces | place: Denmark | collected 2008/2010 ...
AGAGTACATTATTGAAAATATTGGCCGGGGTGAGACAACCGACGAGAGGACGTGTCACGGCTCCTAAGGATTGTGTGATAGCTTATCTGCCACAGCATCTGATGACGGAAGACGGGCGTACGGTATTTGAAGAGGCTTCGATGGCCTTTTCCCACTTGAAGGAAATGGAAAGGGAAATAGAAGTCCTGAATAATGAACTGGCGACCCGTACGGACTATGAGAGCGAGGATTATATGGCTTTGATAGAGAAGGTGGCCACGATGAGCGAGAAGTTCTATGCCATCGACCTGACCCATTTTGAAGAAGATGTGGAAAAAGCCTTGTTGGGATTAGGATTCGAGCGTTCGGACTTTACGCGGCCTACGAGTGATTTCAGCGGAGGTTGGCGTATGCGCATCGAGTTGGCCAAATTGTTGTTGCAGGATCCTGACGTGTTGCTGTTGGACGAGCCGACCAACCATTTGGACATCGAGAGCATACAGTGGTTGGAACATTTTCTGACGGAGAGTGCCCGTGCCGTGGTGGTCATCAGCCACGACCGCAAGTTTGTGGACAATATCACGACGCGTACGATAGAAGTCACGATGGGGCGTATCTACGATTACAAAGTCAATTACAGCAAGTATCTGGAACTCCGTAAGGAACGGCGCGAACAGCAAATGAAACAGTACGAGGAGCAACAGAAGATGATTCAGGAAACCAAAGACTATATCGAACGTTTCAAGGGTACATACAGTAAGACGTTGCAGGTGCAGAGCCGTGTGAAGATGCTGGAAAAGTTGCAGATTATCGAGGTGGACGAGGAAGATACGTCGGCTTTGAGGCTGAAGTTTCCGCCTTCGCCCCGTAGCGGGAACTATCCGGTGACGATGGAGGACGTGGGTAAGCGTTACGGCGACCATCGTGTGTTCGGCGGCGTCAACCTGACGGTAGAGCGGGGCAACAAGATTGCTTTTGTAGGACGTAACGGTGAGGGTAAGTCCACTTTGGTGAAATGTATTATGGGTGAGATAGAGCACGAAGGCACGTTGACGTTGGGACATAATGTCCAAATCGGTTATTTTGCCCAGAATCAGGCTTCGTTGTTGGATGGAGAACTGACCGTGTTCCAGACGATAGACGATGTGGCCCAAGGGGAAATCCGCACGAAGATACGCGATTTGTTGGGAGCTTTCATGTTCGGGGGCGAGGACAGTACCAAGAAGGTGAAGGTGCTTTCGGGGGGAGAACGTACACGTCTGGCGTTGCTCAAACTCCTGCTCAACCCGGTCAACCTGTTGATATTGGACGAACCTACCAATCATTTGGACTTGAAGACGAAGGACATTTTGAAGCAAGCCTTGGTGGCGTTTGACGGCACGCTGATTGTGGTGAGCCACGACCGGGACTTCTTGGACGGATTGGTTAGTAAAGTGTACGAATTTGGTCATGGAAAGGTGCGTGAGCACCTGTGTGGCATTTATGAGTTTTTGGAACAGAAAAAAATGGAGAACTTACAAGAGTTGGAGCGGAAACGTTGATTTTTTCCCCCTTTGTCGATATTTTCCCGTGAATTTCTGGGAGAAAAAAAATAGAATGCTTAATTTTGTCCCAATTTTGGGGTTCTGTGTAAAGCGGGACTCTCGAAAGCGTGTGATTGTAAAACAACTATAATTCTGAAAAGAGGATGAAGAAACAATTCAAAAAGGTCTTGGTTTTGGGTTCCGGAGCGTTGAAAATCGGTCAGGCCGGTGAATTCGATTATTCCGGTTCACAGGCACTGAAAGCATTGCGCGAAGAAGGTGTCCGTTCTGTGTTGGTTAACCCTAACATCGCTACCATTCAAACTTCCGAAGGAATTGCCGATGAGGTCTATTTCTTGCCGGTCACTCCTTATTTTGTGACGGAAATCATTAAAAAAGAACGTCCCGACGGCATTTTGCTGGCATTCGGAGGCCAGACGGCGCTGAACTGCGGAACGGAACTGTATCGTAACGGAGTGTTGAAGGAATACGGCGTGGAAGTGTTGGGTACTTCGGTAGAAGCCATCATGTACACGGAAGACCGTGACCTTTTCGTGAAGAAACTCGATGAGATTCCGATGAAGACTCCTGTCAGCAAGGCGGTAGAGAATATGGAAGACGCCTTGGCCGCAGCGCGTGAAATCGGTTATCCGGTCATGATACGTTCTGCATACGCATTAGGCGGTTTGGGCAGCGGCATCTGTCCGGACGAGGAACGTTTCATCGAATTGGCCGGCAGTGCTTTTACCTTCGCACCGCAGGTTTTGGTGGAAGAATCCTTGAAAGGCTGGAAAGAAATCGAGTTCGAGGTCATCCGCGATGCGAACGACCATTGTTTCACCGTAGCCAGCATGGAAAACTTCGACCCGTTGGGAATCCATACGGGCGAGTCCATCGTAGTGGCGCCGACTTGTTCGCTGACGGAAGAACAAGTGACGATGTTGCAGGATTTGTCTAAGAAATGTATTCGTCATTTGGGAATCGTAGGCGAGTGTAACATCCAATATGCTTTCAATGCCGAGACTAACGATTACCGTGTCATTGAAGTAAATGCCCGCCTGAGCCGTTCTTCGGCGTTGGCCCCCGGTTATCCGTTGGCCTTTGTGGCTGCCAAGATTGCCTTGGGGTACACGTTGGATCAGATAGGCGAGATGGGGACGCCCAACTCAGCATACGTGGCTCCTTCGCTGGACTATCTGATTTGCAAGATACCACGTTGGGACTTGACGAAATTCGAGGGCGTGTCGCGTCACATCGGTTCGAGCATGAAATCGGTAGGTGAAATCATGTCTATCGGCCGCTCGTTCGAAGAGATTATCCAGAAAGGTTTGCGTATGATAGGCCAGGGGATGCACGGTTTTGTGGGCAATGACCACGTGCATTTCGAACAACTGGACGAAGAGCTCTCCAACCCGACGGATTTGCGTATTTTCGCCATGGCACAAGCTTTGGAAGAAGGGTATACCATACAGCGCATTTATGAGTTGACGAAGATAGACCCGTGGTTCATCGGCAAGTTGAAGAACATTGTCGATATGAAGAAAGAACTGGAGGGACATGATACGTTGGAGTCCGTTACTCCTGAGTTGTTGCGTGAGGCCAAGCGGTTGGGCTTCTCCGATTTCCAGATTGCACGTTTTGTGCTCAAGCCGGAAGGCACCAATATGGAGAAGGAGAATTTGCAGGTGCGCCAGTACCGTAAGCAACTGGGTATCTTACCGGCTGTGAAGCGCATCAACACGGTGGCATCCGAACATCCGGAACTGACGAACTACCTTTACATGACATACGGCACGGACGGCTACGATGTCAATTATTACAAGAATGACAAGTCTGTCATCGTGTTGGGGTCCGGTGCTTACCGTATCGGTTCTTCGGTGGAATTCGATTGGTGCTCCGTCAACGCGGTACAGACCGCACGCAAGTTGGGTTACAAGTCCATCATGATCAACTATAATCCAGAGACGGTTTCGACGGACTATGACATGTGCGACCGTCTTTACTTCGATGAGCTGTCTTTCGAGCGTGTGCTCGACGTGATCGACTTGGAGCAGCCGGGCGGTGTCATCGTGTCCGTGGGTGGACAGATACCGAACAACTTGGCCATGAAACTCCATCGTCAGTCGGTACACATCCTGGGCACGTCTCCTGTGTCTATCGACCGTGCGGAGAACCGCAACAAGTTCTCGGCCATGCTCGACCGTCTCGGCATCGACCAACCGGCTTGGCAGGAGCTGACCAGCTTGGACGACATGAAGGCTTTCATCGACAAGGTGGGTTATCCTGTATTGGTTCGTCCGTCGTACGTGCTTTCCGGTGCGGCCATGAACGTATGTCACAATGAGGAACAGTTGACCCGTTTCTTGGAAATGGCTCGTGAGGTGTCGAAAGAGTACCCGGTAGTGGTGTCCCAATTCATGCAGGAAACGAAAGAAGTGGAGTTCGACGCCGTGGCACAGAACGGAGAAGTGGTGGAATACGCCATCTCGGAACATATCGAATACGCCGGTGTGCATTCAGGCGATGCCACATTGGTGTTCCCGGCTCAGCACTTGTATTTCTCAACCATGCGTGCCATCAAGAAAATCAGTAGCCGCATTGCCCGTGAGTTAAACATTTCCGGTCCTTTCAATATCCAGTATTTGGCTAAGGGAAATCAAATCAAGGTCATCGAGTGTAACCTCCGCGCTTCCCGCAGTTTCCCCTTCGTGTCGAAGGTGTTGAAGCGTAACTTCATCGAGACCGCCACACGCATCATGTTGGATGCACCGTACGATCGTCCCGACAAGTCGGTGTTCGACATTGACCGTATCGGCGTGAAAGCTTCGCAGTTCTCGTTTGCCCGTTTGCAGAATGCCGACCCCGTGTTGGGTGTGGACATGTCTTCCACCGGAGAAGTCGGTTGTTTGGGGGACGATTTCAATGAGGCTTTGCTGAATGCCTTGATTGCTACGGGCTACGGTGTGCCGAAGAAAGCGGTGATGCTTTCGTCCGGCGCGGTACAGTCCAAGGTAGACCTTCTGGAACCCAGCCGCATGCTGGCCGCCAAGGGGTATGACATCTATGCCACGGAGGGCACGGCTCGTTTCTTGAATGACAACGGAGTGAAAGCGATAGCCGTGCATTGGCCCGACGAGCATACGGCTGCCGAGAACAACGTGTTGACGATGATAGCCCAGCATAAGTTCGATTTGATTGTCAATATCCCTAAAGACCAGACCAAGCGTGAACTGACGAACGGTTACCGTATCCGTCGCGACGCCATCGACCACAACATACCGTTGATGACGAATGCCCGTTTGGCCAAGGCGTTCATCGAGGCGTTCTGTCAGATGGATATGGAACAGATCCAGATAAAGAGTTGGCAGGAGTATAAATAAGATATAAGATAGAAGAAGCCGCGCTTTTGTCCGTCGGGGGCAGAAGCGCGGCTTTTGTTTTTCAGAGTTCCAGCATCTTTTTTTCCCGTTCCAGGTCTTGGGTATCCAATGAAGGGGACGGGACGGTACAAGTCTTGATGAAATCTCCCGGTTGGCACGTATAATTATAATAAGGTAGGAGGTCGTCCGGTATTTGTTCTTTGGGAATGATTTCGCCTTTCAGCGCCAGGAAATCGTCCATATCCGTGCTGTCGGAATGCTTGACGAAGAGAATCCGGCGTGCTATCGGGTTACGGTTGTAGTCGAGACAGAGGTAAAGCCCCTTCAGCATTTTGGGAAAGTCATACATGGGGAGTTGCAGGTAGATGGTAAAAAGAGCCAGTTCCGGACTCTCACGCTCGTTGAACAGGATGTAGGAACTCGTGTGATTGTTGAAAAGCCCCACGCCGGAATGGGTGGTGTTGTAGGCACTCATGTGCACCACCCGTACGTATTCGTTGTTTTCGGAAGCCGTGATGAGGTAAGGTTCCACTTTCAGGGCGTCGGCAGCCGACGAGAGACTGTAGCTGATATAAATGCCGCTGTAATTATAGGCCTCTTGTGCGGAAACCTGCGATTCCCTGGCCATCATGTCCCAAAAAGGGCTTTTTCTCTTTTCTCCGCCTTGTGGCGGTTCCAGTTCAAAAAGCCTTTCTTTCATGTCTTCCAGATTCCCGAGCAGCCGTTTCTTGGATACGTTGTTCACTTGCGAGAGGGCGTAGTCCAAAGCCTCTTCCTCGGCAATGCCTTTCTTTACTTCGCCGATAAAGGTCGGCAGTACGCTGGAGTAGAGCGAAGAAAGCACGCTGGCCGCCATTTGGGTATGGTCGGCGATTTCTTTCATCTTCACTCCGTTGTTTCTCAAGTATTCTATGCGTTTGTAAATCTCAAAAAGTTCGTTCATTGCACCTTTTATATTGTATTACCGACTGCAAAGTAAATACATTCATGTTATAGTTCTGTTGCATGAATGTTTCATTAATGTTACATAACAATTCGTTGATTATATGAAAGTTATTAATAATAGAATTTCATTTTTCCGTTTGGGAATACATGATAACTTTGCCGTCGAAAACCAAGAAACGATAGAAAAATGGAGATTATGGAATTGAAGGCAAATCAGAAAAAGGCACTCTCGGACGTATTGTTCATCTTGTGGGCCGGCGGTGCGGCTTTGTTGTCTTATTCATTGGTATATGCACTTCGCAAGCCTTTCACGGCAGCCACGTTCGACGGGCTTGATTTTTTCGGAATGGACTATAAGACGGCCACAAGCATCGTGCAGATTGCGGGTTATTTCCTCTCCAAACTCATCGGTATCAAGGTGATTTCGGAGATGAAAAAAGAGAACCGGCTGAAGTTCATTATCGCCTCTGTGGCTGTGGCCGAATTGTCTTTGGTGTTGTTCGGAGCGTTGCCCCGTCCTTATAATGTCTTTGCCTTGTTCTTCAACGGGCTGTCGTTGGGTTGTATGTGGGGCGTTATCTTCAGCTTCCTCGAAGGCCGGCGGGGGACGGACTTACTCGCTTCCCTTTTCGGGCTGAGTATTGCGGTGAGTAGTGGTACGGCAAAGTCGATCGGGCTTTTCGTAGTCGATATCTTGAATGTCAGCGAGTTTTGGATGCCTGCGTTGATTGGTGCGGTCGCATTGCCCCTGCTGGCCGCGTTGGGCTATCTCCTCGACCGGCTCCCCCGACCGACAGCCGAAGACAAGGCTTTGCGCGTGGAACGTGTGACGCTCGACAAACAACAGCGCTGGAACCTCTTTCGCAGCTTTGCCCCCGTGCTGACGATGCTTTTCTTTGCCAATCTTTTCCTGACAGTGCTTCAGGATGTAAAGGAAGATTTTCTGGTGAAGATTGTCGATGTGAATGCCGCAGGTTTCTCCTCATGGATATTTGCCAAGGTGGACGGAGTGGTCACGCTGATTATTCTGGCGGTCTTTGCTTCGCTGGCACTGATAAAGAGTCATATGAAAGTATTGTCCATCCTGTTGGCGCTGGTCATTGCCGGGGCGTTTACTCTTAGCTTCGTCGCGTTCAATTATGATGCATTGCAGCTTTCTCCGCTGGTGTGGCTGTTCATTCAGAGTCTCTGCCTTTATTTCTCGTATCTGAGTTTTCAGACGATCTTCTTCGACCGGTTTATTGCCTGTTTCCGCATCAGGGGAAATGTAGGCTTCTTTATAGCCATGATCGATTCTATCGGATATACAGGCACGGTGTTGGTATTGCTTTTCAAAGAATGCTTTAACCCGGATTTAAACTGGCTGGAGTTTTATAATACGATGGCGGGCACGGTCGGCATTGTCTGCTGTACGGCATTTACGCTTTCTCTGCTGTATCTGATACAACGCTATCGGAAAGAAAAACGTGGAGAGGTGATGGATAAAGAACTGGCTCCGGGCTTGATTCCCGTTGCCGAACCTGCCATACAGCCGCTCAGGGCACAGTGAAAAGTCTCTTGCCGGACCTGCATTTACCGGCCCGAAGAAGGAGACGAGTAGAACAGAAAGAAAATTGAATCAATAAATTATATAAAGCAAGAATGAAAAAAATTGAATGTATTATTATGGATTGGGCGGGTACGGCTGTCGATTACGGATGTTTTGCTCCTGTTGCCGCCTTTATGGAAGCCTTTGCGGAAAAAGGGCTGGTGATTGACGTCGTACAGACCCGTAAGCCTATGGGATTGCCGAAAATTCAGCATATCCGCGAGCTGCTTTCAATGCCCGAAGTGAACGGACAATTTGTGGCCCGCTATCAGCGTGCATGGACCGAAGAAGACGTGGTGGAACTGAACCGTCTTTTCGAAAAGCACCTGTTTGCCTCGCTCGAAAACTATACCGACCCTATTCCGGGCGTTATTCCGACATTGGAAAAGCTGCGTGCCGAAGGTCTTAAAATCGGCTCCACTACCGGATACACCCGTGAAATGATGGATGTCGTTCTTCCGGCTGCACAGGCAAAAGGGTATCGCGTGGATTATTGCGCTACTCCGAACCTCCTTCCTTCCGGTCGTCCGGCTCCTTACATGATTTTTGAGAATCTGACGAAGCTGGCTGTCCCCAGTCTGGATGCCGTAGTGAAAGTAGGAGATACGATTGCCGATATCAAAGAAGGGGTGAACGCGAAAGTGTGGAGCGTAGGCGTGATTCTCGGCAGTAACGAGATGGCACTTACCGAAGAAGAAACCCGGTCGATGCCTGCCGGCGAACTGGAGGCCCGCATAGCGGAAGTGAAAGAGCGCATGCTTGCCGCAGGTGCTTCTTACGTCATTCGCACGATAGAGGAATTGCCCGCTTTGATCGACAAGATCAATGCCGGAAGATAAGGAAAAGAACATTATTCATTTTAAAAAGAACATCACATTATGAAACCATATTTATTACTGACTCCCGGACCTCTTACTACCTCAACCACCGTTAAAGAAGCTATGATGACCGACTGGTGTACATGGGATGAAGACTACAATCTCGGCATTGTGGAGGAACTGCGCAAAGAACTCGTATCCCTCGCCACTCAAAAGACGGAAGACTATACCTCGGTTCTTCTGCAAGGCAGCGGTACCTACTGCGTGGAAGCTGTGCTGGGCGCAACCATCACTCCCAAAGATAAACTGCTGATTTGCAGCAACGGAGCTTACGGCGACCGCATGGGAAACATTGCGGAGTACTATCATCTCGACTACGACATGTTGGCTTTTGAAGAGACGGAGCAGGTATCTGTGGAGTATGTCGACGATTACCTGAGCAATAATTCAGATGTGACTCACGTTGCCTTCGTACATTGTGAAACGACTACCGGCATTCTGAATCCGATCAAAGAACTGTCACACATCGTCAAGATGCACGGCAAGAAACTCATAGTCGACTGTATGAGCAGCTTTGGCGGTATCCCGTTGGATGTAAACGAATTAGGTATTGATTTTCTGATCAGCAGCTCCAATAAATGCATTCAGGGTGTGCCGGGTTTCGGATTCATCATCGCCCGTCGTTCGGAACTGATGCGTTGTAAAGGTGTTGCCCGCTCGCTTTCTCTGGATATCTACGACCAATGGGAGGCGATGGAGAAAGGACACGGCAAATGGCGCTTTACCTCGCCGACCCACGTCGTTCGTGCTTTCAAGCAGGCTCTGACGGAGCTGATCGAAGAGGGTGGGGTAGAGGCCCGTTACCGGCGTTACTGCGAGAATCACCGTATTCTGGTGGAAGGCATGTGCTCTCTCGGCTTTGTCACGCTGCTTGACGACAGCCTGCAATCGCCCATTATTACCTCTTTCCTCTATCCGCACGACGGTTTTGACTTCAAGGCATTCTATCTGGCATTGAAGAGCAAGGGCTTTGTCATCTATCCGGGAAAGATATCGAAGGCAGATACGTTCCGTATCGGTAATATCGGCGACGTACATCCGGAGGATTTCCGCCGCTTGGTAGAAGTGATTCGTGATACGGAATATTAATCCGTATCCGATAAGAGATTAGTTGTCATTCAGTACGTAGTGAAGAGTCTGCTCTCTGTGTGTATGGGAGAGGAGATTCTTTGCTGCGCTACGGATGACATCTTTTTTGTCATGGCCGATTCGTTTCCCTCTTCAGCGTAGATGGTTGCGACAGCCGCAGGCTACTGACAACAGCCGCCACAGCGGCAAACCCGCTTCCAACCATCAGGCAGACAGCCGTACTCCGGTCGTGCACGACAAAACTGAAAAGCAATGCTACCAATGTAGTACCGAACGTTTGCCCCAGCAATCGTGCCATCCCCAGCATTCCGCTGGCACCGCCCGAGCGCTGTGTCGGAGCGGAAGAGATGATCGTGCTGTTATTGGGAGTCTGAAACAGTCCGAAGCCCGCTCCGCAAAGCATCAGACGAAGAATAATACTGATATCGGACGACTCGGCGGTAAGCCCCGAGAGCGAGAAGAGTCCGACGGCAAATAATACCATGCCGATGCTTCCCAATATCCCCGGATGGATGCGCTCTACCAGATAACCTGCCAGCGGAGCCGTCACAAGAGTTGCCAGCGGCCACGGAGTCAGCAGCAATCCCGTCATGACTTCGCTATGTCCCAGCGTATTCTGAAGGAAGAACGGAAGAGACACCATCGCTGCCATCTGAGCGATAAACGAACAGATGGATGTCAGAATGGACAACCGGAAAATCGGTATCCGCAACAGGTCCAGCGGCAGTAACGGAGTGGTTTGAGTGAGCTGCCGCCGTACGTAAAACGTTCCGACGATGGCCAATATAATCAGCTGCAAGACAAGAAAATCCATCTCTTCGTGATGCGCGAATCCGTCCAGTGTATAAATCAGTAATCCGAAAGTGATGGCATTGGCTATGGCACTTACGAAGTCAAACTTCCGCTTCGTGCGCTCTTCCTGTCTCGGCAAATGCTTGATGCCCAGCAGTAATGCTGTAATTCCCAGCGGTACGTTAATGGCGAACAGCCAGTGCCAGCTGGCTATCGAAAGAATACCGCTTGCCACCGACGGACCTGCTGCCGCTGAGATCGCCACTACCATCGCATTGATTCCCATTCCCCGTCCGATCTGGCTTTTGGGGTAGACGTAACGTAGCTGCGCCGTATTCACACTTGTGATAGCCGATGCGCTGAATCCCTGGAAGATACGTGCGATTGTCAGCGTCCAGAATGAATCGGACAAGGCACAAATCAGTGAAGTGATACAAAATAGACCGATGCCTGACAGAAACACTTTCCGATAACCGATAATCTCTCCCAAAGAAGAAAAAGACAGCAAAGAAACAACGATGGCCAACTGATAACCATTGATAATCCAAGTAGTTACGGCAGGTGAGGTCCCGAAATCGTGCGAAAGCGTGGGGAGTACAATATTAATAATATTGACATCGAGCACCGACATACAAAGAGCGAAGCCGATGGAGACCACTGCCCAGATACGTCTCGGCATTGGCAGTCCATCGGTTTCATCTATAGGAGTGGTATTATTTGTTTGTATCATAAAAAACTTATTCTTGTAGAACTTGATTTTGTCTGTAAATGTAAACAAAACAACGAACTACGTGTTTCAAGTTTCTTTGAAATATAAGTTTTTTTAGCGCGGAAGGTCCGGTTGTAGCTGTTCAATTATCTGGCTTTGTTCAGTTTCAGTATCCGCTGATTGCTGCTTCCCCGAAACTCCAGATAAGGGGAGAAGAGCGCCTGTTCGAAACGCCCGTCCACCAGTACATCTATATATGGCAGACTGGCATTCAAACGTGGATTGGCTTGGATCTCTTCATAGGTATATCCCGTATAGCACCAGATATTCATTCCCGTTTCCTCCTTCACCCGTTTGACGAAAAGCAGGAACGCTTCCGGATGATAAAAAGGATCTCCCCCGGAGAAAGTCACCCCGTCCAGCAGCGGGTTAGCTTTGATTTCCCGGATGATCGATTGAATCCGTTCCTCCGTCAGCGGTTTCCCGGCCTCCGGATTCCAACTTTCCGGGTTGTGGCAGCCGGAACAGTGATGGGAACTTATATCGGTATGTTGGCGGGAGGTGATCCTGTG
>ERZ780177.3608-NODE-3608-length-11413-cov-5.390122_pt1 | contig 11413 bp, 12 predicted proteins | sample MGYA00510973_ERZ780177 | MGnify/ENA primary metagenome ERZ780177 (study PRJEB29588, sample SAMEA2144396) | human gut metagenome | biome: human gut; feature: human-associated habitat; material: faeces | place: Denmark | collected 2008/2010 ...
TATATATATTAATATTATTTAATCTATATATACTTTTAGTATAAAGTTTATTTCAAATAAAGTCAATAGCGATAATTTTTTAACAAAAATAATTATTTATATTTTTAGAACAAATTACAACCAATAAGAATTATACAAATATATTTTTAGAGTTCAATAAAAGAAAAACAATTACGATCTGTAATTGTCATCATTTTCATCTTCTAAGCCATTTTTAATACCCTTTGTAATATCTTTTGCAATAGAACCAGCTGCATTTCCAATAGTTGGTGCCATTTCATCAATGCTTTCTTTAGCAACAGGCATAGTTTGTTGTGTTGTAAATGCAAGAATGTGTCTTCTTTTTGCAAAAGTAAGGACTGAAACAAAAATCATAAATGTTGTAATACAAATAAATGCACCAAACATGATTGAAGTTCTATTTGAAAATTCGCTTATACTATTTTTAGCAGCACAATAATCTTTAGTTATAGAATTATTTTTATATTCAGCAAATTCGCAATTTGAAAAACTAGGATCAAGTGCATTAGTTATAATATATAAATCATATTTTTCACCATCAGTATATTCAGAACTTTCATCATACTCTATTCCCTTACTTATAAGTTCATTTCTTTTTTCTTCAAGATTTTTTTCCAAAACATCAACTTTAGAAGTCGCTGGCTTTGCAATACCACGATATATTAAAAAACCACCTATAAATAAACCAACTACTAAAATTAATATTGCAAATACAGTAATACCTTTCTCAGTTTTTTGATATTTCTCTTCATTTAAATATTTTTTCTCATCCATACAATTAACTCCTTCACTCATTATAATAATACAACATTTTTATTTTTTTTGCTAGTATAATCACAAATTACTAAAAAAACTGTACACTAATAACTTTTTTAAATTTATGAATTACATTTTATAAAGAATATCAATCACATTTCATACAATTTAATGAGGAGTTTTACTATGAATTTAATACCAAACATACCACCAAAATTATTTTCATTAAGCGCTGTTGCAGTTGGTTATTTATTAATAGATGATACAACGGCAAATGAACAAAATGCACTTGGAAACTGGCTTATGCTTGTCGCACAAATTCTTTGTACAAATGCTTTTTATAAGCAAGTTATACAAGAGCGTAGCCTTAATAATACTAAAAATGATAATGAACAAACAATAGTTATGATGCAAAAGATGATGGATGCTCTGCAAAAAGAAATTGACGAAATAAAAAAAGGAAATTAATTCCTATTTATTTGTATTATGATAATAATTAAATTCAGAAAGTTCAATTGAAAGTGCTTGTAAGTCATCCGCATCATAAACTTCTTCAAGTGCTGTTTCTACTTCGTACATTAAAGACTTTATATCATTAAATTTTTTATAATCAATTTCATATCTTTTTAAAATTTCTATCTGTCTATTTGATAAATATAAATTATCACTTATTTTATTAATTTTATTATCATAAATCGATTTTTTTGCTATTTCATTTATTTCTTCATCTTTTTTAATTGCATTATTAGCATCTTGTCTAATATTTCTAAGTGCTATTTTAGCTTCTTCAGCAAGAGTTTTTGCTTGTTTAACAAATTCTCTTCTTCTATCTTCAGTAAGTTCTGGAATAGCAATAAATATAAGTTCTCCAGTATTATTAGGAGTTAATCCTAAATCAGCTTCAAATATAGCCTTTTCAATATTAGCAAGACAAGATTTATCAAATGGTTTAATTTGAAGTCTTCTTGCTTCTGGTACAGATACGGTTGCTAATTGATTAAGTGGTGTTGGTGTACCATAATATTCTACCTTTACACCATCTAATATTGCAGGATTTGCTCTACCTGCTCTTATTGTTTTAAATCTTTCTAAAAGATTTTCAATAGTTTTTTCCATTTTTTCATTTGCTTCTAAAATAATTTCATCCATTTTCATTTTTTCCTTTCAATATAGTTATATTTTACTATATATTATTTTTTTCTTCAAGTACTACATTAAAAAGAAAAAGAGAAATAATTTCTTATTTCTCCTATATTATTATCCTTTTATTTGGTTCATTACTTCTTCAGCAAAGTTTTCTTCTTTCTTTTCGATTCCTTCACCAACTTCAAAACGTACCATATTAACTATAGAACCGTTTTTAGATTTAACAAAGGCACCAACAGTCATATCAGAATCTTTAACGAAGTCTTGTTCTTCTAAACAAATTTCTTTATAGAATTTATTTATACGACCATTAACCATTTTTTCAGCTATTTCAGCAGGTTTTCCTTCATTCATAGCTTGTTCTTTTAATACTGATGTTTCTCTTTCAACTTCTTCAGCTGGAACATCTTCTCTTTTTACATATGATGGTCTCATAGCTGCAGCATGCATTGATACATCTTTAGCAGTTTCTTCGTCTGCACCTTCTAATAAAGTTAATACAGCGATTCTACCACCCATATGGATATAACTTCCAAAGTTTTGTGAATCAGTTTTTGAAAGTCTTGCAAATCTTCTAAAACTAATTTTTTCTCCTATAGTTGCTGTAAAATTAACTATAGTATCGTTTAAAGTACCTTCTTCAGTACTTAAACTCATTGCTTCTTCCATTGTTTTAACATCATTTTTAACAATTAATTCAGCAATTTTGTTTACTAAATTTACAAATTTTTCATTCTTAGCAACGAAGTCTGTTTCACAGTTAACTTCAACTATTGATGCATTATTTCCATCAATAACAACTGTACTTAATCCTTCTGCTGCTACTCTATCTGCTTTTTTAGCAGCTTTACTAATACCTTTTTTTCTTAGATAATCGATTGCTTCATCAATATCATTATTACTAGCTTCAAGTGCTTTTTTACAATCCATTAATCCAGCACCTGATAAATCTCTTAATTCTTTAATTAAACTTGTATTCATTTATATATCCTCCTTTTAGATTACTATTTATTTAAAATTTCTAAAAGTTCACTTTTCTTAAGTTTACTGTATCCTTCGATACCTTCAGCTTTAGCCATTTCTTTTAGTTCAGCAACTGTTTTTTTAGATAAATCTTCTTTATCTTCGGCTTTGATTTCTTCAACAGTTTCTTTAACTTCTTCTTTTTTAGCTTCTGCTTTTACTTCTTTAGTTTCGCTTTTTTTAGATTCTTTTTTTGATTCTTTATTAGCATTTTTGTTTTTATCGTCATCAGTTAAAAAGTCTACCATTTCTCTATCTGTACCTTCATTAATTGCATTAGCAAGTACTCCTAAAATGATTTTAACAGCTCTTACAGCATCATCATTTGCAGGTATTACATAATCAACTAAATCTGGATCACAGTTAGTATCAACAATACCAAATACAGGTATTCCAAGTTTTCTTGCTTCTTTGATTGCTATATATTCTTTCTTTGGATCAGTAATGATCATAGCATCAGGTAATTTTTTCATATTTCTAATTCCACAGAAATAAGAATTTAACTTGTCATATTCTTTCTTAATTTTAATAACTTCTTTTTTAGGTAGAACATCTAAAGTTCCATTTGCTTCCATTTTTTCAACTTGATCTAGATATCCTATTCTTCTTTTGATAGTTCTGAAGTTTGTTAAAGTTCCTCCAAGCCATCTTTCTGTTACATAGTAACTATCTGATCTAATTGCTTCTTCCATAGATGCTTCTTGAGCTTGTTTCTTTGTACCAACAAAGATAACCTTTCCACCATTTTGTGCGATTTCTCTTAAAGCAACATATGCTTCTTCGATTTTTTTAACTGTTTTTTGTAAATCGATAATATATATACCTTCTCTTGCAGTGAAGATATATTCTTTCATTTTTGGATTCCATCTTTTTGTTTGATGACCAAAATGAACACCAGCTTCTAATAAATATCCCATTGAAACTACTGCCATAAATTCATTCCTCCTTTTGTTTTTCTTCCAGATATATCTTTTTTACTCTCCACCCATATGAGCACATGGTTTGTAAATCAATATCTGTGTTTTTTCAAAGCCAAAATTATTATAACATACCATAAATAAAGTGTAAATATTATTTTTGTGATTTTTCCCTTTATTAACATGGATTTATATCAATACTAATACTAACTTTATTATTATTTTCTAAATCCGATACATTATTTAATATTTCTCTCATTTTTTCTTTATTCCTAAATTTTATAATTATTTGAAAATAATATATTTTATTTACTCTTGACACACCAGCTACAGATGGACCTAATACAATCATATCTTCACTTATATTTTCTTTTATATAATTTGCGATTTTTTTTGATTCACTAAGTGATAAATTATAATCTTTACTACCAATCTTTATTAGACTAATAAAATAATATGGTGGATATTTTAAATCCTTTCTTATTTTTATTTCCTTATTAAAGAAATCTACATAATTATGTGTTTTAGATAGTTCAATACTATAATTATCGGGATTAAATGTTTGAATTATTACATCGCCTTTTATGTTTCCTCTACCTGCTCTTCCTGATACTTGACTAAGCATTTGATATGTTCTTTCACTACTTCTAAAATCTGGAAAATTAAGTATTGTATCAGCATTTATTACTCCAACTAATGAAACAAGAGGAAAGTCAAGACCTTTCGCTATCATTTGTGTACCAACTAAAATATCATATTCATGATTTAAAAATGAATTTATTATTTTTTCGTGGGCACCTTTTTTTGTAGTTGTATCTATATCCATTCTAACTGTTCTGTAACTCTGAAATATCTTCTTTATTTCTTCTTCTACTTTTTCTGTACCTTGACCAAAATCTTTTAATGATTCGTTTTTACATTTTGGGCATACGTCTTTTTTCTTTTCCGCATATCCACAATAATGACATCTATTCATACCACTAGTCTTATGATATGTAAGTGTTATATCACAATTAGGACATTTAATAACTTCACCACATGAACTACATAATTGATAACTTGAAAAGCCTCTTCTATTTAAAAATAATATTACTTGTTCATTATTTTCTAGTTTTTCCCTCATTTTTTCTATTAATATTCCTGAAAATAAACTATTACCTTTTTTTACCTCGTTTTTCATATCAACTATTGTTACTTTTGGTAAACTTGCATTATTTGCTCTTTTTGTTAATGATACAAGTTCATAATAACCTTTTTTACCCCTTGCATAACTTTCTATTTGAGGTGTTGCACTTCCTAATACTACCTTTGCATTATGATATTTACCTCTAATAATTGCAACATCTATTGCGTTATATCTAGGATTATGTTCTTGTTTATATGTACTAGAATGTTCTTCATCAATTATTATTATTCCAATATTTTTAAGTGGTGTAAATATTGCACTTCTAGCACCTATTACAATAGATACTTCTCCTCTTCTTATTTTTCTGTATTCATCATATTTTTCACTTTCGGAAAGTGCACTATGAAAAACTGCTATTTTATTTCCAAAATGTACTTTAAATCTATTAATAATTTGAGGTGTTAAACTTATTTCAGGAACAAGCATTATTGCTGTTTTTCCTAAAGAAATTTGTTTATTTATTAGATGCATATATATTTCTGTTTTACCAGATCCAGTAACACCATTTAAAAGAATTACATCTTTCTTACTATTTTCTATTTGATTTATTGCTTCTTCTTGGTATTCATTTAATTTTAAAAGAGGCTCTATTTTATAACTATTATCTAATCTATATTTTTCTTTTTCTTCTTCTATTACAAGACCTTTATCTTTTAATACTTTTATTATATTTGATTGATATTTTGATTTTAATGATATTTTATTTTTTAATAAATCTTCTACTACTTCAATTTGTTTTTGTGCTTTTGATGTAGTTATAAATTCTTGTGCTTCTTTTATATTTGCTAATTTTACATATTTTTCTTTTTTTACATTAATATTAGTTTTAGCACTTGCTTTATAACCTGATGGAAGCATTGCTTGATATATTGATATTAAATTACATACTAAATCTTTTTTTAGTTCTTTTCCAAGATTTAACAGTTCTTCATTAAGTATTGGTTCTTCATCTATAATACTAGTTATTTCTTTTAAATCATATTCACTATTTTTCTTTATATCAATTATAAATCCTTCTAGATTTTGTTTACCAAATGGTACTAATACTCTTTTTCCTATCTCTATTTTATCTTCTAAATCTTTAGGAACTAAATAATCAAAAGTCTTTTCTTTATTATTAAATGATATTTCTACAAGTACACTTATTACCATATTATGCCTCCGTAAAACTATTTTATCATAAAAAAAAATGAAAGTAATTAGTTTACTCTCACTTTTCTTGTTTGATTTGCATATACCCAGTCTCCACCAGGATTACTATCAAACCATCTGCTTTCAGTTTTTGTTATTACTGTTCTATATTTATATCTATATAATTTTCTAGTTTTAACATTATGTGTATATTCACCTAAGTCTTTTATATCATCAACCCAATAACCTAAATCTACATATGATGTTGAACTATTTGTTTTATATTCTCCAGTATATGTATATCCAGCAGGTGGATTTATTGAATCTGTCCATATTGTTGATTTAATATATTTTTCTGGATTATTTTGTTTATACTTATATTGAGTTTTTGTTGTTATATAGTATGTATATTCACCTAATTTGTCTTTATTAGTAACCCATTTATTATATGGTTCATAAGTTGTTTTTGTTGTCTTTGTATATTCACCAGTATATTCATAACCTGATGGTGATGTTTTTGATGTTGTCCATATTGTACCAATAACATATTTTTCTGGATTATTTCTTTTATATTTATATTGTTTTTTAGTTTTTACATAAGATGTATATTTACCTAATTTTTCTTTACTTGTAACCCATTTATCTAATGCTTTATATTTAGTTGTTTTAGTTACTTTCTTTTCATTAGCATATACATAACCTGATGGTGATGTTTTCGAATTTGTCCATTTTGTATCAACAATCTCATTATCACTTGATTTTATTTTATATTTATATTCTGTTTTCACAATTGTATATCCATTATCTGTATATGATTTTGGATTTGATACAACCTTTTCATCTGTTGATGTAGATGATGTTTCAGAATATGTTCTATAGTAATACATATATTGTTTAGATTCTTGAAGTTCATATACTCTATAATAATATCTCATTACAGCAGAATTACCATTACATGCATCTGTACAAGGATCTTCTTGTGAATATAAGAACTCATATCTTCTATTTCCTGATACAGGATTCATTTGTTGTGTTGAACTCCATGAATCATATATTGTTTTCCAAGAACTTGTAGTTTTTTCATTATATGGTCCATACCATTGTTTAGTACTTGAATCAGCAGGTTTTGAATCTCTCCAAACACCTTCTTTTATCCAATCTGACCAAGAGCCTTTAGTTGTTTGAACTGTTTTTCTAACTGTATATCTAGTATCAACTAACTTAGTATTACTATTTTCAGTTCTTTTAGTTGTTGACCATCCTGTTTCAGTCCATGTATCTTTATTTGCATATTTAACATGTTTATATTGTGTTGTTTCTTCAACATATGGTTTATAGCCTGTATATAATGTTCTTGTTGCATATAATTTAATTTTTGTTGTTTCTGGGATTACATCATAAGTCCAACCTGTATCAATTACCCAGTTATCTCTATAACCATATTTTATATGTTTATAGTTCATTACATCTTTAGTTACTTTTTTATAACCTGTATATAATGTTCTTGTTGCATATAATTTGAACTTATCTGTTATAGGTTTAACTTCATCAGTCCAATCTGTTACTACTGACCAATTATCTTTATAAGCATATTTTATATGTTTATATTGTGTTGATCCAGCAGATACTTTCTTTTGACCTGTATATTGTGTCTTAGTATCTACTAATCTTACATTATCATTTTCGTCTTCTTTATTTGATTGATAATTACCAGTATTCCAATTTATATCAGTTAATGTTCTTGTATATAAATATTGTAATTTGTATTTACCACCATCATTATTATTACTTGGTGTTGGATTTGTTTTATTTACAGTAACCTTACCATCATCTGATGTTGTTGGTTGTTCTTCTTGTGCACCACTACATGAACAATTACAATTTACTGTTTGTTCTGGACAAAAATTATAACATCCAATTGGTTCAATAATATAATCTTCCTTATTAGGACATGATAAATGAACCTCTAGTTTGTATTCTTTTTCTTCTTTTGTTACTTTAACATATGATTTTTTAGTATCACATTCGTTACCATCTTTATCTAAGAATGGTAAAATTAATTTTTTATCAAGCATATCTTGAAGTGTTAATTTTACTGAATCTCCTATTTTTTCAGGCATTCTATCTTTAGTAAAATAACTATCTGCAGCATCCTTCATGCTTTGTACGTTATTATTAAATACAGAATCATAAAATGCAGTTAAGTTAGGCATAGGAAATAATATTGTTATTAAAAATACGAATAAAAGTATTAGAAATATTTTTATTATTAAATCCCTAATTACAGTTGATTTTCTAGTTTCTTCCATAAAAGACTCCCCCTCTTCGAAAATAACGACCATTATAATAGCACAAGTAATAAGAATTGTCAAATAATTTAAGCAAACAAAATTTTACATATTTTTTAGATTTTATTTACTACATTTATTTTTAAATTTGTGATATTATATAATAGTTTGAAAGAAGGTAAAAAATTGAAGATTATATGCGATAATGGTATATATGTACAAAAGATTGATATTGCTTTTGTAACAAATAATACTGAAAATATTGATCATCTAAAACTTATAAATATCAATGATGAAAATATATATGAATTTGAACTTTTTAGTAGCCCAAAAGATATAGAGTTTTTTAGTAATTTAGATTTTATAGTTAATTATGATGATATAAAGAATATCGATGAAGATGATGTAATTAAATTAATACAAAAAGCAAATTTAGAAAAAATCAAAATGGAAAATACTGATTATGAAAAAAGTAATAAAAATGATATCTTGAAACAAGAATACAAAATATATTCATTAAGGGATGCACTTTGGTTTAAACAAAAATATTTAAAATTTAAATTACCAGATAATATTGAATACCCTATAGAATATGATGATAATGAAAAAATAGAAATTAAAAGCGATAAAAAAGCAAAAAGACTTTCAAGATTATTGACTAAAAGAGAACAAAAAAAGATTTCTTAATCATTTTAATAAAAACTACTTTCAAAGTAGTTTTTTTGACGTATTATTCTTTATTTAATCTTTAATTAACCTTTTTACATTCTTATAATTATTTACATACCACTTAATAAACTCATTAGTTGCACTTGTTCTTTTGTCATTTCTATTATTTCTTTCTTCATCAGTCATTTCAGCTAAAGTTTTGGTGCAATTGTCTGGAATAAAAACATACCATAAATTAGACTTTGCTTTCTTTAACGCATGTCCTTTAATTTCATTTGATAAAGAACCTTTACTAATTCCAAAAAACTGATAGTATTCATTTCCATCAAAGAAAGTAAGACAATCAAGAAAATAACAATTTCTATTACTTACATTTTTCATTGTTTCTAAAAGTTGTTCTATATTAGAACTAATACCACTTCTTTTTACAAATGCACCTGGATAACCTGGATTATTAGGATAATCTTCAATATAGAATTCTGAATCAGCAACAAATACAGGTCTATCTAATTTTTCATAGGCTTTTCTTGCTTTCTCCTTAGATATAAACTTAATATCATTAATATCCGGTTCGTCTAAATCACATTTAAAATAATCAATATTAATTCCAGCATTTTCAAATTTTTCCTTAACTGAAATATATTTACCATAATTTCCTGTTACATAAGTTAAATTTTCCATACTACATATCTCCTTTAAATTCACATATTTTTTTAAGAAAATTATAAAACCTCTTTTCTTGTCAATTCTATATTAACAAAAGAAGAGGTAATATATATGTCAGTTATAAAATTTTTCTAATAGTTCAATAGATTTAATTCTATTTATATAAAAATGTCTTATTTCTTGTTTTTTTTCACAAAAAGCAGCAACTCCCCATTCATTACCAAGTAATATCAAATCATAAGGATGAATAATTCTTTTGGATATTTCTTTTTTATCTTTAGAATAATATTCTATATTACATTTTTTATGTTCTTTTATTGCCTTATTAATCAAATTATAAACTTCTTTATTTTCTATATTTATACTATTTGGAGTTATAAATCTTTTTGGAACATTTATATTTTGATTTAAAACATATCCGCCATATGGGCCTTTAATTGTATCTATGTAAATACCTGCTTTTTCAATTTCATCCTTATATACTCTAATCATTCTAGGGCTTACTTCTAACTTTTCAGATAATTCCGAAATACTGTACTTTCTTCCAGTACTTAAATATTCAATCATAGTTAATACATTACTAATTTTTGACATATATAACCTCCTAAATAGAATTATTTATTTTTTTATTCATACTATATATTTTTTATATTCACCATTTGAAGTTTTCTTATATTTACTTTTTTCATAATGATTATTAAGATTTTATTAATTATAAGGAAAAAACAATCATTTTTGATTGATTCTATATATCAAAAATCAAACATTTTGAACAAATTTTCTATCAGTTCCTATCAAGAAGCCGAATAACCTTTCCTACAAATAAACATTAGATAATAATAACTTACTAACTAATATAATTATGTAACAAATTAACCATTATGGTATACCTTATTTTGATTTTCTAATATTATTTTCATTATCATTTATAGATACTTGGGTAATTTCTTCAACATTTTGAAAAATTTGTTTATTTTTTTGCATATCTCTTATTAATTCATCTCTAAATACTACATATGGTTTAACACCCATATTTAAATTTCTAAATATTTTTTCGATATCATCTATAACCTTTTCCCCCTCAAATGAAGAAAGTTCTACAAATTTGGTTAATTCAATATATTGTTCCCTAGTAATTTTCAAATTTCTTGTCCAATCCAATACAATAGTTTTACCATCATATTCATATTCTATAATAGAATGTAAAACTTTTTTATTTCCAATAGTAATGTAACCAGTTACAATTTTTGATCCTTCAATACTCGGTGCAATACTCATTGATCTACGATGACACTCACCATATCTTTTATTTGATGTTAATTCTTTTATTAATTCTTTATCCTCAAGACAATTTGAAAGTTTATCGAAAGTAATTATTAAATCCTTATTTTTATACTCATATTGTTTTGTATCCTTATTAAATGTAATTTTGTCTAAATTAATTACTGTATTTTTATAAAATAATTTTAATAATTTTGTAAATATTTTTTTCTCTTCTTATGATTTTCTCCCATTTTGGATTACCTTCATTTGCTGAACATTCCTTTAATTTATCTTTCATACTATTTTCCTTTCATTATTCAACTTTTACCATTTTTATTATATCAATA
>ERZ780177.3628-NODE-3628-length-11368-cov-6.165650_pt1 | contig 11368 bp, 4 predicted proteins | sample MGYA00510973_ERZ780177 | MGnify/ENA primary metagenome ERZ780177 (study PRJEB29588, sample SAMEA2144396) | human gut metagenome | biome: human gut; feature: human-associated habitat; material: faeces | place: Denmark | collected 2008/2010 ...
CAGCCGCCGGAGCGGTGCTTAAGCCGTCAGGCGGGAATTGTGCGGTGTTGCCCTAGGGCTTTTGCCCAAGCAGCTCGGCAAGCTGCTTTCGCTTGGTTCGGGTATCGCCGTCAATATGGAGTTTTGAATAGATCTGGTTCGCGTACTGCTTGACGCTTCCCTCGGAGAGATAGAGCTTTTCGGCAATCTCGCGGTTGCTGAGCCGCTGCACCATCAGTTCTACGATTTCAAATTCCCGCGCTGTCAGCACATCAAATGCTGCCGGGCGCACGCTTGCGGCGTTTCGTACCTTTGCCGCTTCGCCAAGGTCAGTGATCTTCGCAATCAAGCCGTTTTTCATCTCGCGCGCAAGAATGGGCTGCAGGCAGTCGTAGTTCTCCACGAACGGCATCACAAAGCCGTCCGATTCCGCGTCGGCAAGCGCTTTCCGCAGCCATACACGGGCCTCCTCGGTCTTGCCCAATTTCTCGTAGGCCGCTGCCGTCTGGATGCGGATATGCAGCGCCACCAGCGCGTAGTGCATCGCCCCGCATACCGCCAGCAGTTCCGCGCTGCGTCCCACCACCTTGGCATAGGCGCCTTGGGCAAGATACACCTGATTTTCGATCATTTCCATCATGGGCTTGCCCGGCGCAAGCATATTGACGGCGGAGAGCCTGTGCTGCGAAAAAATCTCCGGGATCTCTTCTGCTTCCCCCCGCAGCGCATGATAATAGGCACTGGTGGCACACCAGATGTTGATCCACGATGCATCGTGATATTGCAGCAGCTCTGCGTATCTTTCCGCAAAAGTATAGCGCTGCTCCACATCGGTGTGCAGAGAAAGCCGCCGTGACAGGAAATCACAGCATAGCGCCATGTTGATTTGCCCGTTGTCCCTGACCTGTGCGTAAGCGCGCTCCAACTCGATGTGCGCATCGGTAAAATGTCCCTGGCAGAACAGCGCCTCTGCACGCATAATGGTTTCCGCGCCCTGACCGTGGTTGTTCGTGACTTTATAGTAATGGGGCATACACTCATCCATCTCGGCCAGCTCGCCCTCAAGTTCTCCCGGTGCGCGGTAGAACATCATCAGGACGGACGGTGAGCCAAAGGTCCAGCCGCCGCCGGATTGGATGCTGATGGCCGGGCGGGACATCTGCCTGCTGGCACTGCGGTGCAGGCGGCTCATGGCGCTGATGTCATTATAGCAGAGAAAACTCAGGATAAGGTCGCACTCACCCAGCAGGTTGCCGCGCTCCTCCGCCGACAATTCCGGGTGTTCCGCAATGGCTGTCAGCAGCAGTTCTTTCAGCTCCAGCATCTTCGGGATCTGCCGCCATGTGAACATCCGCCGCATCAGAACCAGAATGGCAAAGGGATTGGCTTTCAATGTCTCGGCGGGGCATTTGTTCAATGCGTCCAGCACATCCTCCGGCTTCAGCGAGGCCAACAGAATGCCTGCATCACCGCGAATGACCCGCAGCAGCGCGTGGTAGTCCTCACTTTTTCGGTAGGCGGCAATAGCGTGAAGATACTGCCGTTGGTTTTCATACCACAGCCCGAAACGCTCCCAATAGAGCTTTTGTGTTTCCGCCTTCATCTCGTGAAAGCTCCGTTCGGCACATTCCTTCATCATGTGATGAAAGCGATAGGTCACGCCATCCGGCAAACGCGTGACAAAGGCGTTCTGCTCGGTCAGCATGGCAAGGATCTGCGCTGCATCCGCATCCCCTGTGATACACTGTGCCATTTCGACAGTAAACTCATCGGCAAGGCCCATTACCGCCAAAAACTCCCGCTGCTTTTCCGGCAGCGGATCGATCATAGCGGCGGTAAAAGTGGTGTAGATATCGGAGTTTCGGCTGGGCAGCACGCCGCGCTCGGAGAGGGTGCGCAGGTTCAGATATACGGCAGAGAACCAGCCCTCGCTGGAATAGAGAAGGCTTTCCACCTGCGCATCGGAAAGTTTTGTCCCGCAGCGGTGGGCATAAACCGCAAGCTCCGTATGGTTGAGGCGCAGCTGTTCCATGCCGATTTGATATACCTTGCCCCCCAGCCGCACCGCCTCCGCGGCGGGCAAAAAGCGGTCACGGCTTGCAACGATTATATGCACATTGGCAGGCAGCCGATTTGCCAGCATACAAAGGAACAGGGGGGCACGCTTGTCCGTCAGCAGATGAAAATCGTCAATGAAGATGTAACAGGGGGATTCGCCCGCCAGCATATGGCAGAGATCGTCCACCAGCAGCCCGCCGCCTGCCGCGTCCGTTGGGCAGGGATACTCCCGCAGGAAGGTGAACCCTGCGCGGGCAAACGCCTCCTGCACGCTCTTCCAGAAAATCGCAAGGTTGTCGGAATACACGCTGATACGGATGATATGCAGCGTCTCTGCTTTGGCGTGCTCGCCGAGATACCAGTTCACCGCTGTGGTTTTTCCATAGCCCATGGGCGCGACCACTGCCGTCATGGCGCAGCGGGAAATAGGCCGCAGGCTCTCTTGCAGCCGCTCAGATATGTAAATGGTGTTCAGATTCCATTTTGGCTTTGGCATAATGCACACCTCCAACGAATTGGTTTTTGCATCCCCGGCGGATTTTGGATGCGGTGTATGGCTGCCTTTATGGAGAGGACTTCTCATTATTTCCATTTTACATCATCTTGTTCTGCACGGCAAGATGATGTTTTTACATTCTTTTGCTATAGGTTATTCACCCCTTGATTTATGAGTCGAGGGGGATTCTGTTTGGCAGATAAAAGCAGACCCCCTCCGCACACCGCTGTTGCCGGCGGTATGGGAGGGGGTCTGCTATTTAGGGAACTATGAGAGAATTACTTTTTGCGCTTTTTGCCCACGATCAGCAGGGCAACCGCGCCGCCGCTGATAGCCAGAATAGCGATCAGCAGCGCCAGCGGGAATGTGTCCGACGTCTGCGGAATATGCGTCATCGGGGCAGGTGTTGCGGTAGCAACGGGCTTCGGGGCTGCGGTAGGTGCGGGGGTAGCTGTGGGTGCCGGGGCAGCAGAAGGCTCCTGGCTGGGGGTGACTGTGGGGGTGGGCGCAGGCGTGGCCTTCGGCGTGTAGGTATTTGTAAAGGTCATGCTTGCGGGCACTTCCGTAAGCGCTGCCTTCATCTTGCCGGTGCCATCGTCCTGCACCTCAACTGTAAAGGTGTAGGTCTGGTCATCATAGCTTACGCCTTCGGCGTCGCCCTTAACCTCCGATACCGTGTAGGTGTAGGCGGTGGGGGCGGCGTCGCTGTTGTTGGAGTCAGGATCCTTATAGGTCAGCGCAAATGTCACCTTGCCGCTGGCATCGTTGGTAGCGGTCAGGCCATTGTGCGCTGCGTCCTCCGGGCAAGACAGCTTAAAGGTAAATTCGCCTGCGTTCAGAGCACGGCCGGTCAGGTTCTTTTGCAGGGTAATGGTTACTGCGTCGGAATCCGCTGCGGCATAGCTGTTGCGGAAAGTCGGCGTTACGCCATCCCCCAGCGGGGTGGTCTTGTTGGCTTCGTAATAGGTGACGCTCTCGATGTCCAGTTTGCCGTTGCCTTCCTTATCATGCAATTTCACGCACACAGTATAAACCGTGGGGTCATAGGTAATGCCGTCTTTGGCCTCGTTGACCTCGCTGATGGTATACCAATGCGTCAGCAGGGCTTGCATTTCCTCGGTCGGCGCGATTTCCTCGCTGTTGTTGTCAACGGGGGTCAGCGCAAGCAAAGCGGGCTGGCGATGTACATCGGGCTGCTCGGTCGCGGTGGGCTGCTCAGTCGCAGTGGGCTGCTCAGTCGCAGTGGGCTGCTCAGTCGCAGTGGGCTGCTCGGTCGCGGTGGGCTGCTCGGTCGCGGTGGGCTGCTCGTCCTCAGTGGGCTGCTCGTCCTCAACGGGCTTTTCATCCTCGGTGGGCTGCTCGGTCGGCAGGTCGGCAAGCAGTGCGGCATACGTTGTCTGGGCTTGGTTGAAACCAATGGGGCTGAATGTCACCGTGCCGTCGGCCTTGTTCGTGCCGGTGGAAACTTCCTTACCATTCTTATCGGTCACAATGAAGTGGAACTCGCCCGGCTGCATCTGGCGGCCAGTCAAAACCTTGGTGGCTTCGGGGGTAAACTTGACTTTATCGCCCGCCGTTGCCGTGTAGGTGTTTACAAACTGTGCGCCGTCAACGACGGGTTTGCCGTTCAGCGTATAAGCGGGGTTGCTTGCCTCAAGCTGACCTACGCCGTTATCGGTGACTTCGAAAGTGACCTCGTATGCACGGGTATCATACCCGATGCCGCCGAGGTGGTTATTTAACTCGCTGATGACATAGGTCTTTTGGCCTACGGCCGACGTGAAATTCAGGTCAAACGTAACGTTGCCGTCTGCGTCGTTCGGGACGGTGAAGAGGGGGTCAGAAACCGTATCGTCTGCCAGCTTTTCACGCAATTCAAACAAGAATTCGCCCCTGTTCAGTGTGCGGTTGCCGACCACGACATTCAGTTTCTTGGTGGCGTTCAAAGTTACCTTAACGCCGCTTGTGGAATAGGTGTTGGTAAACTTGACACTATCCGCGGGGGCACCATCTTTCGTAATGGTGTGACCTGTCATTGTCAGCTGGCCGCTGCCGTCGTCCGTGATGGTAACGGTCACATGGTAGGAAGAGCCGTCATACGAAACACCTGCAATCTTATCCTCATTATCGGTGGGGATAACCTCGGTAATGTCGTACACATACTCGCCGGGTTTCGTAAAGGTGACCTTTCCGAAGTTAAATTCGACAGGCGTTCCTTCGGTGGTGCCAGTCTTATCCGTCACTACGCACTCGGCATAGCGTTTGTCACCAGCCTCGGCGGGCAGCGGGGCGTCATCGGTGACAGCCTGCAGTTTGAATTCGAAATGATCGTTTTCTTTCCAATCGCGGCCCGTCAAAATCTTTGCGCCGCCAAACGGGTAATTATTGTCCGCCGGTTTTACCTCAATCTCTTTGGGCTTATAGGTGTTTGTCACCGTAACTTCTTGGGCTGTACCTGCTTTGACCTCGCCCGTGCCGTCGTGCGTAATGTTACTGGTATAGCCGGTAGGCGGGGTTTCTTCCGTGATGGTATAGGTGCTGCCTGCGGGCAAGCCTACAATCTCGGCAGTCTGGTCTTTTTTCAGGGTGAAAGTATCGCCGCTCTTGATGGGTTTAGTACCCTCAATACCGGTAACGGTGTAGTTGTAGCTGGCATTGGTGTCCAAGTTCGTGCCCGCCAACTCAAACTTCATCGTAAATTCGGCGTTAGCGTCCGGGTGCAGACCCTCGTCGGCTACCACATTCTTGGTAACTTTCAAGCTGCCGGTGGCGTTCATGGTCAGCTTACCGTTGTTGCCAAGGTACAGCACACCCTCGTCTGTGTTAAGGTTCCACTGGAAGTCAATGCGGCGCTGCGCGGTGCCGGTTCTGTTGCCGTTAGTAGTACCATCTTCCGCTTTCTTATCGCCCAGCTGGTTATCAATGGCGGAGGGCAAGCTGCCTTTTTTGGTGTCCTTCTTGATGTACCATTTGCCATCTTTTGGAATGATGCAATCATCGATTTCCTGCTTAGTTGCAATGCTAACGGGCACCCAACGGGTCTCTTTAACCGTATCAGTATGCGCAGGAGATTTCAGCTGCAAATAGTTCAGCTGATAGTAGTAGGTCTGCTTCGGTAGTACCTCTGTGGCCTCCTTATACGTTGCGCTTGCGCCTTCACCCGTTTTGGTGTACAGCAGGGTATTCTCGGTATGATAGTAGAAGTTGTTGCTTATTGCCGGGGTAAAGGTGGCCGTGGTCAGGCCGATGGTTTTGTTGTCTGCCGTTTTTTTGTTAGGATCAAATTTGTTGGAATAGAAGCTGATTTTGCCGTTTTTGGCGTTATCCGTAACGTAGGCGGCAAGGTCGGGGTCGGTAAATTTGCCGGACGCAATCTGCTGGCACACATTCTCTTTATCTTTAAGGCCGACAGAGTAGATGACGCTGATGGGCTGGGCGTTGTTGACTTCCAGCTTGGGGGTGCCATCGGTGCTTGTGGCCTTATAATACCGCAGGGGCAGCATACTGGCAGGGATCTGGACCTTCACGCGGTCGCCGACACTGCCGCTGCCATGGGTGACGGTGATAATGATGTGGCTCAAATCGGCTGTATTGGGGTAGGCACCGCTGACCGTGTCTTTATGCTCACCCTTAAAGATATAGGTATCCGCCGTGTCGGTGGAGGTTTTGTCCACCTGCGTAAAGACCTGGTCGGAAAAGGCAACGGCCTCAAAGCTCTTGACTTCCATATAATCGCCCAGGGGATCATCGAAAGTCACATAGCCTTCTTTCTGGGGCTTGTCCGTAACCTGCGTGGGGCCTGCCGGTTTGGTGGATATAGACGTGAAGATGTCCTCAAAGACCTTGTTCAGCCCGTCAGCGCTGGAAGCCGCCATATAGTAATCTGCATTGTCGGGTCTGTCGCCGAAGTTCCATTTATACTTTATGATGCCCGTTTTCGTGTAGGTAGCAGAGGGGTAGTTGCTGGAGACCGCCTGCATGAACTTGTTTTCTTTTGAAGCTCCGCTGACATCGGCCTTCGGGTCAGCATCGTCAAAAATGCCGACCGTGTAAACCTCGGCACCTGCCGCCTTGAGGGATTTAGCCGTTTCAATCGCTTTGGAAGCAATGCTATTGTCAAACCCGCCGCCATTGTTAGGCGAGCCATCGGTAAAGAAGATGACGACCTTTTTGGCATTGGGGCGCGCATTATTCAGCACAGTTTGGGCATGCTGCAAGCCATAATCTGCCCGTGTGGCACCGCCAGGCTTAATCTTGTTGACTTCCTTTTTGAGGTCGGGGGCATTGGCGGCATTACATACGGTAAGATCCTTTACGATCTGCGAGTAGTTGTCTCCGAGCAAGTTGGTATCATTGCCAACTGCTTTCCTGTATTCGCCCGCAAATTTCACGATGGAAAGCTGGATTTCCTTCTCTTTATCCGTGATATTCGCGTTCTGGGCTGCGGCGCTGTCAATAAAGGCATTGACAGCGGTTTTCAGCGCGTCCATGCGTTTTGTTCTATCGCTCTGGCTCATGGGGTCCTTCATACTGCCGGAGGCATCCAGCACCATGACAATATCCAGGGCCTGCGTATTGGTGGTGGTGGTAGACGCATAGGAGGACAGCGCAGACAGCGCGACCAGGAAATCAGCGTCTTTGATATTGGACACCTTGATGGCGGGCTGGTCTTTCAGTTCGCCGCTGAAGGTGATTTCGTCTTCCTCCACCGTCTTGTCGGCCCAGATACGGCCGGTGGTGGCGTTGTTATAGGCCTGCGTGCGCTCCCACGCATTTAACGTGTTGGGATCGCTGATGGTTGTTGAACCGTCGGCAGCTGCCTGTGCCGCGGCGGTTTCCCCCTCTGCATAGGCAGAGACAGGGATCAGCACCGTGAACAGGAGCGCCAGCGTCAACAGGGCGGTTTGCAACCGTATGAGTTTACTGTGCATAGTTTCTATTCAATCCTTTCTCTTTATTGCGGGGATATCTATAAATAAACAGGGCCAAACCCCGGTGTGCCTGATAAATATATCCGGATTTACTTGAAATTGCCCTTATCGCTTTTCCTTAAAATAGTCTAAGCGAACAAAAGGGTACAAAAAATCCACTATACCTAGTATAGTACAGTGGATTTATCAGAATATCTATTACCCAAAGGTTAACAATTTGCCATCCATGCGGCCAGCCGCCGGCGTTTGGAGCGGGTGTCCCCCTCAATGTTCAGCTTAGAATAAATGCGGTTGCAGTATTGCTTGACGCTGCCCTCGGACAGAAACAGTCTCGCTGCGATCTCACGGTTGGAAAGCCTTGCGGCAACCAGGGTGCAGATTTCGCGCTCACGCTCTGTCAGCGCATCAAACCCTGCCGGATAGGCACGGGCATACAGGAGCCCGGCGCTGTGCGTCTCCAGCGCCTCCCCAAGCGCCTGAATCCGGCTTGTAAAAGCATCCTGCGGCATATCCTGCAAAAGCGGTTTTAGATAGCGGTAGTTCTCCGCAAAAGGAAGCACCAGACCATCCATTTTTGCTTCCTGCAGGGTCTCCTGCAGCAGCGCGGCAGCCTCGGTCTGTTTGGCCATCATCGCGTAGGCGGCGGCCGTCTGGATGCGCAGGTACAGCGCAACCAGACTGTAACGGAAAGCGGCGGCGCCCTCGAGCAGCTTTTCACTTCGGCCTATGACCTTCGGCCACGCCTTTTGGGTCAGATAGACCTGATTTTCAATCAGCAGAATCATCGGACGCCCGGGCGCAAGAAAGTTCACAGACTCCAACCGATGCAGGCGGAACAGCTCCGGTATCGCTTCTTCCTGCCCAAGCAGCGCATAATAGTAGGCACAGCAGGCATCCCAAAAGCGTACCCACGGGGCATTGTGCTGTTGCTGCAGCAGCTCATAGCGCCCCAGCGGCGTATAACGCGGGGCACCCTGCCCGAACAGGGAAAGCCGAAGCGAGAGAAAGTCACCGCAGAGCGCAATATTCTCCTGCCCGCTGCCGTCCGTCTGCGCATAGGTGCGCTCCAGCGCAATCATTGCATCATCAAGCTGCCCGCGCGTAAAAGCAGCTTCCGCCTGCATCAGGCGGTCAGCCCCTATGCCGTGATCATCTGTAATTTTACAGTAGTGCGGCATACAGCGGTCTAACTCGGCCAGCTCGGCATCCAGCGCACCGGGCTTGCTGTGGTACATCATCAGCACTGAGAGCGAATTAAATGTCCAGCCGTTCGCTTTTTGGATACTGATAGCCGGGCGCGTCATTTTTTCGCTGGCGCTGCGGTGCAGTACGCTCATGGCCGCTATATCATTATAAAAAAGGAAGCTTGTGATCAGGTCGCACTCCCCTAACAGGTTGCTGCGCTCTTCCTCGGGCCATGCGGGGTGCTCGTCAACGGTTTCCAACAGAAGGTTTTTCAATTCCAGCATTTTGGGAATCTGATGCCAGTTGAACATACAGCGCATCAGCACCAGCAGGGCAACCGGGTGTTCCTTCAGCGTTGATTTTGGGCAGGCATCCAGATCGGCCAGGGTTATTTTGGGCCGCGTGATAGCCAGACGAATGCCGGTGTCTTTCTCAACCACACGCAGCAACGCATCATAATCGCCGCAGGCACGGTAGGCCGTCATGGCGTGCAGCAGGTGCCCATGCTGCTCATACCATTGGCCGTATCGGTCGTAATAGGGCGGTCGCTTCTCCGCCGGCAGCTTATGGAACGCCCGCATGGCGCAATGCTTCATCACGTGATGGCAGCGATACCGGTCACTGTCCGGAAAGCGCTTTACAAAAGCATTGCGGGTGGTCAAATCTGCCAGCAGCTCGGCGGCATCCTCCCGCCCTGTGACAGCTTTGGCCATTTCGATGGTAAACTCATCGGCCAGACTCAGCACGGTTAAAAATTCCTGCTGCATGGGCGGCAACGGGTCGATCATGGTAGCCGTAAACAGGTTGTATATATCAGAACCGCGCTCCGGCAGGGCACCGCGGTCCGCCAGGGTCCGCAAATTCAGATAGACGGCTGAGATCCAACCCTCCGTCGCGTAGAGAAGCTGCTGCAGCTGACTCTCTGTCAGGTCGGCACCGCAGCGGCGGGTGTAGACAGCAAGGTCATCCTTGTCCAGCCGCAGCTGCTTGGGGCCAAGGATACATACCCTGCTGCACAGCTTCGTGATTTCAGCTTGCGAAAGGAAGTGGTTTCTACTGGCTATAATGATATGTACATTCTTAGGGAGCCGGACAGCACATTTGCAAAGAAAATCTGCGCAGCGGGGACCTCGCAGCAGATGGTAATCATCCAGAAAAATATAGAATGGGCCTGTTCCGGCCAACGCGCGGTTCATGTCATCCATCAACAGCATGACGCCTTGAAGATCCGACGGCAATTCATATTGGCGCAGGAAATCAAGGCCCGCATGTGCAAAGGCTGACTGTGCACTCCGCCAGAAGATTGCCAGACTGTCGGAGTAAATGCTGATGCGAACCACCCGTGTACCGGGTACTTTGCTGCGTTCCCCCAAAAACCAGTTGACGGCGGTGGTTTTACCGTACCCCATGGGAGCAACTACGCAGGTCATTGCGTATTGGTCGATCTGCTGCAGCTGTGTCTGCAAGCGATCCGACATATAGATGTCATTCAAATTGGTATTTCGATTTTGCATAATCGTGACCTTACAACCGATCAAGTCCATCACTTTTGAACTTACTGTAATTATTATAGTACAAAATCGCCTCAAAAACAAGAAAAAACCGATGTTTTGTGGCAACATTGAACTTCAGGAACAGGTAAGGTATAATAAGCACAGGAAAAACCAGTATGAAAGCGCAAACCGTTCCAGTTAAAAGGGAAGTGATCGACTATGGACTATATCCGCATCACGAAAGAGAACATCGACAAGGAGCACATCTGCTGTGCCATGTCCGGCAAGCAGTGCCTGGCAAAAAAGGAATGGCTCAAACAGCGCTTTGACGAAGGGCTGGTTTTCTGCCGCAGCGTGGAGCGCGGCAAATGCTTTATTGAATACATCCCGGCGGAAAACGCCTGGCTGCCCATTAAGGCGGAGGACTGTCTGCACATCAACTGCCTCTGGGTCTCCGGGGCGCTGAAAGGCCACGGCTACGCGAAAGAACTGCTGGCCCGATGCGTCAACGATGCCCGGGCGCAGGGGCGTAAGGGCGTGTGTATTCTGTCTGCCGAGGGGCGCAAGCGCGAATTTCTGGCCGACGCCAGGTTTCTGGCACATGAGGGCTTTTCCACGGCGGATGTGTCCGACTGCGGCATCACGCTGATGTACCTGCCGCTTTCCCCTGACGCTGCGCCGCCCAAGTTCAAGCCCTGTGCCAAGCACCCGCAGGCCGCAGAATCTGGCTTTGTGCTCTACTATACCGACCAATGCCCTTTTACCTATTATTGGGTGCCGCGCGTGGCAGAGACTGCCCGGGCCCACGGCATCCCGCTGACCGTACACCACATCACCGACCGCGAGACTGCGCAGAACACGCCCGCCCCGGTCACGACCTATGCCCTGTTCCGGGACGGGAAGTTTTTGACACAGGGTATCCAGTCCGATAAGAAGTTTCTGGCACTGGCAGGCAAGGCTGATTCCTGACCGCGCTGGTGAGCGCATTCGGACGAGCATATACAACAGCCCCTTTTTACTTGTTCCGTTACACATTCGGTCAACTGTAAAGTATAGAAGCATTTTCATAAACCTTGTCGTTATGAGCTTGTTCTATGGTTTACAGTTATAGTTTACAGTGTAAATAAATCGACAGCAGCGACAGCGCGTATTGAGCTGTACAGGAGAACATCAACGCCAGCTTTATGAGCATGGGTGTGGCCTGTTGGTTTTGCTCCACCGCCGAG
>ERZ780177.3634-NODE-3634-length-11355-cov-3.987168_pt1 | contig 11355 bp, 6 predicted proteins | sample MGYA00510973_ERZ780177 | MGnify/ENA primary metagenome ERZ780177 (study PRJEB29588, sample SAMEA2144396) | human gut metagenome | biome: human gut; feature: human-associated habitat; material: faeces | place: Denmark | collected 2008/2010 ...
CGTCTGAAACAGCTCGTCATCGGCAAGAAGACCCGCGAGGACCATCCGCAGGTGATGAACGCCTGCGTGCGCCTCTACGCCGACGCGGCCAACGCCAAGACCAAGCTGGAGAACGGCTTCGACCTCTCGGACTACGACGAGCGCACCCTGAAGTTCGCCTTCGACTACTCGGAGAAACTGCTGGCCATTGATATCAATATCGAGATCAACCAGATGCTCGACACCGCATGGGGGCTTTTCGCCAAGTACTTCACCCGGGAGGAGGTCGCCATCAAGGAGGAACTTATCCAAAAATACTGGAAGGAGGCGTAACGCGCAATGGCAATCAAATTCCAATATAACAAGACCTCGCTGGGCGAACTCGGCAAACAGCTGAAAATGCGCCAGAAGGCCCTCCCTACGATCAAAAGTAAGGAGTCGGCCCTGCGCTCCGAAGTGAAGAAGGCGAAGGACTCCGCAAGCGACTACCGTCGTCGGCTCGACGCTCTGAAGGCCGAGTACGACTACATGGTGTCGCTCTGGGGAGAGTTTGATTGTGACCTCCTGCGCATTGCCGACGTCGATTTGTCGGTCCAGAAAATCGCGGGTGTGCGCACGCCCGTCCTGCAGGAAGTGAAATTCGAGGAGAAACCCTACGATCTGTTCTCCTCGCCGGTGTGGTTCGCCGACGGAGTCGGCATCCTCAAGCGCATGGCGCAGCTGGGGATCGAGTTCGAGGTCTACAACCGGAAGATGGAACTGCTGGACCATGCGCGCCGCAAAACCACTCAAAAGGTGAACTTGTACGAAAAGGTTCAGATACCCGGGTACGAGGACGCCATACGTAAGATCAAACGCTTCATGGAGGACGAGGAGAACCTCTCCAAGTCGGCCCAGAAGATCGTGAAAACCAAGCAGCAGGCCGCCGGGGAGGGCGCGATGTTATGATAGCCAGAATGTCAAAATACAACTTTGTGCTCTTTGCGGCGCAGAGTGAGGATTTCGTCGAGAAGCTGCGCGGCCTCGGGCTGGTGGACATCACCACCGCGGGTTGGGAACCCTCCGAGGAGGACCGCCAGCTGCTGCTGGACATCGAGAGCCTTGCGAAGGCCGCGGAGTTCCTGAAGAACTTCCGCGCCGGGGAGCGCTGCGACGCTGCCGCCGCGCCGTTCGCTTCGGGCGAGGAGGCCTATGCGCATTACGCCGCCGCGCACCGCGAGGCCGCGACGCTCAACGCCGAGATCGGGCGGCTGGAAAAAGCGGCCGAGGAGCTGCGTCCCTGGGGGGCGTTCGACGTGGAGGCGACGCGGAAACTCGCCGCCCGGGGCATTGTCCTGCGCTATTTCTTCACCCAGCGCAACACCTTCGACAAGCAGTTGGCCGAGTGGTCGGAGCGCTATACGGTTTCGGAGGTCAGCCGCACCGATGCCACGGTGTGGTTCGTCGTCGTGGCCAAGCCCGGCGAGGAGGTTACGCTCGACGCGCAGGAGATGAAGACCCCGACGATGGACATTCGCGAGGCGGAGCGCCGCATCGCCGAAGCCGAAGGGAAACTCCGGACCCTCGACGCTGAATTTTCGCGCGCGGCCGCTTCGGAGGCCCTGCTCGCACAGCACGCCTGCTCGCTGAAGGAGCGTTTGCAGGGCGTGCGGGTGAAGGCTACGGCGCAGGAGGCCGCCGACGGTACGCTGGTCGTCATGGAGGGCTGGGCCGAGAAGGAGACTTCCGGTCGGGTCGACGCCCTTTTGGAGGAGTACCCCAACGTGGTCTTCCTCAAATCGGACCCCACGCCCGAGGACGAAACGCCCGTGAAGCTCAAGAACCGTTGGTTCGCGCATGTCTTCGAATTGGTGGGCGACATGTACGCCCGCCCGAAATACGGGACGATGGACCTCACGCCCTTCTTCGCTCCGTTCTACATGCTCTTTTTCGGCATCTGTCTCAACGACGCCGGCTACGGACTGATCCTGACCCTGATGGGGTGGTGGATGCTCGCCAGGAACCGAAAGCCCGGCATGATGCGTCAGGCGGCGTGGTTCGCCACGCTGTGCGGCGTGTCGACCGTCGCGTTCGGACTGCTGTGCGGCTCGTTCTTCGGCATCAACATGAACACGTGGTTCCCCTCGGTGAAATTCCTCGATTTCCAGGGACAGTTCTTCTCCATCGCGCTGGTTATCGGCGTGGTGCAGATTCTTTTCGGCATGCTGCTCAACATCTGGATGACCGTTCGCTGTTTCGGTTTCGGCCGTGCGCTGGGACTGCTGGGGTGGTTCATCATCCTCGTCTCGTGCTGTCTGGCCATGGGCCTTCCGATGGCGGGTCTCGCCATTCCGGGCTTTACGGCCGGATCGGTGGCCTTCTATGCGGCGCTGGGCGTCGGCGGCGTGCTGATGCTGCTTCTGAACAATCCGAAGCGCAATCCGCTCATCAACCTTGGCGCGGGTTTGTGGGACCTTTACAACAACCTCACGGGACTGTTGAGCGACGTGCTGTCCTATATCCGTCTGTTCGCCATCGGGCTTTCGGGCGGTGTGCTGGCGCTGGTGTTCAACACGCTGGCGTCGGGATTCGTGCCCGAAGGCGCGAATATCGTGGTCCGGCTGCTGATTATGATTCCGATTCTGCTGATCGGTCACGGCATCAACCTTTTCATGTCGACCATTTCGTCGTTCGTGCACCCGCTGCGTCTGACGTTCGTCGAGTTTTTCAAGAACGCCGGTTTCGAAATGGCCCCGCGCAATTTCGACCCGATTCGTAAAATGAACGATACTAACGAATAATAACAATTAAAAAAACTCAAAACATTATGGAAACAACAGCATTGGTATTGGCTTACGTCGGCGTAGCGCTGATGGTGGGTCTGGCAGGTGTCGCTTCGTCGATCGGTACCGCAATTACGGGTCAGGCCGCAGTAGGGGCCATGAAGAAGAACGGCGGCGCTTTCGGCAGCTACATGATTCTTTCGGCGCTTCCCGGTTCGCAGGGTCTCTACGGTTTCGTCTGCTTCTTCCTGGTGCAGAAGGGTCTGACGGACCCGACGATGGTGCAGGGCGCGGCTATCTTCGGCGCCGGTCTGCTGGTCGGTCTGGTGAACATCGCCGCTTCGATCTATCAGGCAAAGGTCTGCGCCAACGGTATCGCCGCTATCGGCAACGGTCACGACGTGATGGGTAAGACGCTGATCCTCGCGGCTTTCCCCGAGCTGTACGCCATCCTGACGGTGGCCGCCACCTACCTGATCGCAACGCTCGACGGCGTGAATCTCTTCTGACGGGGCGGAACGCCCGTCACCGGAAAGGGAGACCCTGCGGGGCCTCCCTTTTTCGTTGCCGTCCTGCGGTCGGGGCGCTCTTCGAATACAAAGGAACGGTTGTCGTTGGACACCACGACAACCGTTCCTTCGGGGGATATGGGTATTACGGCCGAACCGGCGCTCGTTCCGTGACTACCGTCCTTTGCGGCGCGACGAGGTGCGCACCTTCGGGCCTTTGCCGCGGGGCTCTTCCGTACGGCGCGCCGCGGCCCCGGGCAGCAGCAATTCGAAGTCTAACTGGCGTTTCTGCAGGTCGGCGCGCTTCACGCGGATGCGTACCGGGCTGCCCAGCGTCATGCGGATGCCCGTCGAGCGGCCGATGATTTCGTAAAGCTGCTCGTCGAAGGTGAAGAAGTCGCCCTCGATGTCGCGCAGGAACGACATGCCCTCGATGTGGGTTTCGTCCAGCTCGACGTAGACGCCCCATTCGGTAAGCCCCGAGATGTGTCCCTCGAACTCCTCGCCGATGTGCTCTTTCATAAATTCGACCATCTTGTATTTGATCGACGCGCGTTCCGCCTCGGCGGCCACGACCTCGCGGTCCGAAGCGCGTGCGCAGAGGTCTTCCAGTTCCGTTTTGTCGGCCGGCTTGCCGCCCGCGAGGTAACGCGCCAGCAGGCGGTGGACCATCATGTCGGGGTAGCGGCGGATCGGCGACGTGAAGTGCGTGTAGTAGGGGAACGCCAGACCGTAGTGTCCGATGTTGTCGGTCGTGTAATAGGCTTTGGCCATCGAGCGCACGGCCATCGTCGCCACGGCGTTTTCCTCCGTGGTTCCCTTTATCTGTTTGAAGAGCTTGTTCAGTTCCTTGGCCACGGCGCGGCCCTTCGTAGCCTTGAAGATGTGCCCGAAGCGGAGGATGAACTGCCGGAAGCGGTCGAGTTTCTCCTCGCTCGGGGTGTCGTGCACGCGGTAGACCATCGTGCGCTCCGCCGAGCGGCCGCTCTCGGTCCTGCGTTTGCCGCAGAACTCCGCCACGCGGCGGTTGGCCAGCAGCATGAACTCCTCGATCATCTGGTTCGACTCCTTCTGCTCCTTGAAGTAAACGCCTAACGGTTTGCCGTTCTCGTCGAGGCGGAATTTCACCTCCTCGCGGTCGAACGAGATCGCGCCGTTCTTGAAGCGCTCCTTGCGCAGCGCCTGCGCCAGCCGGTTGAGCGTCAGCACCTCCTCGGCGTAGTCGCCGCGTCCCGTTTCGATGATCTCCTGCGCCTCGGCGTAGGTGAAACGGCGGTCGGAGTGGATCACCGTGCGTCCGAACCACTCTTCGAGGATGTCGAGGTTTTCGTTGAGCGTGAACACCGCCGAGAAGCAGAGGCTCGTCTCGTGGGGGCGCAGCGAACACAGCTCGTTCGAAAGCCGTTCAGGAAGCATCGGCACGGTGCGGTCCACCAGATAGACCGACGTGCCGCGCTCCACGGCCTCGTCGTCGATTACCGAGTGGGGCCGCACGTAATGGGTCACGTCGGCGATATGCACGCCCACTTCCCAGACGCCGTCCTTTATTTTGCGCACCGACAGCGCGTCGTCGAAGTCCTTGGCGTCCGCAGGGTCGACCGTGAAGGTCGTGACACCCCGGAAGTCGCGCCGCTGGGCGATCTCTTTGGCCGTGACGCGGGCGTCGATGGCCTGGGCGGCCTCCTCGATTTCGGGTTCGAAGCGGTAGGGAAGCTCGTATTCCGCCAGGATCGAGTGCATCTCCGTGTCGTTGTTGCCCGCCATGCCCAGCCGCTCGACCAGTTCGCCCACGGGGCTTTTGCTGCCCGGGAGCCAGTCGGCGATGCGCACCACGACCTTCTCGCCGTCGCGCACGTCGGGATAGGTGCGCTTCGAGAGATAAATGTCCATCGGCATGCGGCGCGAGTCGGCCCGTACGAAAATCTGGTGCGCCCCGACTTCGGCCACGCCCACGTAGGGCTTGCGGTTGCGTTCGATGATCCGCGTGATCTCGCCCTCCAGCTGTCCGTTGCGGCCGCGGTGCATCACCACGACCTCGACGCGGTCGCCGTTCAGGGCGTTCGCGGCATTGCGCTGGTTGACGAAGATGTCGCTCTCCTGCCCTTCGACCTTCACATAGACCGAACCCGAGGGGGCCATGTCGGCCACGCCCTCGTAGTGGGGCAGGTGGGTCTGCATCAGACGGTATTTTTCGCGCGCGCACTCCTCGACGACTCCCTCTTCGAAGAGGCGTCCGAGGATTTCTAACGTTTCGCGGCGGCCCTCTTTCGTGGCGCCTCCGGAAGCCGAAGCCAGGTGCTTCAGCGAGAACTTATTGTTGGGGAATTCCCGGAACATGCTCAATATGATCGAGGTGCGGTCCGTCTTCCGTGCTCCGTTTTCGGAGCGTTGTTTCTGTTTTTTCATCATTTCTTAAAAATTTGCAGGGCTTCGGTCCTCCGTCGGATTTCCGTTGTGCCCGTTTTGCCGCTGTCGCGGCCGGCCTGTGTGCGTTTTGCGGAACCGGGCGTTATTTTTCCAGGAGTTGCAGGGCCAGTTTCCGCATGTAGGCGATGCCCACGCCGATAGCCGCTTCGTCGGGGAAGAATGTCGCCGTGTGCGGGCGTCCGGCCGCAGCGCCCACGCCCAGCCGGTAGAACAGCGACGGGTATTGCTTGCAGTAGAACCCGAAATCCTCGGCCGTGGTGCGCAGGGGCAGCATCTCGACCTTCAGCTTCTCGGCTTTGGCCAGGGCCGTGGCCTGCTTCACGAGGATCTCGTCGTTGACGACGCACGGATAGCCGCGGCCGATCGTCACTTCGGTCTTCACGCCGTGCCGGGCGTCGATGTCCGCGGCGATGATCTCGATGCGGCGGTGGATGATGCCGCGCTCGCGTTCGTCGAACGTGCGCAGCGTTCCCTCCATGTAGATCTCGTCGGGCACGATGTTCGTCGCGCCCCCGGCCTCCACGCGGCCGATCGAGAGCACGCACTCCTCGCCGTTGAGCGCGATGAGGCGCGTCAGCAGTTCGGCGCCGGCCGCCACGGGGTCCTTGAGCTGCTTGCGCATGGCGCCGTGCCCGCCCGTGCCGCGGACGCGGAAGCGCAGTTCGTCGCTTGCCGCCATGTACTTTCCGGCCCGGAATCCGAGGGTCCCGACCTCCAGCTGCGGTTCGACGTGTTCGCCGACGACGGCCCGCACGTCGTAGCCCTCGAACGGCTTTTCGGCCAGCACCAGCGAGGCTCCGCCCGGGTTGCACTCCTCGCCCGGCTGGAACAGCCCGAAGAGCGTGCCCCGGAAATCGGGCGCCTCGGCGAAGGTTTTCAGCACGCCGAACAGCACCGCGGCGTGCATGTCGTGGCCGCAGGCGTGCATCACGCCCTCGTTCTGCGATCTCCACTTGCAGTCGTTCCGCTCCGTGACGGGCAGGGCGTCGATGTCGGCGCGCAGCACCGCGGCGCGCCGGTCGCCTTCGGGGGTCTTGCGGCCCTTGATGCGGGCCACGACGCCCGTCGATGCGATCCGGCGGTGTTCGATGCCCAGTTCGTCGAGCTGCTGTTCGATGAACGCCGCCGTGGCGTGTTCCTTGAACGACAGTTCGGGGTGCGCATGCAGGCGGCGGCGGAATTCGACAGGTTCCATTGATTCTCTGTTTTATCGGTTTGGGTCAGAAAACCGCCTTGACGATTTTCTGTATGTTCGTCGTGCGGCTCATCGTGTAGTAGTGCAGCACGGGCACGCCTGCGGCCATCAGTTCGCGGCTTTGGGCGATGGCCCACTCGGTTCCCACTTCGCGCACGCCGTCGGGATGCGCCTTGACTTCGCGTACGAGTTCCTCGGGCAGCTTCACGCCGAACGTTTCGGGCAGTATTTCCAGGTGGCGCAGCGTCGAGAGGGGCTTGATGCCGGGGATGATCGGCACGGTGATCCCCGCTTCGCGGCAGCGGCGCACGAAGTCGAAGTATTTGGCGTTGTCGAAGAACATCTGCGTGATGACATATTCCGCCCCGGCGTCGACCTTGTCGCGCAGGCGGGCGATGTCCGAGGTGATGTCGCGCGCCTCGGCGTGCACCTCGGGATAGCCCGCCACGCCGATCGAGAATTTCGAGTGGTGGCACTCCTCGACCTCGCCGTCGATGAATTTTCCGCGGTTCATGTCGGCGATCTGCCGCACGAGGTCCACGGCGTGGGCGTGGCCCTGCGGATGGGGCATGAAACGCTTTTCGTTCTGCGACTTGTCTCCGCGCAGCGCCAGCACGTTGTGCAGGCCCAGGAAGTCCATGTCGATCAGCGTGTCCTCGATGTCGTATTTCGACAGTCCGCCGCAGATCAGATGCGGGACCACCTCCACGCCGTAGCGGTTCTGGATGGCCGCCGAGATGCCCACCGTCCCGGGGCGGCGGCGCACGACGTGCCATTCGACGCTGCCGTCCTCGCGCTCGGTCTCCTTGATTCCCTCGCGGTGGAAGGTGATGTTGACGTAAGCCGGGTCGAGGGCCATCAGCGGCTCCACGGCGGCGAATATCTTCTGCATGCCGTCGCCCTTGAGCGGCGGGAGCAGTTCGAACGCGAAGCGGGTGCGCCCGGAGGCGATCGCTTCGTTGATGATCTCTACGACGTTCATACGTTGTTCGGTATAATCTTTTTTACGGTTTCGGCCTCCATTCCGCGGCGGCGTGCGTAGTCGAGCAGCTGTTCGGCGCCGATGGTCCCGACCGAAAAGTAGTCGGCGTCGGAGAACATCAGTCCGCACAGCGCCTCCCCGGGGTCGATCATCCAGTTTTCGGTCAGCCGCATTCCGGTCGTCACCTCGACCGCGAGCAGGTCGAAGACCTCGCGTTTGAGCGAATGGTCGGGCGAGGCCGGGTAGCCGAAGGCCATGCGGCGGCCGCGGTACTGGCCGCGGACTGCCTGCTCGGGGGTGGGCGGCGTGCCTGTTTCGTAGCCCCACATCTCGCGCCGCATGAAGGCGTGCACGGCCTCGGCGAAGGCTTCCGTGAGGCGGTCGGCCAGCAGTTTGGCCATGATGGCCGAATAGTCGTCGCCCCCGGCGCGGAACTTTTCCGCCAGCTCCTTCAGCCCGATGCCGGCCGTCAGGGCGAAACAGCCGATCCAGTCGCCGTCCGGTGCGATGAAGTCCGCCAGCGACAGGTTCTCCTCGCCGCGCGTCTGGTTGCGCAGCATCGGGAGGCGTTTTTCGCGCCCTTTCGCGTCCGTCACCAGAATGTCGTCGCCCTCGGAGCGTGCCGGGAAGATGCCCGCTACCCCTTGCAGCGTCAGCAGCCGCTCGTCGCGGATGCGGGCCAGCAGGGCCTGGGCGTCGGCGAAGACCTTGCGCGCCTCGGCGCCCTTTTCGGGATGGTCGAGAATCTCGGGGTAACGCCCCTTGAGTCCCCACGCCGCGAAGAAGAAACTCCAGTCGATGTACGGTTCGGCGTCGGCCACGTCGAAGTCGGGGAAGACCATGCGCCCCGTGTGGAGCGGCACGACGGGTTCGTGCTGCGCCGCGCCGCGCCGCGCCCTGCGCGCTTCGGCGATCGGAATGAGGTCGCGCTCCCGCAGCCGGCGGGCGTACTCCTCGCGCAGGGCCTGCTGGTCGGCTTTCACCTTGTCGGCGTAAAGGTCGCCGTCGGGGCCGAGCAGCTGCGCCAGTATCTGGCTGTTGCGGCTGGCGTTCGCGGAGTGGACCGCCACGCCCGAATAAACCGGGGCGATCTTCACCGCCGTGTGGAGGTCCGAGGTCGTCGCGCCGCCGATGATGACCGGAATGCGCAGCCCTCGCCGTTCCAGCTCCTCGCAGACGCGGGCCATTTCGTCGAGCGACGGGGTGATCAGCCCGCTCAGGCAGATGCACTGCGCGCCCCACGCCACCGCCTCCTCGACGATGCGTTCCGGCTCGACCATCACGCCCAGGTCCCGGATTTCGTAACCGTTGCAGGCCATCACGACCGCCACGATGTTCTTGCCGATGTCGTGCACGTCGCCTTTCACGGTGGCGATCAGCACTTTCCCCGAATTATGCGCATTCGCGGCCGACCCCTGTTCGATATAGGGCGTCAGCGCCGCCACCGCGCGTTTCATCACGCGGGCGGTCTTCACCACTTGCGGCAGGAACATCTTGCCCTCGCCGAACAGCGTGCCGACCTGCTCCATGGCAGGCATCAGCAGCGTGTCGATCACGGCCATCGGGCTTCCCAGCGCCTCGTAACCCTCCAGCGCATCCTGCTCCACGTAGTCGGCCACGCCCTTGAGCATCGCATGGGCGATACGCTCTCCGAGCGTCCCCGCACGCCATGCGTCGGGGGCCTGCGGCTGCGCCCGGGCCGTCTGCTGCACCCCGTGGGCATACTCCGCGAGCCGCTCCGCGGCGTCGGCCCGGCGGCAGAGGATCACGTCCTCGACGCGGCAGAGCAGTTCGGGTTCGATCTGGCTGTACACTTTGAGCATCTGCGGGTTGACGATGCCCATGTCCATTCCGGCCCGGATGGCGTGGTAGAGGAACGCCGAGTGCATCGCCTCGCGCACCGTGTTGTTGCCGCGGAAGGCGAACGAAAGGTTCGACACGCCGCCCGAGACCTTCGCATGGGGAAGGTGCTCCTTGATCCAGCGCGTCGCGTCGATGAACGCCTTGGCGTAGCCGTCGTGCTCCGCAATGCCCGTTGCGACGGCCAGCACGTTGGGGTCGAAAATGATGTCTTCGGGCGGAAATCCGTTGTCCGTCAATAGCTTGTAGGCTCTCTCCGCAACCTCTGCTTTACGTTCGAAGGTGTCGGCCTGGCCCCGCTCGTCGAAGAGCATCACCACGGCCGAAGCGCCGAAGCGGTGGATCTCCGCGGCCCGGCGCAGGAATTCCGCTTCGCCCTCCTTGAGCGAGATGGAGTTGACCACCGACTTACCCTGCGTCACTTCAAGTCCCGCTTGAAGTACCTCCCATTTCGACGAGTCGATCATCACCGGCACGCGGGCGATCTCCGGCTCCGAGGCCATCAGGTTGAGGAACGTGCGCATCGCCGCCGGACCGTCGATCAGCCCGTCGTCCATGCAGACGTCGACGATCTGCGCCCCGGCGTCGACCTGTGCGCGGGCCACCGAGAGCGCCTCTTCGTAGTTGGCTTCGCGGATCAGCCTTGCGAAACGGGCCGATCCGGCGACGTTCGTGCGTTCGCCGACGTTGATGAAGTTGGCTTCGGGGACGATCCGCAGCGGCTCCAGACCGCTCAAGGTCGTGATGTGCTTCGGCGCGGGAACGGGCCGCGGGGCGTAGTCTCCGGATATTTTCGACAATTCGAATATGTGGGCGGGCGTCGTGCCGCAGCAGCCGCCCACGATGTTCACCAGTCCGCGACGCATATACTCGCCGACATCCCCGGCGAACATTTCGGGCGTCTCGTCGTAACCGCCCATCACGTTGGGAAGCCCTGCGTTCGGGTGCGCCGAGATGCGCGTTCCGGCCACTGCCGCCAGCCGTTCGAGGTAGGGCAGCAGCTGCTTGGCCCCGTAGGCGCAATTCAGTCCGACCGACAGCAGGTTCGCATGCGACACCGAGACGGCGAAGGCCTCGACGGTCTGCCCCGAGAGGGTGCGGCCGCTGGCGTCGGCGAGCGTTCCGGAGACCATCACGGGGATCGCGCGGCCCAGCCGCTCGCAGAGCGTGTCGATGGCCCAGAGGGCCGCCTTGGCGTTGAGCGTGTCGAAAACGGTCTCCACCAGCAGGATGTCCGCCCCGCCGTCCACCAGTCCCCGCACCTGATCCGTATACGCTGCGACCAGTTGTGCGAAGGTCACCTCGCGGGCCGCGGGATTCTGTACGTCGGCCGACATCGAGGCCGTGCGGTTCGTGGGACCCACCGATCCCGCCACGAAACGCGGCTTCTGCGGGTTGCGGGCCGTGAACTCGTCGGCCGCGCTGCGTGCGATTCCGGCTGCGGCCTTCGAAATCTCGTAAGCGCACTCTTCGAGCCGGTAGTCGGCCAGCGACACGGCGTTGGCGTTGAACGAGTCGGTCTCGATGATGTCGGCGCCCGCCTGCAGGTATTTTACGTGTATTTCGCGCACCGCCCCGGGGCGTGTCACCGCCAGCAGGTCGTTGCATCCTTTGAGCAGTACGTTCCAGTCGCGGAACCGT
>ERZ780177.3642-NODE-3642-length-11337-cov-2.445222_pt1 | contig 11337 bp, 13 predicted proteins | sample MGYA00510973_ERZ780177 | MGnify/ENA primary metagenome ERZ780177 (study PRJEB29588, sample SAMEA2144396) | human gut metagenome | biome: human gut; feature: human-associated habitat; material: faeces | place: Denmark | collected 2008/2010 ...
TATAAATACCGGCACCACTGATCCTGCACCTGCTAACGCTGATCCGATCACATAATATTGTTTCTGTGTAAGCGGAACGTTTCCGATATAATTACTCTCATTATTTGCATAAAGCCAGATACTGAGCGGCACTACCACGATCAGATAGCACAGGTATACGATCCAGATCGGCCAGTGATGTGTAAGATTCTTTTTAAATATCGTTGTATTAAAAGAGGATGTCTTTGACTTCATAATCTGCCCCTCCCATCTCGTAGATAAATATTTCTTCCAGTGTCAGCGGCAGTACATCCACAATCGTCGGATTGCAATATGACAGTGCCGCCTCTGCTTCCTTTGGATCTCCTTTTACGATCATGGTATACACGCGCCCGGTGTTTGCCATGTGAAGCACCTGAAAATGTTCCGGCAGCTTCGGCATTCCGCTCTGACACGCCACCTGGATTTTCGACACACTTCCCTGTAGATCACTCAGCGAACGCTCGATCATGATTTTTCCATGATGCATGATACCGACATGGTCACACACATCCTCAAGTTCACGCAGATTGTGGGACGATACAAGCACGGTCATCTCTTTCTCTGCGACCTCCGACAATATGATGCTCCAGATCTGACGCCGCATCACCGGATCAAGTCCGTCCACCGGTTCGTCCAGAATCAGAATATCCGGCTTGCAGCAGATGGCAAGCCAGAATGCCACCTGTTTCTGCATTCCCTTGGACAGCCGTCTGATATTGCGCTTCACATCAATGTTCGGGAAAAATTCCTGCATTCTGTAGAAAAGCTTTCCATCAAAAGACGGATAGATCCCCTCATAAAAACGCTTCATCTCCATCGTGTCTGCCTGCATGAAATAAAACAGTTCGTCTGGTATGTACGCGATTTTTGATTTGACCGCCTTATTCTCATATACATTTTCCCCGTCGATCTGCACCTCTCCCTGATCCGGACGGTACACCCCCGTCAGGTGGCGGATGAGTGTGGACTTTCCTGCTCCGTTCGGTCCGACCAGACCGTAAATGGCTCCCTTTTCCACGTGCATGTCCACACCGTTTAGCGCCACAAATCCGTCAAATGCCTTTTTTAATCCGTTTACCTGAATCATACCTTCTCTCCTCCCTCTGCCGCATGTTCGATCCGTGTGATCAGATCGCTCCTGCTCACTGACAGGAAACAGAGCTCCTCCACCACTTCATCGAACTCTTCCAGCAGTTCATGCTGTCTCGTATTCAGGATTTCCCTGTGCTCCGCCACAAACGTTCCCTTCCCGGCAACCGTGTATGTATATCCCTCGCTCTCCAGATCGCGATACGCTTTCTGAATCGTATTGGGATTGATCGCCAGTCCGGACGCCAGTTCGCGGACAGACGGCAGCTTCTCGTTTGCCGAAAGAGAATTCGTGATAATCAGCTTCCGAAAGCCATCCTTGATCTGTTCATAAATCGGTTTGGAATCCCGGTAATTTAACTGAATCAAATCATAACCTCCCATCTGTACCAACTGTACTATTTGTCTTAATACAGCTACTATAGCATGGAAGGTTCCCTCATACAATAAAGATAATCCTATGAAATTATTAACTTTTATTTAACTTCGGCATCAGCCCAGATATGCACACAGGAGTTTGAAGGTGTTCTTCACGCCGTCCACATGGCTTCTCTCGTAGCCGTGCGACGCGTACACGCCCGCGCCGATCAGTCCGTGGCGCACGTCATAGCCCGCCGTCAGCGCCACATCCGCATCCGATCCGTAATGCGGATAGACGTCCACCGCAAAGTCAAGTTCCTCGCGCTTTGCCGCCGCAATCAGTCCCGTCACGACATCGTAGTGATACGGTCCGTGGCTGTCCTTCGCGCAGATGGACACCTGTGTCTCCTCGCAGGCAAGACCGTCTCCAACGCAGCCCATGTCAACGGAAATAACCTCAGTCACACCCTCCGGAATCGAAGCGGCTCCGCCGTGTCCGACTTCCTCAAAGACGGTGATATGCTGGTAGATCATGCGCTCCGGTGTGACATTCTCTTCTTTTAAATATCTCGCATAGCCAAGCAGGATGCCGACGCTAAGCTTATCGTCCAGGAAACGGCTCTTGATGTAGCCGCTCTCTGTGACGGTCGTGCGCGGATCAAAGCAGACGATGTCTCCCGTCATGATGCCGAGTGCCTCCACGTCCTCTCTGGAATGTACCTTCTCGTCCAGCACGATCTCCGTCTCGTCAAATGTACGCTTCTTGTCATTGTAATCGCCGTTGACATGGATCGATGCATTGGCAAGCTGTAAGGTTCCCTCGTAGACCTTTTTCCCGAAGCGGGTATGGATTCTGCAGTTCTCCGCCTCCGCATTGTTGGCATTCATTCCGCCGATCGGTGTCACGCGCAGTCTGCCATCGGACTTGATCTGTGCCACCATGGCGCCGAGCGTATCGATGTGCGCCTCCAGCATCACAGCGTTCTTTTTGTCCTTACCGCCGAGCGCCACCAGCACGCCGCCTTTTGTGGTCAGTTTCGGCTCATAGCCGAGCTTCTGGTACGCTTTCATCACATAATCCGCCACCTCTGCAGTGTATCCGCTCGGACTGTCGATTGCCAGAATCTTCTTTGTCTCCTCGACCATATATTCCACATATTTTTTTGTCTTCATCTTTTTTCTCCTTTTTCCGCGTTCTATTTGATTCTATCTACAGACCATACCTGGTGGACGATCTTATACATCCTTATTTCAGGTACAGAAATCCGCCCAGATTTCCGCGCTTTCCATGACTTGCGCGGTGGGAAAACAACAACTTTGGATTGCAGCAGGTACAGATGTCCGTCACTGCCAGATGCTCTTTTCGCACGCCCGCCTCCTGAAAAATGATCTCGTTCGCCTTCCAGAGATCCAGCTGGTATTTTTTGTCTGCGTGAGCCATCCCGACGCTGTTCTTCTCACTCTCTGCCAGAATCTCCTGCTCATGCCCCGGAAATTCCTCCGCGAAAATATCTGCCACATCTGCGCTCACCTCATAGCAGTCCTTGCAAATGGACGGACCGACCGCGCAGACCACATCCTCTGGTCTGGTGCCGTATGCCTCCTGCATGGCAGACAGAGTGACCGCTCCCATGCGCGCCGCCGTGCCTCTCCAGCCCGAATGGCTCATTCCGATGGCGCGGTGTACGGGATCCACCACATATAACGGCACACAGTCCGCGTAGAACGTCGACAGGACAAGTCCCGGCTCATCCGTAATCAGTCCGTCCACATCCCGGTAGTCCCGCTCTCTGGTCAGTCCTTTTCCGGCGTCCGCTGCCGTGACGCGGCGCACATTGACGGTATGTGTCTGATCCGAGCAGACAAACTGCCCCACCTCTGCCCCGAGTGCCCTCGCCAGACGATGATAATTCTCACGCACTGCCGCCTCCTCATCACCTCTGGTAAAGCTTAAATTCATCGTAGAAAAAATGTCTGTGCTGACGCCTCCGAGCCGTGTTGTAAAACAATGCTCCACGATCCCCGTGCACTCCAAAAGGGGATATTTTAGCAGCAGAAGCCTGCTGCCGTCCTCATTTTCATGCCAGTCCTCCCGCAAAACCGGTTGTTCTGCTGGTTTTCTCACAAACGCTGTCAAGTCTCATCCTCCCGTCATCCCTGAAATTCAAATGCATGTTTCACAAGCCGTACTTCCCCGTCCGTTCCAAGCACCGCTGCCACATCAAAGCGGCAGGGCGTCGTCTCCCCGTATCCGTGCGTCAGGCAGTAATATTGCGCCGTTCTGCTGATGCGGCGCTGCTTCGCCCGGTCCACCGCCTCCAGCGGATCGCCCGTCTGCCCGTCTCTGCGGTATTTCACTTCCACAAACACCAGGTATCTGCCATCGCGGGCGATGATGTCGATCTCTCCCTGCCGGCATCTGAAATTGTATCCAATCAGCTCGTATCCCTGTTCCTTCAGATACTCCCCCGCCCGTCTCTCATACGCTGTTCCCGTCTGCCGCCTGTTCATCCGGTATCCTCTCTCCCTGCCTTTCGTCCGATCCATCACCACGTTCCGCCGTCCGGGTTCTTCCCGTGCCTTCTGTTACCATCACGGCATCTGTCATCTGCCTACAGTAAGCCGGATTCTTTGAGTTTTCCCTTCATGCGGTCCATATCGTCCACAAAGACAAGGATCTCCGCGACCACCTCATAGAGTTCCGGCGGAATCGTATCCCCGATCTGAAGTCTGGATAAGGTCTCCGCCAGCTTGTTATCCTGATAAAACGGAACATCATTTTCTTTTGCCGTCTCAATGATGCGCTCCGCCACCTCGCCTTTTCCGACTGCGAGGATCTTCGGCGCCACCTCGCCCGGATTGTAGGCAACGGCGACCGCCGTCTTTTCTTTTCCTGCAATATGCTTGTTCTCCGCCATCGCCACATCCTCCCTTCAAAGAATCCTGCTTTCCTATGCTCTTACATCAAAAGAATAGCGGTGCAGGCTTCCCACCGTCGCCTTTCCTTTCTTTACGATGTTCTCCTTGAAACTGATGTCTTTTTTCTCATGTGTGACCGTGATGGAAGACTGGTAGCCCTTGCTCTTAAGACGCTTGTTCAGCACTTCCAGGTGCTTTTCCACCAGATCATAGGAGGCGTCATCCTCCAGATAAAAATTGGTGCGTACGCTGCGGTTCTGCATCCGCACTGAGACGTCCGTGGAGCCGAGCTGCTCCATGTCCAGATGTAAAAATGCCGTCAGTTCCGCATCCGGATCGCGCAGATTCTTCCGGTTTGCATAGACATAGAGTTCCCCGTTCGCATTTTGTCCGGACATCTTTAACGGCAGCTGCACATAGTGATAAATCTGGTTCATCTGATTCATGAACTCCAGATTGCCGTGAACCTGCGATGCCGTCTGCAAGAACGTATTCTGCGTGCTTCCGGTCGCCCGAACCGCCTCCTCCATCTGGGAAAGCTGCTGTTCTAAGCGCTCATACAGCCCGCTCACCTTGTGCTCCTGCTTTAATTCCTCCGGCTGCAGCAGCCACTGCTTCTCGATCACACTGCGGAAAATGGTCTGAAATTCCTTTCCGGCAAAAAGCTTCTGCATTCCCGCAAAGCCGAACCCGCCATTCTGTGCGAGCGCTCTGCCGAGCTTCTGCAAAAACTGTTCTGCCGTCAATTTTTCATTCAAGACCGGCTGCTCCTGCGCCGCTTCCTCCTGCGCCATCAGTTTTGCCACCTCTGGACCTTCTTCCGAGAGCGTATCCACAAAGACTTCCTCCTGCTCTCCGCCGGCAAAAATCTCCTCGTTGCCAATCAGAGCCGGAATGTTCCGAAGCATTTTTCCCAGATGCTCGATCTGCTCCTTCGACAACAGTTCCCCGACTGTCCCCGGAGTCTCTGCCGTCCTTCCATATGTCAGTTCCGCGGTCACTCCGACCCCTGTCTCTGCTTCTGCCGCTGCGCCCTGTCCCGCTGTCTCCGCGGTCGAAGCGGCACCTGCCTCCTCCGCTACTGCCGATGCCGCTGCGGTTCCCTGTTCCGCCGCCGTGGGCGCGCCCGCCTCTGCTTCTGACACCGTGGCTGCATTTTCCTGTCCCACTGCTTCCGCCATTGCTCCGGCGCCTGCCTCTGCTGCGGAAGATTCCTGTCCCGCTGCCGCGGTCACTCCGGCATCTGCCGCTTCCTCCCCGGGCATAAAAATATCAAGCATTTTCCCATAGAGGGAAAATGCCGTCTCCGGCGAGAGCGCCTCGTCCGAAAGCAGTTCCATCATATGCCCCGCTGCCAGATCCATCTCTCCCACGAGTGCCTGCCGGTCGGACAGATAATTTTCAAACTGCGCCGCCATCTCCTCCGTCACCGGGAGTCCGAGCTTCGTCATCTGCACGATGGTCTGCACATTGGCATCCGGATTCGCGCCAACCAGCTTCGCCATATCGAGAATGCTCTGTCTGCCGATCGACATCTGCTCCTGCATCATCGTATCCACCATCACAAGCGTCCGGTCCGTCGCAGGCACCTGCGCCGCCGAAAGCGCGTTGAGCAGAATCGGATTGCTGACATTTCCAAGCTCGGTGTACGGGCGGATCGCAATCGTCTGCCCGTCATTGGCGCGCACCTGGAAAAACATGCTCGAGCCCTGCTGTAAATCCATTTTTCCGTCCAGCCGTGCGGTGATGGTCTGTCCGTTGCCCAGCGCCAGCGTCACTTTTCCGCCGCGCACACTGTTGATCGTCCCCTCGAAAATACTTCCCGCGGAGAGATCCCCGATCGTCGACACCAGTTTCTGAACGCTCTGCGCCCCATGCAATTCTTCCGTTCCGTTGGCCACATTCCGGCTGTACTGTCCTACCAGATCCGATATCTGCATGTATGTTCCCTCTTCCCGTCTATACCTCTACAAAATTTCCAATAAAGCTCCGGCGATGGATCGGCGTTGGTCCGTATTTTTTCAGCGCCGCAATATGTTCCGCCGAGCCGTAGCCCTTATTCGCTGCGAATCCGTACCCTGGCATGATCTTGTCGTACTCCACCATCAGCCGGTCCCTGGTCACTTTTGCCACAATGCTGGCCGCGCCGATCGAGATGCTCTTGGCATCTCCCTTGATAATCGGCACCTGCCGTATCGCAACCCCGGGTATCGTCACCGCATCATTTAATAATATATCGGGTGCATCGCCCAATTTGCTTATAGCTTCCCGCATCGCCTCGTACGTTGCCTGCAGAATGTTGATCTCATCAATGCGCTCCGGTCCCACCATGCCGATGCCGACCGCCACCGCTTTTTCCATAATCACATCGTACAGTTCCTCCCGCTTTGCCGCCGAGAGCTTCTTGGAATCGTTGATGTAGAGGATGTCGCAGTCCTTCGGCAAAATGACCGCTCCCGCCACAACGGGGCCGGCAAGCGGGCCTCTCCCCACCTCATCAATCCCGCAGATGCGCGTATACATCCCGTACTCGCGCTCGTACTTCCACAGCCGGTCAATCCTTGCACGCTCCGCCTCCAGCTTTGCGAGGCGTCCGTTCGCCTGCTCGATGAGCTTTTGTACGCCCGCGCGCTCGTCCGACCTGTATTTTTCGATAAAAGAAGGCAGCATGGTCTCCTCTGCCGCCTTGAATTCTTCCCTGATTTCTCCGATCTTTTTCGTCTCCATCTGCTTCCTCTCCCGCCGTATGTTCCCGCTGCCTGTGCTAATCGGGCCGCTCCAGTGTGATCCTGCCAAGCTTTCCGCTGCGGAATTCATCAATCAGAAGCGTCGCCGCCTTGCTGTAGTCAATCTCGCCGCCCTTTGCCACACAGCGACGGTTTTCCGCGATCCCGCGCAGGATCTCTGCCGGCGCCGCCGTCTCGTCGATGGCCTGCTCCTCTGTTCCGTAGCGCGCCTGAAGCGCTCCCGGATAGTAGGCTGTCAGCACTTTGATCAACTCCAGGGACAGCTCATCGATGTTTAAAATCTCGTCCTTGATGGCACCGATTAACGCCAGTTTTAATCCGACCGTCTGGTCTTCAAACTTCGGCCATAAGATTCCAGGTGTGTCCAGAAGTTCTACATTCTTGTTCAGCCGGATCCACTGCTTGCCCTTTGTGACACCCGGCTTGTTGCCGGTCTTGGCGCACGCCTTTCCGGCGTAGGAATTGATAAACGTGGATTTCCCCACATTCGGGATTCCAACAACCATAGCCCGCACCGGACGGTTCATGATGCCGCGCTTTCTGTCGCGCTCGATTTTCTCCTTGCACGCCTCCATGACGACCGCCGTCACCTGTTTCATGCCGTTTCTGTTTCTCGAATCCAGGCTTACCACATAATAGCCCTTCTTCTGAAAATATGCACTCCACAGCTTTCCCGCTTCCTCGTCCGCAAGATCCGACTTGTTCATGAGGATCAGCCGCGCTTTATTTTTGCCCAGTTCGTCAATGTCCGGATTCCGGCTGCTGAGCGGAATCCGCGCATCGACAAGCTCGATGACCAGATCGATTAACTTGATATCTTCCTGCATCTGACGCTTTGCTTTCGTCATATGCCCCGGGTACCACTGAAACTGCATAATTACTCTCCATTCTCTTACTGTCTGTTTTATAAAAATCCAAAGTCCTTAAACGGCGCCACGCGGAACCATACTTTTCCGATAATATATTCCTTCTTAATGTTCCCGATGTTGGCATAACGGCTGTCCTCGCTGTTATTGCGGTTGTCGCCGAGCACGAAATACTCGTCCTCACCCAGCGTGACCTCTTCCGCCGCCAGTCCGGCATCCTCCATCTGTGCCACATCCACATCTTCCGCAAACAGTTCGCCGTTGACATACACTTCGCCGTTCTTAATCTGAAGCGTATCCCCCGGCACCGCTATGACGCGCTTGATGTAATAATGTGATTTTTCATTGCCGTTCGGCAAAAATACAATCACATCGTTCGGCCTGGGATCGGTAACTTTGTATATAAAACGGTTGACCAGGATCTCATCGCCGCCGTTTAGCGTCTCCGCCATGGACTGTCCCACAACACTTGTCCGCAGTCCGACAAAATATACCAGTGTAAACGCTACCAGAAGCGTGATCGCGATCTCAATGATCCACACACACACTTCCTTCACGACCGACATATTCACTTTTTTCTTCTGTCTGCCAAAGTTCAGTCCGCTTCTACGTCTGCGCATTCTTATCCTCCATGTGCCATGTGCCCGCCGCACACGATTCCTGCTTTACTTTAACACAAACCCTGTGGCTTCGCAATTTAATTTTGGTGCCTTACAATGCGAAAAAACCGGAACACACTCCATATGGAATCCTGTTCCATACAAAATATGTCCCGGCTTCTTAGCGCTGCATTGTATTATTTTACAAGCTCTTTTACCTTTGCCTTCTTGCCGACACGGTCTCTTAAGTAGTAAAGCTTAGCACGACGTACTTTACCTTTACGTCTGCGGATAACTTCTACTTTCTCAACGTTCGGAGAATGTAACGGCCAGGTCTTCTCTACGCCGACACCGTTAGAGATCTTTCTGACTGTGAAAGTCTCGCGGTTGCTTCCGCCCTGTCTCTTTAAAACAGTTCCCTCGAATACCTGAATACGCTCACGGTTACCCTCTTTGATCTTACCGTAAACCTTTACCGTATCACCTACGTTAAACTGCGGTACTTCTGCCTTGAGCTGCTCTGCTTCAATGCTCTTAATGATTTCACTTGCGTTCATTTTGTGACCTCCTGATTCATTGGATGTTCTTAATACGTCGATTCGTAACAGAGGACCATCTATTTATTCACAACTATTCCAGTATAACACAGATTGTACGGATTGCAAGCATTTTCGGCAAATATTTTCATTCTCTCTCTTCACGCTCCATCCAGTAGATGCGTCCCTTAGAAAAACAGAGTCCCAGGGCCTCCTGCAGTCCTTTGGATGCATCATTGCCGATCTCAACCTGACCGTAGGGTCTCTCACCGCGCTCTAATCCGAGATTGATCATATATGTCTCAAGTGCCATGCCGATCCGGCGTCTGCGGTACTCCGGCGAGACGAAGAGCATCCCGATGCCGCCCTCCGCGTGCATTCCGATAAAGCCCGCAAGCTGCCCGTCCACAAACGCACCGAAGAGCGCTCCTTTTTTGATCCGGTCTGTCACATACGCCTCATCCGATATCGTATTGTAATCGCGCACCACCGCGTCTAAGTGTTCCATCGTAAGCGGGCGGATGACCACACCGTTTTCGGCCGGTTTGCCGTCCATGCGGTACAGTCCGGTGACAGGCAGCTTTTCGTGCTTTGTATACACGATCTGGTTGCAGGTCATCGCCGTGCGAAATCGCAGATATTTTTCTGCCGGTTCCGTCATGAACTCCTGATGCAGCACCAGAAGACCGCTCCCCTCCCCGGCGTCCTCCTGCAGGATTTCAAGCATCCTGCAACCAGCTTTGATGTCCTCCGCCGTATGAAAATACGCCCCGCTGACTTTATCCTGCAGACAGATATTTTCCCCTTCTGCAAAAACAAGGCGCGCCTGCCCGCGCGCAATCAGCTCGGTCATATCCATATGCAGCAGCTTGTCCCCGGCAAGCACCTTTTTGCAGGACATCAGTCGCTCGTAGCCTGCGTAGAGATCCGGCCGCCTCTCCTGCGTGCGGCGCTCCGCCTCCTGTCTGCGCCACTCGGCAATTTTTCTCTGATTGCCCGACAGCAGCACCTTTGGCACCTGCTTTCCGTGCCATTCCTCCGGGCGGCTGTACTGTGGATACTCTAACAGATCGCCCTCGAAGGACTCCGTCTCCCCGGACTCTCCGTTCGCCAGTACCCCGGGCACCATCCGTGAGATCGCGTCTATCATCACCATCGCCGGAAGTTCCCCGCCGGTCAGCACATAATCGCCGATCGACACGTAGTCCGTGACGGTCTCCTCTAATACACGCTCGTCGATCCCCTCATAGTGCCCGCACAGAAAAATAAGATCTTCCTCCTTCGCGAACTCCTTTGCCATCTGCTGGTTGAACACGGCTCCCTGCGGCGTCACATACACCGTGCGCACCGGTCTGTCCCGCAGCTCCTCCGGCTGCCGGCTCCGGATTTCCTCGCAGGCTGCCTTCCACGCATCGTAGACCGGCTGCGCCTGCATCAGCATGCCGGCTCCCCCGCCGTAAGGATAATCATCGACTTTTTTATGTCGATCCGCCGTATAATCCCGGATGTTGACTGCATTCACGGACAGCAGTCCCTTTTTTGCGGCACGTCCAAGGATGCTCTCCGAGAGTCCCTGCGTCACCATCTCCGGAAACAGCGTCAGAATATGATAATTCATGCTGTGCCTCCTATTTTCGGTTGATGTCAAGCAGTCCCGGAAGCAGATGCACACACATCTGTCCCTGCTCTACGTCCACATCACGGATGCAGTCCCTGATCGCCGGAACGAGCACTTCCTCCCCATCTGTCATGGAGATCACATAGACATCGTTCGCGCCGGTCTGCATCACATCCGACAGCGTTCCCAATTCCTCACCCTCGTCCGTCGACACCTTCATACCGATCAGATCTGCAATAAAGTATTCGTCCTTTTTCAGCTTTACCGCGTTCTCTCTCGTCACATAAAGGCTCTTTTTGCGATATTTTTCCACATCATTGATATCATCAATTCCCTTAAATTTGAGAATCACCATATTTTTAAAGAACTTGACGCCTGCAATCTCAAGTTCTAATTTTTCTTTTCCGGTATCCAAAATCACATTTTTGAGTTTTTTGAAGCGCGCTGGATCGTCCGTCGTCGGAAATACCTTGACCTCCCCACGCACCCCGTGTGTCGTCGTGATGACACCGACCTGCAATAAATCTTCCATGCATGTCCTCCGTTTCTGTCTCTGATATCCGCAGTAGCCGCAATATGAAC